>Ga0081520_100276_pt1 | contig 28395 bp, 26 predicted proteins | sample HotLakmasection1_FD_70988 | JGI IMG/M metagenome (GOLD analysis project Ga0081520, IMG submission 70988) | Hypersaline microbial mat communities from Hot Lake, Washington, USA - Section #1 (SPADES assembly) (version 2) | ecosystem: Environmental > Aquatic > Non-marine Saline and Alkaline >... | reverse complement strand
TCCAACCTAAAACAAAAGACAAAACGTAAACGCAAGGATTACCAAAACACAGTGTAGGGGCGGGGATTAATGTGCGGGCGGGGTATGTAGGGGCGGGGATTAATGTGCGGGCGGGGTATGTAGGGGCGGGTTTTGATAGTAACCCCGATGCAGTGCAAGCATCTCGGCGAAACCCGCCCCTACGGTCCCTACCCGCCCCTACGGTTCCTACCCGCCCCTACGGTTCCTACCCGCCCCTACGGTTCCTACCCGCCCCTACGGTCCTACCCTCATCCACCCATCACGCGCACCTCATGGGGCTGATTCACCGTCACCCGTGGTAGGCGATGTTTGAAGCTGCAAAGGATTTCCCAGGAAATGGTGCCGAGGTCGTTTGCCCAGTCGTCGGCGGTGATGCGATCGCCTCCATCTTGACCCAGTAGGGTGACGATTTCTCCGGGTTGTAGATTGGGAATCGCACTCACATCCAGCATAATCTGATCCATTGTGATGGCTCCGATTTGGGGAACACGCTGTCCCCGCACCAGCACCGAGAGGCGGTTGGAGAGGAGCCGGGGGATGCCGTCGGCGTAGCCGATGCTGACCACGGCGAGGGAGAGGTCGTGGGGGGCGACGAAGCTGTGCCCGTAGCTGACCCCCGATCCGGCGGCGAGGGGTTTGACCTGGGTGACACGGGCTTTCACCTGGAGCACGGGCTGGAGGTCGATGTAGGGCACCAGATGGGGCGCGGGATGGAGTCCGTAGAGGATCAGCCCGGTGCGCACCATGTCGTAGTGCAGGTTGTTGTCGATCAGGGTGGCGGCGGAGTTGGCGAAGTGTAGCCGGGGCGGGGTGATACCCACAGAATGGAGTTGGGCGATCGCCCCCTGAAACCGCTGATGCTGCAACCGCATCACTGTGGGATCGGGATCGTCTGCCGTTGCCAGGTGCGAGTAAACGCCATCAATTTTCAGATGGGGCAACCGCTGCACCCATTGGGCAAACTCTGCTACCTGCTCCCAGTGCGTGCCCAGGCGCGACATCCCCGTATCCACCATGAGATGCACGGGCATGGGAGCCGCAACGCCCAGCTTCCCCAGGGTTTCGGAAAAAACGAGGGCTTGCTTGGGGTTGCAGAGGGTGGGCTGGAGGTTCCACTGGGCGATCGCCTCCACCTGCTCCGGCGCGTTCACCGCCCCCAACACCAGAATGGGCGCTTGAATCCCCGCATTCCGCAACTCCATGCCTTCGGGAATGGTCGCCACCCCCAGCCAGGAGGCTCCCTGCTGGAGGGCAGTTTGAGCAATGGCGATCGCCCCATGACCGTAGGCATCCGCCTTCACTACCGCCATTAATTCTGTACCAGGATGCAACCGCCGCCGCACCTGCCGCACATTATGCGCCAGCGCTCCCAAATCCACCTCAATCCACGCCCGCTCCCGCAACATCGGCGACAGGCTGGGGGTCTTCTCCCAATTCAACATCTCCACTGCTCCTCGACAAACACCACATTCCTGCTGAGCCACCCCAATCTCACCGCTACATCGTAGCGAGAGAAGGACGTTTCAAAGCCCCTCCCCCGTTGGGCTACTGTGCATGCACACAGAGAACCCTAGCCAACACCCACCCGCAAATAAATTGCGGGCTAGTCAATTCAAACCCATTGAAATGGGTTGAAAAGCCCTCATCTGGCTGCCCAGTCCGTTTTAACGGACTTCCTACGGTTAGCCCGCAATTTATTTGCGGGTGGGCACGAAAAGAAACTCACCAGCAGGAAATGAACTGAAATTAGCGACTCCCTCCCAAACCGTCAAGGTGCAGTAGACAGAGGAAAATTTGCCCCGAAAAAGGAATTTCATATCTTCCGTCCTGTTCAGAAAAATTGTTTACAAATGATCACGAAACCTTGATAATGTGCAGCTTTATTAGTCTTTCGAGCAGTTGTGTTACCATCTGGGACATATTCATTACTCCGAATGGTTGCTTCGGTAGGCTTATGGGCAAAGTCCTGGTGTTGAATGCCTCGTACGAACCCCTCAACATCACCAGTTGGCGGCGAGCGGTTGTTCTTCTGATCAAAGGCAAAGCGGAACAGGTTGAGCACAACGGCAAGATCATTTACGACACGTTACCGCTGCCCACTGTGATTCGTCTCCGCCACTATGTGCGGGTTCCTTATAAAGAAATTCCCCTGACGCGGCGAAACCTCCTCCATCGCGATTCCCACTCCTGCCAATACTGCGGCTATACAGGCGACGACCTGACGCTGGATCATGTGCTGCCGCGATCGCGGGGTGGAAAGGACACCTGGGACAACATTGTGACCGCCTGCGTCCGGTGCAACGTCAAGAAAGGGAACCGAACCCCCAAAGAAGCGGATATGCGCCTCCGTCGTCCACCCCACCGTCCCCACAGCGGGCTGTATTTTGAAGTGACCAAGCATATAAAGAGTGGCGTCCACAAAGAGTGGCAGAAATATGTTATCGGCGTGTGACCCTGGTTTGTGAAAACCGGGGTTTGTTTTTTGCATAGCACCCGCTTCTGGTGGGCTGGGCTGGGGTGCATTCCACTTTCGTAAGCCCTCACCCTAAATCCCTCTCCCAAGGAGGGAGAGGGACTTTGAATCCGGCTCCCCTTCTCCCTTTTTGGGAGAAGGGGCTGGGGGATGAGGGCAATGAATTTGCAAAAGTGGAATGCATCCGCTGGGCTTTAAGGCGCTGCTTAATTTTGTTGGGAGCCGTGCGGAGCGCGGCTCCCAACAAAAAATCGTCCCTTCGCCATTTTTTAAAGCCCTTGATTTTGCGTGCGCGGAGCGCACGCAAAATCAAGGGCTTTAAAAAATGGCGAGCCTGTTGCTAGTAATGGCAGCTTTAATAGGAATAGATGTACTGGTATTGCCTATGCCGCCCTCCCCATCGCCTCGCGGACTGAGCCGGACTTACCACGACCCCCTGCATGGAGCCATCACCCTGAATCGCCGTGACCCGGTGGAAGCCTTGCTGGTGCGGTTGATTGACATGCCTGAATTCCAGCGGTTGCGTCGGATTCGGCAACTGGGAGCGGCGAGCCTCACCTTTCATGGGGCAGAGTCGTCGCGCTTTACCCATTCCCTGGGGGTGATGGCGATCGCCCGTCGCGCCTTCGACCAACTGGCACAGGACAACCCCGACCTGCACGACCACCGCGCCACCGTCCTCTGTGCCGCCCTGCTCCACGACCTGGGGCATGGTCCCTTCAGCCACACCTGCGAAGACATCTTTGGCAGCCACCACGAACTCTGGACGCAGCGCATCCTGGCAGAATCGGAGCCGATCCGCTCCGCCCTGGATGCGTTTTCCGCTGATCTGCGCCCACAAATTAGCCAGGTGTACGAGAAGCAGCACCCCATCCCGCTGGTGTGGCAGTTGGTGTCGAGCCAGTTGGACTGCGATCGCCTCGACTACCTGATGCGCGATAGCCACTTCACCGGAGCTTCCTACGGCAGGCTCGATCTCGATCGCATCCTCATGGCGCTACGCTATGACCCCAACAGTGGGCAACTCACCGTCGCCCAGAAGGGCATCACCGCCATCGAGCATTACCTGACGGTGCGCTTCTTCATGTATGCCCAGATTTACCACCATCCCAAAAATATTGCGGCGACCTGGGTGCTGGAACATGCCTTCCAGCGGGCGCGGGAGTTGTTTGCTGAAGGGGCAGTGGAAGCCGATGAGGTGATGGCGGATTGGTTGCGGGGCGATTGCGATCGCCTCCCCCTCGACCACTATCTGGGCGCAGACGATACCCTGTTCGTCTACCACCTGCAACGCTGGCAGCGACACCCCGACCCCATTCTGGCGGATCTCTGCCGCCGCTTCATCCACCGCGATTTGCTGAAGACCCACGACATCACCGCCCTCTCCCCCGACCAGCACCCCCTCCTTCTAGCAGAACTGTACCCCCACCTCAAAGACGCAGGCTTCGCCCCCGACTACTACGGCGGCATCCGCGTCGCCTGGAACCGGGGCTACACCCTTTACCAGCGAGGCATCAAGCTCAAAACCGACGACGGGCTGCAAGAAATCAGCGACGCCTCGCCCCTGGTCAAAACCCTCACCCAACCTTTGCAGAAAGTGTGGCTCCTCTATCCCCGTGAGGTGGATGTAAGGGGTGGGGCGATCGCCCTCCTCTCCCCATAAGGAACTTGCAGGAAAATAAAATCCCAATTTTTGAGAGAGAAGGCTGGCTCTGCCAGCCTTCTCTCTCAAAAATAAAATTGGGATTTTATTAATCCGCAGATCCCTAAACACGCGAAAGCTGTACCTGGCTAAACCATTGGCGAACTGCTCAAAAGCGCCGTCCTAGCAACCGTTGCCGCATTCCCTCAGCGATTTTTTGCCCCAGGTATTCGGGAATCAGGTTTTCGTTCGGTCCCAGCAGGTACAGAATTAGGCGAGTGCGCCCCCGCCACACCAGCAGGTTGGCATTCACCACCAGCAAATCTTCCTGCCAGATGGCATACATCACCTTGTAGAACAGCCCCGGCTGGTTGTCTGCCTCAATTAGTAGCGCTGGCAAATGGAACACCGGGTCTACATAAAACTCCGTTTCCACCTGCTCCAACCCGGCATCCAGGTTAAACTCCACCGCTAGCATTTCTTCCACTTCAAACCTGCCAGCCAGCGCCTCGCGCACCGCCCGACAGACATTCTCTGCCGTCTTTTCTGACAGCACCTTGCCGCCCCGCGAAACCACCAGCTTGATGAAGACCAGCATCGGCGGATAAATTTGCCCATACAAACTAAGGCTGTGAATCGTCAGCCCGTAGGCAGCCAAAACGCCAAAAATGTCACTCAGCAAAAAAGACTGGTTGCGATAGGCAAAATGCAGCGCACTTTTGTTGCCTTCGGGGCGTAGTTCAATGACTGCCTGCTTTGTCCTGTAGAGTTGATAAGCCAGGCGCAAATTTTGCAGTTGAATTTCACTGCTAACAAATTGCTCATAGAACTGAGGAAACGCCCGATTGAAGCGCTTCAGCAGCTCAAGAGTCGATGGTTTCAAGCCCGCCGTCATAGTTGGGATATCAGAAATCTTGTTTGCCCGTCGTCATGCTTAGGGGGTTGGGCTGAACCGACCTGTCTTCTAATTTTGCTCGAAAACCCTTACTTTACGACACTTCTTCTGGAAAAAGGAAGAGTCTCGTCTGTATTTAGGAAAAGGGATTTGGGGAAGGGGCGATCGCAGCACCCTGTCTACCGTCTAGAACATTGCTTCTAGAAATGGGACGCTGCATCAACCTATTTAACCCAAATCGGCTCAGGATTATGCCACTGCCCCACACTTACTTCAAATTTTTTGGCAGTTTGTGGTTCAAGTTTTGTTCAGCACCAGACCCGGTTCCCAACAACCCACAAAGCCTCTCACAAAATCGCCTAAACAAAATCGCCTAAATACAATTCGCCTCAATAAAATCGCCCAAACACGATCGCCTGAAGAGAACTTGAAGAAGACGCATTCCACCCAATGAACCCAGATGACTTAGGCTAACCTAGATATCGAACGATTTGCATGGAAATCTCTCTATATCCGTTGGCGATCGCTTGCGATCGCACCCAAGCTTGCCAAAGTCTCTTCAGGTTATTCTTCGGCTTAACCACTCCGTCAGAGCCTTTTCATATAAATAGGTAACTTTGGGCATGCCTATAACCCGGATGGGCGGGATATACTAGCAGATACTTTGGTTTCGTCTCTCGTCGTCGGATTGGTGCAACCTGCATGGGTTTTTGGAAAAGTTTATTCAATAACTCCGAAACGGCTGCCGCAACAAAGCTGCCTAGAAGCGAAGGAGTCGCGTCATCAGCCGTGGCAGGTGATACAGACACTCGGATTGTCTTCAGTACCGATCGTGACATCGATTTGTACGAACTCGAAGAACTGTGCGATGCGGTGGGCTGGTCACGGCGTCCCTTGCGGAAGGTGAAAAAGGCGATCCAGCACAGCTTTTTGGTGCTCACCATGTGGGAGCAAAAGGGCAGTAAACGGCGGCTCATCGGGTTTTCCCGTGCCACCTCCGACCACGCCTTCAACGCCACTATTTGGGATGTGGTCGTCCACCCCGATTATCAAGGACGGGGGCTGGGCAAAACCTTGATGGCAAACCTGATTAAAAAACTCCGCAGCGAAGATATTAGCAACATTACCCTGTTTGCTGATCCCCATGTGGTCGATTTCTACCGGAATTTGGGCTTCATGCCCGATCCTGAAGGGATCAAGGGGATGTTCTGGTATCCCGAATGAAAGGTTTAACGGAGTCCTGGATGGATGTGATAGGCTAGAAGCGTCGGTCGCATTTCTGGTATATTCAGGAGCACGAAAGGCACCGGGATGTAGCGCAGCTTGGTAGCGCGCCTGCTTTGGGAGCAGGATGCCGCAGGTTCAAATCCTGTCATCCCGATTTTTTAATCCTCACAGCATAATTTGTGAAAAAACGCTTCCGCATTTTCCCTTGGCGGTTGGGTTGAAGAGTTTGTTACCATCGTTGCCGGAGTAATTACGGTGAGCGATGGTGACTCGGAATTGGTTGAAATGGGCTTCGGCGATCGCACTGTCCTGCACGGTCATGACAATGCCGGGGCAAGCCATTGCCCAGGAGGTGAATGCCCTCATCCAGCAAGCCCAAACTGCCTATGAGGCAGGGGATCTGACGGGCGCAGCTAACGCCTGGCAGACGGTGGTTGAGCAGGACCCAGACAATGCGTTTGCCTATGCCTGGTTGGGCTTTGTGCTGGATCAGTCGGGCGATGCGGAGGGGGCGATCGCTGCCTATCGCCAAGCCGTGGAGCTAAACCCCGAAGATGCCGTCACCCTGAACAATCTCGGCAACTTACTGGCACTCCAGGGAGAACTGGATGAATCCATTCGCTTTCTGGAGCAAGCTGTGGAAGCAGACCCGGAATATGCCCGCGCCTACAACAACCTGGGCATTTCCCTGCGCCAGAATGGGCAACCGGAAGAAGCGGTAGAAGCCTATCGCCGTGCCATTCGCCTGGATCCCCGCTACGGCGGGGTGTATGACAATTTGGGTGTTGCCCTGGCAACCTTGGGACAGCTGGAAGAATCGGTGCTGGCGCATCAACAGGCGATCGCCCTCGGTCCCGAAAATCCGGCGATCGCCTACACCAACCTGGGGGTATCGCTCTTTGACCTGGGGCGCACCGAGGAAGCTCTGGAAGCCTACCAGATGGCGATAGCCGCCGCCCCGGACTATGCCCTCGCCTATCGCAACCTGGGCGACCTGCAAGCTGCTGAAGGCAACCGGGAGGAAGCGATCGCTGCCTACCAACAGGCGATCGCCCTCAATCCCCAGGATGAGGTTGCCCAGGAGAAACTGGAAGCCCTCATGGAAGACGCGCCAACGGAAGAATCTTCCGCCCAGGATTCCTAGCGCTGCGCAACAGTTTTAGGGCTTAGGCGATCTCCAGAAAAGAATATCCCCATTTTTTGAGAGAGGGCGCGGCTTAGCCGCGCCCTCTCTCAAAAAATGGGGATATTCTTTTCTCAGAAATCTCCTTAGGACTTACGCCGTTGAGCGATTTTTAGGGCACTCCGCGCCCAAAAAATCGCTTAACGGCGTAAGTCCCAATGTTGTTAGAACTGTATTGGTATAGCGGTGCGCAAGTTGCTTCAGCACATGGGAGGGGCGGCGCGCCGCGCCGCCCCTCCCATGTGCTGTACTTAAAGCGCTTGCAAAACGCTATATGTACTCAAATCCAAACCAGAAACACGTAGCCAAAGTACAGCACGTAAGTTGTGCCGATTAGCCCAATGGTCAGCTTTCCTGCCAGGGAATCGTAGCTTTGGAATAGTACCGCACAGCTAATAATGACAGCAGCGATTTCAATCATTGAAACCCATTTGCCGTAGTGGTTTGGGTCCCAGTAGGAAACTGGGCTACTGAAGCGCCAGTCAGAAAACGGGAAAAAATGCCGATGCCCATCGTCGTGGTGCAAGGGCAGGTCGCCAGCGACATGCAGCATCATACTGCCGAAGAGCAAAATGCCAAGATTCGAACCCATGCCAATAGCAATCAGCATCCCCAATGCCATCAATGGCAGTGAGTTGAATACATCAATAAAGTTTTGCCAGTGGGGTTGGTAGTAAGCCTCTGTCCAGATCACTTTTTCGGGCGTTTGACGCACCACTTTTTCGACAAAGTAAAACAAAAAAATGGGGGCATCGGGCAAGATTGCCCCTGCAACAATGGGTGTCAAGGCTTGTATCGAACTGAGTTGATTGAGACAGAGCAGGTTGAGAACGACATGGGCAGGGGTGTTCATATCGGCTCAGAAAAAACGGGTTAAGAGATTACCAATAGGCATTGCCCATTAGTATAGCGATCGCGCCTCTTTTCTCTCCGCTTCAACCTAAGGAACGCGAATCAAATAAAATCCAAAACTTGTTTTTTGAAAGCGCGGCACAGCCGCGCTTTCAAAAAACAAGTTTTGGATTTTATTTGATCTTCAGTCCTAAGCCGCTATCCCCTGACGCCGTGCTGTGCTGACCAGCGAACGTACCTTGGGCGATCGCCCCTTCCACCTTCAACGTTACGAATGGTAGGCGATCGCTCATCATCCATCGCCTTTTACAAGTCACACCGAGGATATGACTCACCCCAACACAAAGGTTTTAAAAGTACGGCGTGGAAGCCTGTCGAGTGTTACACCTCTCTAAGAAGGTGGCGGGTACAATCTAAAAGAGGCACTTTGCGGAGCACCTGGCATGACCACCTTTACTCCATCGATGACCCTGGAAGCATTCCTGCAACTGCCTGACACACAGCCTGCCTCTGAGTTCATTCGCGGAACGATTATCCAAAAGCCCATGCCGCAGGGAGAGCATAGCCGGATTCAGGGACAAGTTTGTGCTGCTATCAACCAAGTGGCAGAGCCGCCCAAGCTTGCCTATGCGTTTCCGGAGTTGCGGTGTGTGTTTGGAGGCGATGCCATTGTGCCCGATGTGGCAGTGTTTCGCTGGTCGCGCATTTCCCGCACGCCATCGGGGCGCATCGCCAATCGCTTTGACACACATCCCGATTGGGCGATCGCAATGCTGTCGCCAGAGCAAAGCCAAACCACCGTTCTCGAAAAGCTACTCCATTGCTCTCAACAGGGTTCCGAGTTGGGCTGGCTGATCGATCCTAATACTGAAACCGTTTTGATTGTGTTCCCCGAACAACGGGTACAAATTCTCCGGGGTGATACCCAGTTGCCTGTATTGAATGACCTCGATCTTTCCCTTACACCACAAAAGGTGTTTGGCTGGCTTTCACTTTAAGGGCTATTCAAAAACCAAAATTCAACTGCCGCCGCTGATTAATTGTTGACGTTCGCTACCCAGGAAATTCTTCCAGGCGTGCTTTGGTGACGACCTGCATTTGTCCGGTCTGGAGATCCATGTCCTGGAGTTGTAGCTCCATGCCGCTGAGGGTGAAGTTGCGGAGGTCGAGCAGTTGATTGAGGGTGTTGACCAGGCTTTCGGTGAGGGATTGGGAGGCAGATTCGGAGTCTACTTCGACCTCGGTGAACTGGATATGATGCCCGTCGGAGAAGAGTTTGGGGATGGCGCTGAAGGCGATGCGATCGCGCTCCCCCAGATCAACCAACATCACATCAGCCGCCAGTTCCACTTTGCCTGCTCCTGGCAAGCGTACCGAAACTTGCTGGGGCTTAATTCGGGTTAGGCGACCATCGACGGTAAACTTCAGCTTTTGCAGCTTTTCGGCAATGTAGTCACTGTTCAATGCCCGCTGGATGTCTTCTTCTGTGAGGGTGACAGCAATGTGGGCATTGGTCGGGCGGGTTAGCTCGATGGTGCCAAAAGCCGCTTTTAGCGGGTCAATGGCGATGCCATCACTCTTTACAGAAAGGTCAGCGGTACGCAGGTCTTTTTTGATGACCAGCCCTTTGCCTTTCACATTGACGGTTTCCAGTTCTCCTTGAAGCAGGGTCAACGGATTGGAGTGAACATCTGCCTCCAAATCTTCTACGGCATCGAATCGACTGGATATGCCCAGTTCCATCATCCGGTTAAGTGCTTCTTCGGTTAAGTCTGTTTGCCCTTGAGCCATACGGAGATCCTACGTGTGTTTGCTGATTAGCTTAGGCGGGGTAAGGGGGGGAATGTTATCTGTCGGGATGCGTGTTTTTGTAAAGATCTGCCCCTTTGCCAGGGTGAAATCGCTTGTGGCGGGCGATCGCCGGAGAGTTTTTGAGCGTTTTGGGGCGATCGCCCCTCCCAAATTTCCTCTAGGTATTTCTTCTACCTCCGCCGTTTTTGACGAGCCACTTCACGGTAGAGTGTTACTCAGAAAATCCTGTTTCTCTCCAGCAGGTTAACCGGGTGAGTTGACCCGTGGTGGTTCTTATGACCAAGCTGATCATTCAGATTCCCTGCTACAACGAAGAGCAGACTCTGGGGCTGACCCTCTCCGCATTGCCCCGCAGCGTTCCTGGGGTAGATGAAGTGGAATGGCTGATCATCAACGATGGCAGCACGGATAACACGGTGAACGTCGCCAAAGCCTATGGTGTTGACCATATCGTGCAGTTTTCGACCAATCAGGGATTGGCGCGGGGGTTTATGGCGGGGTTGCAAGCCTGCCTCAAGGCGGGGGCAGATATCATCGTCAACACCGACGCCGACAACCAGTATTGCGCCGACGACATCCCCACGCTGATTCAGCCGATTCTGCGGAAGCAGGCGGATATTGTGATTGGCGAACGCCCCATTTGGGATACGCAGCACTTTTCCTATATCAAAAAGGTCTTGCAGAACCTGGGCAGTAGTATGGTGCGGCTTGCCAGCAACACCAGCGTGCCCGATGCCCCCAGCGGCTTCCGCGCCCTCAGCCGGGAAGCAGCGATGCAGGTGAATGTGTTCAACAACTACACCTACACCCTGGAAACCATCATCCAGGCGGGGCAGCGGGGGATGAGTGTGGTGTCGGTGCCGATTCGGACGAACCCGCAGTTGCGGAAATCGCGCCTCGTGCGCAGCATCCCTTCCTATGTCTTCCGCTCCGCTGTTACCATCTTGCGGATTTTCATGATCTACAAGCCACTGCGGTTCTTTGCGTGGCTGGGCAGTGTGCCCCTGGCGCTGGGCGGGTTGCTCGGCGTGCGCTGGCTGCTGCTGTTTTTCCTGGTAGACCCGACCCGTGCCCGTGCGCCCAGTTTGATTCTGGCGGCGGTGCTGGTGCTGATCGGCTTCCAGCTCTGGATGCTTGGGCTGGTGGCAGATCTGATGTCGGCAAACCGTCGATTGTTAGAAGAAACCCAATATCGTTTGCGTCGCCGCGACCTGGACGATTATTAGTTTTGAGTTTTGAGTTTTGAGTTTTTAGTGCAACTCAAAACAATTCAACCTCAAAACAAAATTCAAAACTCAAAACAAAACTCAAAACTCAAAATTCAAAACTCAAAACTCCATTATTCAAAACTCCATCAAAGATGTATCGCGATCTTTTTGCTCAAGAAGCCTTAGCGCAAGTACCCAAGATTTTGACGTTGGGCGATCGCAACCCCCACAGCCCCACCTACGGCTGCTTCGATCGCAACTTCTGGCACTACAAAATCATCGATTTTCCCAGCGGCATGGCGCAGGAGTTTGTCTTTCCCCTCACCCTTGCCTACACCACATCGCTGCCCGAAAACCCCTACTACCAGCAACCCGCCCTGCGGGAATGGATCAGCGCTGGCATCCACTACGCCGCCAAAAGCGCCCACAAAGATGGCTCCTGCGACGACTACTTCCCCTTCGAGCGTGCTGGAGGTGCCGCTGCCTTCTCCCTGCTGGCGTGCCTGGAAAGTTATCGACGGTTGGGGCTGAACGACCAGCGCTTGCTGGATTTCTTTGCATTGCGGGCAGACTGGCTGGCGCACCACCAGGAAAGCGGGCAGCTCACCAACCACCAGGCGTTGATAGTGCTGTGTTTGGATATCCTCTCGCGGCTGCTGAATGAGACCCGATGGGATAAGGCGAAGGCGCAACGCATCGAGAAGGTATTGTCCTGGCAAAACCCCGAAGGTTGGTTCCAGGAGTATGAGGGCTGCGATCCGGGCTACCACACCCTCACCGTGTCCTGCCTTGGCTGGATTTACGACCTCACCCCCGACCCCCGCATCAAAGAGGCGCTAATTATGGCGGTGCAGCTTGCCACCGAGTTCGTCCACCCCGACGGCTCCTTTGGCGGCGAATACACCAGCCGCAACACCTACAACTTCTTCCCCGATGGCTTTGAGCGGGTGGGTCGCTGGATGCCAGAGGCGCTGAGCATCAACGATCGCTTCCTCCAGGGACTCGCCAAGGGCAAAGCCCCCTGCTACGCCGACGACCACATCGTTGGACACCACACCTGGAACTACCTGCTCGCCTGGGAAAACTTTGTGCCCCAGCGTCCAGAACTGCCGCCCCGCCAGCAGGGACAAATCTGGTTCAAAAACGCGCAAATCCTGATCGATCGCCGCCACAACACCGAACTCTACCTCGCCCTCAACAAAGGCGGCGTGTTCAAGTTCTTCCGGGATGGGGAACTGGTGGCATCGGATACGCAATTTTCTCTGCAAGTGCAGGACGGGGGCAAGCGCAAGAATGCGGTGGGGCATCTGGTGGGCGCGTACTCCATAGCCGTGGAGGGCGATCGCATCCAGATTCAGGGCAACCTCGGCTGGGCAAAGCAAAAGCAAATGACGCCCCTCAACCTGATGATCCTGCGGACGGTCATGCTCACCGCCGGACGCTTCTTCCCCAACCTGATCCGCTCCCTCCTCCAAAAAATGCTGATTGTCGGCAAAACCGCCGCTCCCTTCCGCTTCACCCGCGAACTCCAATGGGAAGACGACCACTGGCACCTCACCGACAACCTCAAAGCCGAAGACTGGAGCACCATTCAAGCCGCTGGCATCGGAGCCGCCCAAACCTCCATCTACGTGGTCATGAGCCGCACCTACCAGAGCGGACAACTCCAACCCTGGCTAGATTTAAGCGATCGCCTCCAAACTCTCTCCCCCGGACAAACCCTGGAACTCGAACGCCAATTGTAAAAATAGAGCAGGGGAACGTACGGGCGGGTTTCGCGTCATCCTTACCCGCTCACCCCAAACCTCCGCTCAAACCCGCCCCTGCAACCAACCCCGTACGAGCGGGTTTCGCATCCTCCGCCGCCACCCACCCCAAACCTCCACCCAAACCCGCCCCTGCAACCAACCCCGTACGGGCGGGTTTCGCATCCTCCTCCGCCACCCACCCCAAACCTCCGACCCAAACCCGCCCCTGCAACCAACCCCGTACGGGCGGGTTTCGCATCCTCCTCCGCCACTCACTCCAAACCTCCGCCCAAACCCGCCCCTGCAACCAACCCCGTACGGGCGGGTTTCGCATCTTCCTCCGCCACTCACCCCAAACCTCCACCCAAACCCGCCCCTGCAACCAACCCCGTACGGGCGGGTTTCGCATCCTCCACCACCACCCACCCCAAACCTCCGCCCAAACCCGCCCCTGCAACCAACCCCGTACGGGCGGGTTTCGCATCCTCCTCCGCCACTCACCCCAAACCTCCGCCCAAACCCGCCCCTGCAACCAACCCCGTACGGGCGGGTTTCGCATCCTCCTCCGCCACTCACAACAAACCTCCGCCCAAACCCGCCCCGGCAACCGCGAATAGGTAATTCGCTTACCCTGGAGGCATAATCCCACGCCTTCGTGCCTTTGTGGTTCCCTTCCCCCATGCAAAATCCCCAACCATCACCCCCTCCCACCTCCGACCCCAACACCCTGGCAACCCTCCAACGCCTCCGGATGGTGAGCCACGTCCTCGACAACGCCTTCCCCCTCCCCGGCACCAACTACCGCGTCGGCATCGACCCGTTCCTGGGCTTAATTCCGGGCGGCGGCGACACCATCGGCGGCGTCCTCTCCGCCTACATCGTGCTGGAAGCCATGCAAATGAGCCTCCCCCGCGAAACCCTGATCCGCATGGTGACCAACCTGCTCACCGATAGCATTGTCGGCACAATCCCCTTCCTGGGCGATCTCTTCGATGTGGGCTGGAAAGCCAACAGCCGCAACATGGCACTGTTGGAAGCGCACCTTGCCAACCCCAACAAAGCTCGTCCCGCCGATCGCTGGTTTGTCCTCCTCATGGCGATGGTCGTGATCGGCATTGTAGTGGGCATTGCGATCGTGGCAGCGCTGCTGATTCGGGCGATCGTGGGGCTATTGTCGGGAGCCGCAGCAGTGGGTTAACGCACGTTGGGCGCTTTTCCCTTGGCAATCTTCCATCTTCTTGCGTTAAGGTAGAGCATTCTCCGGTTGCGATCGCCTCTACGGTTGCAATTATTGAGAAAAACTACAAATCCCTAAAAAATCTAGAGAAACTCCGGTGTCCTGCAATAGCCTGGAAATAGACTCACACCGTTTTGGTCGTGACAACAGGCTATGTCCCATCCTTTACACAGAAAAAGCAACTTGCTTAACAGGATCGCCACTCAGGGACGATCGCTCGCTGCGTTACGGTAGCCTGCATGAAAAGAATCTTGATTGTTGACGACGACCCAACCTTGAGGACAGCGCTGACCCGCTATCTACAGTCCCGTGGGTATATTGTGCGAGAAGCGCGATCCGGTGCGGAAGCGCTGGCACTGTTTGAGGAAGACCCGACCGATCTAGTGGTGTCGGATGTGGTGATGCCCGAAATGGATGGGCTGGAGTTCTGTCGCCGCCTGCGTGCCACCCGATTGGGGCAACTGGTTCCGTTCATTTTCCTCTCCAGTCGGCGGGAACTGTCCGACCGCGTCGAAGGACACCAGACCGGAGCCGACGACTATCTGGTAAAACCCTTTGAGCTGAAGGAGTTGACCGCCAAAATTGAAGCCCAGTTGGAGCGATCGCGCCGCGTCCATTCCGAAATCATACGGCTGATGCAACAGTCTGCGGTTGGGGCAGCCCCCGCTCCCGCTGCCAGTCCCAGCCATACAGAGAGCGCACCACCCCTGCCTCTCACCCCCGCCGAGGAAAAAGTGTTTTGGGAAGTGATTCAGGGCTTTACGAACAAGCAAATTGGCGATCGCCTCTTCGTTAGCCCGCGCACGGTGCAGACCCACCTCAGCAACATCCTCAGCAAGCTGGAGCTAGAAAATCGCCTGCAACTCATCCGCTACGCCTACGAGCGCGGCTACCACCCTCCTGAAGGCATCAACACCTCCGAAGATGCCGAAACCTGATCCAGAAATCCCGCCAGAAAGCCGCATAACGCACCCAACACCCGCTAAAGTGAAAACTGTTGCCTTGATTAGATCGTCCTGTGGAGTTCGCCACGGGGTCTAGTGGGCAGAGGCAGATGGGTCTGCCAATTCACCCGTAGCGCATGACGAAGGTACTAAGTTCAATCATGGATGAGGGGCAAAATCCGCCAAACCAGCCAGCCACGTCTCCAGAAACCAATCCCAATTCTGCCAACACCGATTTTATGGAAACCTTTCTGGAGCAACTGCGATCGGCAACTGAAAAGGACCAACTGCGCCTGGTGAAGGAGTTTGCCAATAAGGGAGAGCCTGGCTTAAATGCCCTGATGCAGTGGTATCTGGAGCGGGGCGCGGCAAAGCCCACTCCCGTTGATGGCACGCTGCATCAGTGCCTCGTCGCCGCCAACACCCCCAAAACCCAGGAATTCGTCCAAACCCACCTGGCAAACGGCGTGGTGGAACTGCGATCGCACGCCAACATCGACTACACTCCCCTGGTCACGCTGCTGGCAGAGCAAAAGTATGAAGAGGGCGATCGCCTCACCCTCGCCAAACTCTGCGAACTTTCTGGAGACTCCGCCACAAAGCGCGGCTGGCTCTATTTCACCGAAGTAGAACAGTTCCCCATCGAAGACCTGCAAACCCTCGACCAACTCTGGCAGGTCTACTCCGAAGGCAGATTCGGCTACTCCGTCCAACGCGAACTCTGGCTCAAAACTGGCAAAAACTGGGACAAGCTCTGGCCCCTGATTGGCTGGAAGCAGGGCAACAACTGGACCCGCTACCCCAAAGAATTCATCTGGGATCTATCCGCCCCCCCAGGACATCTCCCCCTCTCCAACCAGCTCCGGGGCGTCCGCGTCATGTCCTCCCTCCTCACCCACCCCGCCTGGCAGTAAGTAGGAGATCACAATTAAACCTAAAACCCAAGATGCTGTGCCGCCCGCTTCGTGGGCGGCACAGCATCTTGGGTTTTAGGTTTAATTGTGATCTAGGTACTTAGGGGATAGTTGTCTAGGTGTTATTTTACGGCTGTAGAAATATCAGAACCTCGTTCCAGCATGTATTGCAATCTTCAGCGGCGCATTCCTCTGCGAGAAGCAAAATCCATTTCTCCTGTAAATCTGGATTAAAAACCGGGAAAGGAAAAACGGCTATTTCTTGATAGTCTTGCCATTCCTGGCTTTCAGATTTCTTTTTCCACGAATTAACACCTAGACAACTATCGTACTTAGGGGAAAGAAATTTAGGGAGCGATCGCCCCTTTCAGCAGCTTGAGGATCTGCAACACATCCCACAACTCATTGCGTCGCCGGGAAAAAAGCGAGAAGTCGTCTGAAAAATCATACTGCGGCGTAGATGTCTGCATAGTTTTCACAAACATGAACTGATTGCCGTTCGTCACCAGTCCAAAGCTGGGTTGGTCAGCGTTTGGGGTCGCCATCATGTATGCCAGGGCTTGGGGGATGGCATCGAGGACGGGGAAGGTGGTGCGCTTTGACTCGACGACCACGATCCAGAGGCGATCGCGCAGTACCAGCGCATCCATTCGCCCTTGTAGCGTCGTTTCCCCATCTGCCAGTTCAACCCGGATGGGGACTTCCGCCCGAATTTTGAACGGTGGATCGCACAAACTCGCCAGGTAGAGCAAAGGTGAGGTCAAAAGCAGATTGACGGCTCCCTCCGCCAGCGGTCCATCGGCTCGTTGATAGAGATAAACCTGCTGAATGTGGTCGAGCGATGCCTGTTCCTGTTCCGTGAGGGTGGGTAAATCTGCCAACCATTCCGAGAAGAACTGCAAGCTTTCTGCTCGGCGGAGGCTGAACCGTGCCTCTGCCTGGTTCAGTGTGGTAATGGCATCGGTAACAGCAAGGGTTGGCGGCATCGGTAAACATCAGCAGCGAAGTCAATACCCTGATTTTAGTGTGTCTGGAGCGATCGCCCTCCTTCGGTGATTTCTGCAAAAGAATATCCCGCTAAGGGATCTGCGGCTTAATAAAATCCCCATTTTTGAGAGAGAAGGCTGGCTTTGCCAGCCTTCTCTCTCAAAAATGGGGATTTTATTTTCTTGCAAGTCCCTAACAGGATCGCTCCGTCATGCCCATGTCCGTCATGCCCATGAAAAGGGGCATCCATTGCAAGCCTATCGATCATAGCCATTCAGCCCTCTTGGATTCCCGCGTTCGCGGGAATGACGGGGGTATGTTCTTTTCCAGAAAACGCCTCACTCCATCTTCGTGCCGCTGATGATGAAAATTGGGTCGAGGGCCGCGAACACCTGCCGAATGCCGCGATTTTCCAGCCGGTTGATGGCAGATTGCACCACCTCGATATTGCGCACGCGCAGTTCCGCCAGGCTTTCGGAAATGGTGTAGAGGGACTCGAAGTTGGTGGCGGTCGCCACAATCGTGCCGCCATTGGCGAGCCGCTGCCAGGCGACCTCCAGGATGGTTTTGAGCGATCGCCCCCCTTCAATACAAATACAATCCGGTTGTGCCTTCAGCGGTTCCAGGCATTCGGGGGCGCTGCCTTCGATGACGGTGACATTGTTGACGGAGAAGCGATCGCAGTTCCGCTGAATTAAGCTGGCGACTTCCTCATCTCGTTCAATGGCAAAAATTTGGCTGTCGGGGCACAGCAGCCCCACCTCCACCGGAATCGTCCCGGTTCCGGCTCCAATATCCCAAAACACTGAGTCAGACTTGAGCCGCAGTTGCGACATCAGCAACACCCGAATTTCGCGCTTCGTCAGCGGAATCCCCGGCAGTTCCTCGAACAGCTCATCGGGAATGCCAGGGGTGCGATATTGCCAGAGGGGAGGATTCATAGCAGAAGATTCGTAGCAGAAGATTCGTAGCAGAAAATTTGGGGCGGGCTGGGATGGAGGAACGTTTGAGTGCGCCTTCAGGAGCGGCTGATCCGACAACGGGTATACCTGACGATATTCCGCTGGGGTTGGGCATACTGAACCCATACAAAGGACATGAAGCAAGCTCCAACGCCAATCCTATACAAGAGCCGCATCAGCCCATTGGCACGCCGGATAGGCACGGCTACAGATGCGCCTTTCTCCGGAAGCCAAATCCGGAAGCCAAGTCCGGAAGCCAAATTAGGCTAGCAGAAATAAAACAGAAAGCCGCATTTTAGGCTTAAATCAGGGGGGCTAACCCTCCATCGAATCGTGAGAATCGGGACTTGTCAGGACTCGCAACCATGCTACAACGCATTGGTTTTACCCGGCTTTTTCGCTAGATATTCGCTGGATATATGGGCTATGTAAAGTGCCTGTTGCCCTTCCAGTGATTTTGCCTCAGGGTTTCTATAAACAATTTTATGGTTCCGGATATGCTAGCTCTCATCTCAAACCCTCTTTCAGATTCGTTTTCAGCGTTCGAAGGTAGCAACATGCTTTGGCTTCTTGTGTGTGCGGGGCTAGTCTTCTTGATGCAACCGGGCTTCATGTGCCTGGAGTCGGGGCTAACGCGCTCAAAAAACAGCATCAACGTCGCCGTCAAAAACCTGGCGGATTTTGGCATTTCCCTGATCCTGTTCTGGAGCTTTGGCTATGGGCTAATGTTTGGCGCGTCCGCCGGGTGGTTTGGCACGAGCAACTTCTTTTTAGATGTGAGCCGTCAGCCCGAATCTGTCGCCTTTTTCGTCTTCCAGGCGATGTTTTGCAGCACCGCTACCACCATCGTTTCGGGAGCCGTAGCGGAGCGGTTGCGGTTTGGGGCGTATCTGGCGATCGCTACCCTCGTCTCTGGCTTCATCTATCCCCTCTTCGGCAACTGGGCATGGAATGGCTTGGAGGATGGCGTTGCGCGGGGTTGGTTGGGGCAGTTAGGCTTTATCGATTTTGCTGGCTCAACGGTCGTCCACAGTGCGGGAGCCTGGGTCAGCCTTGCCGCCCTGCTGGTGATTGGCGCACGGATTGGGCGCTTCCCCGCTGACGCACCACCTCAGAAGATTCAGGGGTCTAACCTGCCAATGGCGATGCTGGGGGTGATGCTGCTGTGGTTTGGCTGGATAGGCTTCAATGGCGGCAGTACTCTCAACTTCAACGAACAGGTAGCAGGCATTATCCTCAACACCATCATTGCTGGGGCAGCGGGGATGTTGATGAGCGGGCTGGTGAGCCTGTTGCGCTATAAGCACATCGAAGTGGAACTGCTGATGAATGGCTCGATCGCCGGATTGGTCGCCATCACCGCCTCCTGCCATGCGGTCAGCACCCTCCACGCCTTTCTCATTGGGGCGATGGGGGGTGTGGTCATGATGCTGGTGTCGCGGGGGCTGGAGCATTTGCGGATTGATGATGCCGTGGATGCGATCGCCGTCCACGGGGGAGCGGGAGCCTGGGGCACCCTGGCAGTGGCACTTTTCGGACAACTGGACTTACTGGGTACCGACCTTAGCCGCTGGCAACTGTTGGGCGTGCAACTGTTGGGCATCGGCGTCTGCTTTGCCTGGGCGTTTGGGCTGACGCTGCTGCTGTTTTGGGGGGGCGATCGCCTCTTCCCCCTGCGTGTTTCCCCAGAAGCGGAGGAAATTGGGCTGAACGTGTCGGAACATCGCGCCAAAACGGAACTCTACGACCTGTTTCAGGTGATGGAAACCCAGGCAGCAACCCAGGACTTGAGCCTGCGCGTGCCCGCCAACCCCTTTACGGAAGTGGGACACATCGCCCACCGCTATAACCAGGTGATCGACATCCTGGAGAAAAAAACGAATGATTTGTTGAGCTACCTCCAGCAGGTGGAAGTGGTGACAGCGGCAGCGGCAGCGGTGGAAGCCAATGCCTTCCAGCCAGCCCTCCTCAACCCCGTCGCCCTCCGCCTCGACGAACTGGGACAACTGGCACGGGTCTTCCAAGCCATGTTTCAGCAAATCAAAATCCGCGAACGGGCGCTAGAAGATGCCCGCGACCAACTTTTCCAGGCAAACGAAACCCTGGAACAAAAGGTGCAGGAACGCACCGCCGAACTGGCGCAGGCAAATGCCGAAATCTCTCACCTGAACGAACAGCTCACCTCTGAAAACCGCCGCATGGGGGCAGAACTGGAGGTGACGCGCAGGCTGCAACAGATGATTCTCCCCACCGATACCGAACTGTCCAGCATCACGGGGCTGGAGATTGCCGGATTTATGGAACCCGCCACCGAGGTAGGCGGTGACTACTACGACGTGTTGCAGGAGGGCGATCGCATCCGTATCGGCATCGGCGATGTCACTGGGCATGGGCTGGAGAGCAGCATGGTGATGCTGATGGCGCAAACGGCCGTCCGCACCCTGGTTGCCAGCGGCGAAACCGACCCCACCCGCCTGCTCAACGCCGTCAACCGCACCATCTACGACAACACCCGCCGCATGGCGTCCTACAAAAATATGTCCCTCTCCCTGCTGGACTATGAAGCGGGTCTACTCCGCCTCAGCGGGCAACATGAGGAACTGGTGGTGGTACGCCAAAACGGCGACATCGAATCCATCGACACCATCGACCTCGGCTTCCCGCTAGGTCTGGAGTCCGACATCTCCCCCTTCATCGCCGAAACCCAGGTGCAACTCTACCCCGGCGATCTCGCCGTCCTCTACACCGACGGCATCACCGAAGCCATGAACAACAAGCGCGAACAGTACGGACCCAATCGCCTCTACACTGTCCTCAAAAACCACCGCCACCTGCCACCCAACGACATCCGCAAAGCCGTTATCGAAGATGTCCGCAACCATGTGAAAGAAGAGGCGATCGCCGACGACCTCACCCTCATCATCCTCCGCCAAAAGTAACGTGCGTGATTCTTCAGTTCACCCATTCCAAACCTTGTGCGCTCCTGGTCTTGCTGATAGTGGGGGCGATCGCCCTCATCGTTCTGGGTCTCAGCCGCCTGAATTTCGGGCAGAAGGCGTGTGCTACTGCTACACCCTCAAGCGCTGGCAGGACTGCCTGGGATACGAGTGGGGCAGGGCACAACCCAACACCCCCATCCTTCGGTTTCGCCGTCGGGGCTTGAGGCTGGGCGATGTTTGGACGATTCCCCTTCCCGCTGAGAAAAAAGCGTTGGCGGATGAGACACTGGCTCAACAGGTTGGCATTCCACGATCAGCGGCTTGATTACGCATTCAGGTTGAATGGGCGATCGCCCTTCTTCATTTTGGAGAATTGGTTCCGTCTCCATTCAACTCCCCGAACCGCTCTCGATAAGCTGCCAGTTGTGCTTCCAAAGCTTCGGCACGTTCCTCGGCTTCAATTCGGCGCTGGCTCTCTGCTCTCAAGGCATCCGCCAGTTCAGCGGGGAGGAGTAAACGCTCTCCGTTATCCAGGCGATAAAAGCCCAGCAATTTCTCCTCGACGGCTAATCGGAGTCCCAAAACCTCGCTGACGGGTTCTGGGAGGGGAATGTAGGCATCGTTCTGGAGGCGATAGCCTTGCAGTTGTCCCTCAACCCATTCGCCTTTGGGGTCAAACAACCAATACTCTGGGATACCCAGTTGCTCGTACAAGCCGAGCTTAAAGCCCTGATCTCTATCTTGTGTCCCTTTCGAGGTGACTTCAAAAATGACGCTGGGAATCTCGCCTTCTTCCCACAGTTTGTAGTTGTCTCGGCTTCCGGGTGGCACGTTGAACACAACCATCACATCCGGTGCAACCCGCAATCGGGGAAAGCCTTGCGAATAGTAGAAGAACTGATCCGCTAGAACGATCGCCTCTTGCCCCTGCAAGTACTGCATCAACACCGCAAAAATGGTCAGCAATGCCAAAACGTGATCTTGCGTCTCTGCCAAGGGTTCACCATCACTACTGGGATAAAAGATTTCAGAATCAATATTTGGAGGCGATGTGAGGCTAGTCATAGTCTTCAAAAGATTCAGGATTTGGAATGCACATGAGACCTTATCGCTTCCCATGTCATGACATTATCGGGATTTGCTTCAAAATCATCAATCCGTTTATCCAGTTCTTGCTTCTGTTCCCTAGTTAGGGTAAGGAATGCAACCTTGTGAGCGGTATTTGCCCAAAAGAGGTACAAGTAATCTTTAAATTTGGAGCTAATGAATTTGATTATGGTCATATTGTATTGATTTTCATCGTAATGGGTCTGCTCCGCACGATAAGGAAGTTTTACGAAGGTTAAGTCCTCACAGACATGAAGAATCTAATACTACTGCCTTGTAGCTATCTATAGCGCTCCGACTTAATTCCTGAAAGCATACTGAGACTGAAAACATTGCCTAGTAAAGCTTCTGGCTTAAAAACCTTTCAAAGATCAAATCGGATTCCTATAGATTAGACTGTCAGTACAAACCGTACGTATTGCGTAATTGGAAAGAAATAGATGATGTTCGTACTTCTACTACTGATCGCTTTCTTGGGTGTTTGTGTTGGACATCTTTACAAGGAGCGGATACGACTCCAATCCCGACTCAGCAACTATACTAGCTTGGCATCAAAGGAGGATCATGAACATCAATTGGATCAAGGAATAGCCTCTAAGCAAAAAATCCTCAAAAAAATGATAGCTGAGAAGGAACACCTGCAAAGCTACGTCGACAATTTAAAGCGGCAGTTGTTTGACCTAGAAGAAGAAGCTTATGTTCAAGCGTTTGGCTTGTATATTCCAAAATATGATTTTGTAACTGCTGGAGACTTCGAAGACACCCTCAAATCTATAAAAAATAAGCAAAAAGCTATGATTAAAGAGGGCACTGCAGCAGTCTGCCATACACCCTTCATTCTGAAAAAGGACTCACAAGTAAGTGAAAGGAAAGCCGAGAAAGAAGGTCAAAAGATGACTAAAAGCTTTCTGATGTTAATGCTAAAAATATTTAATTCTGAGTGTGATGATGTGATAGCAAAGACTTCGCATAGTAACATTAATTTATCCCAAAATAAAATCGAAAAAATATTTAATCAATTGAATAAAACTGCAGAAGTTATAGATTGTGAAATTACTCAGGATTACCTTCGCTCGAAGTTGCGAGAGCTACACATCAAGTATGAACTTGCATGTGTTAGGCAAGCAGAAAAAGAGCGTGAGCAAGAGTTAAGAGAGAGGGAGAAGGAGCAGAGAAAACTAGATAGAGAGTTAAAAGTGCTTGAAGAAGCGCAAATGAAGGAAGAAGAGTTTAAACAAGCTTTAGATAAAGCGAGAAGAGAACAAGAGCAAACTTTGGGACAGAAAAACAAAGAGTTGGAATTTCAAATACAACAACTCAATATAGAACTCGAAAGAGCCAGGGTGGATGTTGAGAAGGCTAATAGTCGATTGAGGAGTTTGAAAGAGGGGTATATATATGTAATTTCAAATGAAGGCTCCTTTAGGAAAAATATCTATAGAATTTGTATGACAAGAAGGCTTAGTGATCCTGATGCGTATATAAGCAGCATGAATCCTACTGTTCCTTTTCCATTTGAAACTCATTTTAAGTTCTTGTCAGAGGATGCAACAGATACACTAAGAAGATTGCATGAACGTTTCTCTGACAGGAGAGTAAACATGATAAATGATAGGAGGGAATTTTTTAGAGCCTCTCGTGAAGAGATTGAAAAGGCAATCGACGATATCAGAAAAGAAACGGGTGCACTCAAAAATATTCAACGCTATGATTCACCCCAGTCATGGGAATATCTCCGCACTAAAGCGCTAGAGAGAAGTAGAAAAGCTACCCCCTCAGATCAGGATATAGCTTAGAAAATTTGGAATTTAAATTTCTCTAACAATCCGAAAACCAACATTATCTGATTTGTGGTCATGAGTATCTGAGGAGCGTGAGGCAGAACGACAAAAGGTAGGTGTATTTTTCCACGAACCACCTCGAATAACATGCTCATCATTTCTACTGGAGTCTATCCACGCAGAGCCATCGTTGGGTGCTTCAGTATAGTCTTCATGCCAGTGATCTATGCACCATTCCCAAACATTACCGTGCAAATCGTATAACCCAAAATTATTAGCGAATGGAAATGTTTTGACTGATGTAGTTCTTCCTCTAGCTACAATTTCTCCTCCCAACTGTGAATTATAAGTTCCGTCAAAATTTGCAAGGTCTAAAGTAATTGATTCTCCAAAAGTAAAAGGAGTCAGGGAGTAACCACGACAAGCGTATTCCCACTCAGCTTCTGTTGGAAGCCTATACTGTACCTTTAAGTGCTCAGATAAACGCTTACAAAACTCGATTGCATCATCCCAAGAAATTTGCACTACAGGATGATCCATGCCGCCTGAGCGACTAGGCAGTTTAAGTAACTTTCGCTCAATTTGAGGTAACTGTGCAACTGCCTTCCACTGCGCCTTGGTAACTGGATACTTGCTTATTAGAAAGGGATTAACTGTTACATTATGTAGAGGTAGCTCACTTTTCGGTGCATTCTTCTCTCCTGCGCCCATCAAAAAGCTACCGCCTGGTATCAGAACCATTTCAAATTTTTGACCATTGCATTCTTCTATGAGTACCTTAGATTTCTTCTTGAATTGATCTATTGGTGTATCTTTGGCGTCTAACGCCACAACTTCAAAGTCAAATTCTCGGCTATCAGCAAGTGTGGATAAAATGAGAGGTTGTTCAATTACCTCTCTTAGCTTTTGTAGATTCTCACTAATACGAGATGTATGAGAAATTTTGGTTTCAATTCCAAGAAACTCATCAGGTCTAATATTAGCCGAATGTAATAATGGGAAGTCATACTTATAACCTGGTTGAGGTAGAAGCCTTGGGGTTTGGTTAGGGAGTTTGTATTTCCTATTAATTTCAGTCGTTCTATAAATCAAATACTTCTCTATATCTCTCGACAAAGAGTATTTTTTAAGGCCTTCTATAAGTGCATATGTAAATGAGCCTTGCCGCAGTTCTGGAATTTCATATGATTCTTCACCTTGTTGGCAGGAAAATATTGTAGTTATACCTTTTTGTCTGGCAAGCTGTAAGGTTTCACTACCAACTTCACGTATACTTTTACTACCGATTGAACATTGGTTCCGACACATATCAAGAATTAGAACTGTATTCTGAGCATTACAACTTATCAAATGCTCTAACACAAAATTTATTGAAATTGCAGAATGCTCTAGATACTGATGCTCGGGATAACTATCACAGAGGAGCAAATAGTCCCGATTTTTATTGTCTATTGCCCCATGCCCACTAAAGAAAAAGACAAGATTATCCAATCTTTGTCCTCTTTGAGTAGCAGTATGTAGGATTTTGATTAAGTTACTTTTTTTGGGTTTTGTGCTGAGACCATGTTGTACTTTTGAGTTGTCTGTACACAGTAAAATGTCATTTTTGCCAAAAGAAAAATGGTTGCATAATAGACTTTCTATCTCCTCTGCATCGCGTACTGCATACTGAAGATAGTTCTTAGGGGAGAGATGTTCGTAGTGGTTTACACCAATTACGATTGCTCGATTATTAACCATTTAAAATGCATTAAGCCCGTTTGAACTTCAGGGTAATTGCTCCTTTTCCACTAGCTTCGCCACTGCAAGCACCTAGAATGCTGACTTGTCCCTTAGTGGTAATCTCAAGCGCTAAAGTCACCTCATCCAACTGCATATCAGAATTTTCTCCAACTTCTTCACCTGCTTGTTGAATAAGCTGTCTGACTACTCCCATTGTCCGTTTCCACTCTTGAGCTAGCTTTTGGGGATCAACGGGCTGTGGCTTCAGTAAAGCAGCTCTCTTTGCTAAATCTTCTCCCCATCCTTTTCCACCATTAATTTCCTCCTTATCTTCATAGGTCATGATCCAGACAGGTTCTTCTGACATATGTAAATTCATCTCTTGAAACAACTTCTACCAAGTTTACTTTTCAGGCAGGAGGTATCAAGTCTAATTTGATGCTCAAATTAGAGCTTTTGTTGGTGATACTTCCTCTTTGCCTCGGCGGGATTGGAGTTCGAGGTGGAGGAGGAGGGCGTTGATGTCGGCGGGGTTGACGCCGCCGATGCGGGTGGCTTGCCCGATGGTGAGGGGGCGAACCTGGGCGAGTTTTTCGCGGGACTCTTTGGAGAGGGTGCTGATGGCGTGGTAATCCAGGTCGGCTGGGAGGGGGCGGTTTGCCTGACGGCTCACCTGATCGATCTGGTTTTGCTGGCGTTGGAGATAGCCCGCGTACTTGATTTCGATTTCTACCCCTTCGCGCACCTCGCGGGGGAGGGCGGCGTCGCCCAGCCCGTAGTGGAGCAGGTTGGAGTAGTGGAAACCGGGGCGGCGCAGGAGTTCTGCCAGGGTGGCGGAGCCTTTGATTTTTTGCTCGGTGTCGGCAACGATTTGCTTGCCGAGGGGGTCGTGTTCCTTAACACGGGTGCTGTGGAGGCGGTCTTTTTCGGTGGCGATCGCCCCCCACTTCTCCTCAAATAATGCCCAGCGGCGATCGTCAATCAGCCCAACCTCGCGCCCCAGGGGAGTGAGGCGCTGGTCGGCGTTGTCCGATCGCAGAATCAGCCGATACTCCGAGCGGGAGGTCAGCATCCGGTAGGGTTCGCGCAGATCCTTGGTGCAGAGGTCGTCGATCAGCGTGCCGATGTAGCTCTGTTCGCGGGGGAAGACGATCATCTCTTTCCCCTGCACAAAGCGAACGGCGTTGATGCCCGCGACAAGCCCCTGGGCAGCGGCTTCTTCATAGCCCGTGGTGCCGTTGATTTGCCCCGCACAGAATAGCCCTTCCACCTTCTTGGTCATGAGGGTGGGGAAGCATTGGGTGGCGGGGAGATAGTCATATTCCACCGCATAGGCGGGGCGCAGCATGACGCACTTTTCCATGCCGGGGAGCGATCGCAGCATTGCCACCTGCAATTTCTCCGGCAAGCCTGTGGAGAATCCCTGGATATAGAGTTCGGGGATGTCGCGCCCTTCCGGCTCAATAAAAATCTGGTGAGATTCCTTGTCAGCAAAGCGCACGATCTTGTCTTCGATGCTGGGGCAGTAGCGGGGACCCTTCGCATCCACCCAACCGCCATAAACCGGGGAGAGGTGCAGGTTTTCCTGGATTAGCCGATGGGTTTCAGCGGTGGTGCGGGTGAGGTAGCAGGGCATTTGCTCCCGCTCGACCCACAGTTCCGGGTCAAAGCTGAACCAGCGCACATCCTCGTCGCCCGGTTGCAGTTCCATCTGGGTGTAGTCTACGGAGCGGCGATCGACCCGGGCAGGGGTTCCGGTCTTCAGCCGTCCTGTCTCGAAGCCCAGACGGTTGAGGGTGTCGGTCAAGCCTTCGGCGGCAAATTCCCCGGCACGACCCGCCGCCATCGACTTGTTGCCCACCCAGATGCGTCCACCCAGGAACGTGCCCGTGGTGAGAATCACCGTTTTGCAGCCAAAGGCAACGCCAAAGTAGGTTTCGACGCCAATCACCTCGTCATTTTTGCCAATCACCAGATCCGTCACCATGCCTTCGCGCACGGTCAGGTTGTCCTGGTTTTCGACGATGCCTTTCATGATGGCGGCATACTCGCGCTTGTCGGTCTGCGCCCGCAATGCCCACACCGCAGGACCACGGGACACATTCAGCACCCGCTTCTGCAAATAAGTGCGGTCTGCCATCTTGCCGATTTCGCCACCCAGAGCATCCACTTCGTGGGTCACCTGCGACTTGGCAGGACCACCCACCGCTGGGTTGCAGGGCTGCCACGCAATCTTGTCGAGGTTGAGGGTGAGCAGCAGGGTGTGGCATCCCAATCGGGCGGCGGCAAGGGCAGCCTCGCACCCGGAATGCCCCGCTCCGACGACGACGACATCGAAGTGATCTTGAAACTCTACGGCTGCGTCAAAGGTCATGGCGAACTGGTGATTGTGCAAATCTTAGGGTGCGGGGGGTTAAGCCCGGTGATGATCTCTTTCTCTAATCTATATTAGTCAGCGGTTACGTTGGATGGGCGATCGCCCTCATCGCAAGTATGTTGTTAAACCGATTGCGATTTGCCTGCAAAATGCACTCTTAATTTTTTGAATACGTTACAAAAACCGCAACCTTGCCGAACTTTTTTGCCCCGGATGGCATCGTAGAACGTGTGGAAACTGTCTGTCAGGGCGACAGCGGGCTCAGAACGTAGACATAGCAAGCTCTATAGCCCGCTGTCCCTGCTTGTAAAAGTTGATCCAACGACGGTTAATACGCAAAAGCTCGTCCAATGTTTCCTGACAC
>Ga0081520_100271_pt1 | contig 29156 bp, 33 predicted proteins | sample HotLakmasection1_FD_70988 | JGI IMG/M metagenome (GOLD analysis project Ga0081520, IMG submission 70988) | Hypersaline microbial mat communities from Hot Lake, Washington, USA - Section #1 (SPADES assembly) (version 2) | ecosystem: Environmental > Aquatic > Non-marine Saline and Alkaline >... | reverse complement strand
GATTTATCGGCACATCCACTACTACAACCACAGCCGTATCCACACCGCTCTCAAGATGCCACCGGCTGTCTATGCTGTCCAACACTTCCCAGACAACTGTCTTCACAAATTGGGAGCTTGACACACAGAGTTTACGGCCATGAAAGTCGTCGAGTGGTTTCAAGATAATCAAATCAAGTGGCGTCCAATACGTCCCAGATCTCCGCATCTCAATGGCAAAGTTGAACGCGTCCAGAAGACAGTCCTTGATGAGTTGTTCGCGACCATTGATCTGGACAATTTATCGCTCGAGGAGATCAACTGGGAACTGGAAGACTGGATTGACGACTACAATCGCGATCGCATTCACGGCAGCCTGGGACAACCGCCCATACACAAGGCTCTGGATCTGCTGGATCAGTGCCCAAGCGAATACGCGATTATCTCTGCCTACAATCCCGTCTTTGAGCTCCATCGTAATGGTGTTATTGGCGCCCACAATGAGGCCGAATTGATTGAACTTTTGAAACGATCTTTGTGAATCACACACCAGTTGCCCACAGGTGAATATGGGCTGATTGGGCCGTTTCTCATGTGCTGTCGATAGTCTGCAAAACTCTAACTGGAAGCACTATCGTGACATCGTCTGTTGGGAAACCAAACTCGCCCCCACATGAGCTAGCTCTCCATCCGAGACGACCTATCCTGGTCGCTGGTATCGAATCATGCTGAACGGCTGTGTTGGATCTGTATAAGCTGGATACTCATCTTCTAGGATGTAGTCATCTGCCAGGTGAGCCGTTACTGTGTCACGTTCATACTGCATCACCCACAGCTCAGAGGCTGCCTGTATGAAAGTCGCAATCCAACCCTGGTCATCCATACCAACACATACGCCGACATCGTCCAGGATTGCATGCGTTTCATCATCGGCAATTGGCAATACGAACATTATCTTGTCAGTGCGTAAGTGCTGGGGCAAACGATCCCACATGTGATACGCCTGCCAGGCGGTTGGCGCTTCAATGATCACAGGGATTACTGAGGTATCGTGCGCCATAGCTGCTGGCACCGGCAGATCATGAAATACCGTCAACCGCTGGATCGATATCCCACTCGCGCGTGTGTAGTGATCGTCAGGATGCTGCGCGCCGAAAGGTGCAATCTCCCCGAAGCAACTCTCATTCCGGTCTATCGGATAGTTGAGCAGGCAGTTGACCCAATAATCGCGATCCTGTGAATACTGTCCGAATTTCTCCTGCGGCATCGTATTGACGTTGGTATAGATATACAATCCTGCCATTATCAATAAACCTGCCCCATTCATCAGGAATAACCCCGCTTCCCAACGATATCGTGCTGGGCGATGCCAGATGTGCCACATGGCCATCAACACCAGCGCGATCAGAGCAATCCACACCAGGTTGCTGGCGACAACGTAGCGATGTGCATATGATCCACGTCCTAAACCCACAAGTAGAGCCGAACCTAGTCCATACGCAGCCAAAGCCAACCATACTCCAACACACTGAGAATCGCGCTCGCGCCAGAGGACGTACATCGCATTGACAGCTAAACCAATCATGCCAACGACCGCTATATAGCGAGAGACGCGCATAGATAGACCCCAGTCATCGGAAAGATAGGGCCACAGTGGCGCTCCCAAATTGGAAAACGTCCATCGCACGACGTCTTTGACATCGAGATTTAGACCCTGGCTGGGCATGGTGTAATCAGTGAAGAACACTATCGCAACGACCAGAAGAACTATCCCCATCAAGACATAAACCAACCACCGTCGGTAACCTCGTAACCATAGAGCAATTGCCAGGATGGGCCATGCGAGAAAGCCCGTGAAGATGGTGAATGTCATCAGCGTTAGGGTAATGAGACACAGCCCAAGTGTTGCATAACTGATCGGCAACACGAAAACGCACCACGTGGCCAGCACAAGGAAGAAAACACCATAGATCCACACCGTCATATTGCTGCCCAGCCAGACATTGTCTTGTCTGAGAGAAAAAACGAGAGCAGAAAACGCCACAAGTCCAAGCGGCCATAAGCGAGCCTGGTGCCTGGCGAACAAGTGCACCAACATCAATAACGTAAGCAGCGCCAGTACGAAGCCCACCCAGGACTCATATTGGATGTCCCAGTTCGTCGTAACGGCTACCAGTGCTGTCACCAACCTATAGGTGAAATGGCGATGTTCAGTATGCTGATGAAGTAAATCTGAAAACGTCAGTGTGCCCATTCTGGCATGGGTAGCAACGGTAACAGTACCAAAGTCATTAGCACGAGACGCCCATTGATCGCGAACAGGTATCGGATACATGTTCTGATACATGAAAGCGATGACAACAAAGATGGGCAGTAGACTTGTCAAGTAGACCAGGAGTGTAATGTGCGGCCGCATTGGGAAGGTCTGAGGCAAGTCTGCACTGTAGCTAGCAGACTGTGACATAGATCCCTCCTTCAAATGTCATAGAAGCAAATGCTGCGTGAAGGTCCAGCAAGCGCGCTCTTGAACTAGCGCAAGAGGGTTACCAGATTATGAGGGTCCACAAATCCCGAGGCATCAACTCCGTGTGGGGTATTGAAGACGATTTATCGGGATCGGACCAATCCTCACGGAAGGTTCCTTATGAGAACTTCCTCCACTCACTTCCTAAACGCAGCGCAAGAATAAAAAGTAATGTGCTCCCATATTCAGTGTACTCACTCCCTTTATCCATTTCACAGTCCGCTTATCACTTTTTGTAAGTGTATTTCTTCCCATTACAGACTGCATTGCACAATAACTCAAGACACGGTAGATATCATTTACAGACACAAATACCAACGCGGCATGCGAACAATAACCAAGTAAGGCAGCACTCGATTGAATGCCGACTTTTGTACGTTGCTGATTCAAGATAGCTATGGCGTTTCTCGAGGATGGCGATTTTGTGAGTGGGACGAAGAGCTGCCTCGCAATATCTGCCCCACACGTGTGAAGTGTACGCCTACCGCAGCAGCGATCTCACGGTAGCTCCAGCCCATGCGATGATACTCTTGGATTTGCTCTTGAAGCTTGACTTTGTCGGGGTTTTTGCTATACTCAGGGGGATTAACAAAGATGTGAAACGAGTGTTTATACCTAGTAGACGTAACTGTGTCCCTCCAACTTTGTAATTTTACAGCCCTCTACAGTAAAATTACAGTCACCACTGAAATTCTACATCCATCGCTGAAATCCTGCAAACCCTTTCTACACACATACACAACGACTTATTCGAGCATAATTCATCGGAACTTCTCATCCTTCATCGATCACCCAGTTCCGCGTGATCTTGAAATAGAACATTCGGAAATCCCAGCAGCTTAAGCCTCCAGAACCCCATTACCCCACTGCATCAGTACCCATCCGGAGAAAATCACCTTTACAGAGGCAGAAAATCGATTCGATTCTCCCACTCGCTACCTTCACTCGCTCCAAGTATCGCCAGCAGATCTTCAATTACCTTCGCAATAGCCAAAGTATCCCGGACGAAGATCACACCTGCCAGCGGTAAGCCCTGAGCAATCCGCTCGTCAGCATATCTTGTCATCGTATCCAAATCGTGCGTCAGCAGTACACGCCCTTCCCTTGCCGCCCATTCCAGCACTGCCGCATCGTCTGCTCCCAACAAGTCCGTGTCTTGAACACGAATCATATCAACATCAGGTCGGCGAGCACGCAACCCGCGCACAATCTTTCCATTGAAGTTCTCATCCAGCAGAAACCGTATCATTGGTCTGCTTTTTGTTGTTCCTGATAGGCACGCAGACGGGTTCGCAGAGCTTGAGCTTCCGGGGTCAGGTTTTCCTCCAAGTCACGTAGAATTTGCCCTGCCTGCTGATCTCGTTGACGCACATACGCATCAATTTCTTCTCGGTTCGTCAGGTAATAACCGATTACAGCATACACATCGGCGATCGTTAGCGTGGGATAACTGTCAACGATCCCTTCAGGCGTTTCACCCATGTAGTATGCGTGAATAACCAGTTCAAGCAGAACACGCGTTTTGCCGATGCGAATCGCGCCGTGCTTATCCGTCCTTAGAGGTACGGTCATTGTTGGCGCATCAAGGTTCATCCAGTAACTGCCTTTCATCCAAGGAACACTACGTTCCAGGAACTAATCGTAACCACTTTTTCACTGCCTATTCTAGCATGGAACGCTTTGAATCTACTTCGATTAACTACGGTATCGTACGGACGATTCTGTGCTTCCCAGCATTTCTGCTGTGGTAAAAGATCTCTTCCCGCCAGAACAGGAATAGACTTTTCAGCTTCACCGTCGCTTCGGACGCAATATCTGCCCGACGCGCGTGAAGTGCACGCCTACCGCAGCGGCAATTTCGCGGTAGCTCCAGCCCATGCGATGATACTCTAGAATCTGCTCTCGAAGCTTGACTTTGTCGGGGTTTTTGCTATACTTAGGGGGATTAACAGAGATGTGACACGAGTGTTTATGCCGAGTGGACGTAACTGTTTCCCTCCAACTTTGTAATTTTACAGCCCTCTACAGTACAATTACAGTCACCAGTAAAATTCTACAACCCTCACCGAAATTTGACAACAACGTATTCTCCCTTTTGACTCGGCCTTGTCCCTGTTTTCACATCTCAGCAAGGCAACCTAACAAGACGACGAGTCCGCGCTAATCCAGATAATGCTATACTATACTCACTATTTGTCGTGAAAAATCTGTCGCCATGGCACAAACACCTATAAAACTCATCACCACCACGGAGCTCGAGTCACTCCTGCAAACCCATCGATCCCAGGAGCGCCTTCTTGAACTCGTGCACGGAGAAGTCGTAGAGAAAATGCCAACGGAAATACATGGGAAGCTGGCCGCCTTAATCGCCTACTTCTTCCTTACTTTCATCCGTAACGGCAACATCGCGGCTCATGTCGGCGTTGAAGTGCGACATGAGGCCTCTGATGATCCTTACAACAGCCGTATTCCTGATGTTTCCATACGTCTCACCAACCAACCACCCATGATCTCAGGCGCAGTCCCTATGTTCCCTGACCTGGCCGTTGAAATACAGTCCCCTCAGGATCGCCCCCACCACATGCGTGAAAAAGCCCTTTACTATCTGCAACACGGCTCCCATGTCATCTGGCTGATTTACCCTCAAGCCCGAAGAGTGGAGATTTGTTCTCTTCGCGAAAACCACCTTGTCATTCGATCCATTGAAACTGGTGGGATTCTGGATGCTGGCAATGTCCTCCCCGGATTCTCTCTGGCTCTCGATGAGTTGTTTGCAGACATTTAGCAATCGCGTTCATCTTGATTCCATTAGTTACCGCGTCCCTGCTGATGATTCTCTCTTGAAATGCGTCTTTCACCTGTTAAGCGTCGTGGACCTATAGAACCACCCGAATCACGAATCTTTGTATTTAGCTAAGCCTTGATACAGATGTATAGCGGTCGCAATTCCACGCCTTAAGCACTCCAGATGAAAGCGTTCATTCGGCCCATGAACTCTGTCAGATGGCAGTCCATAACCAGCCAATATGATTGGCACGTTGAACACATCGGAGAATGTACTCATTATCGGAAGGGAGCCTCCTTTGCGCATCAGAATAGGGCGAACCCCGAATCCCTTCTCATACGCCTCTATAGCAATTCTTGTAGCCCTATTATCTGCTGACAGATGTATTGGCTTGCTCATACCCAACACTCGTAGTTCGCTGCGAACCGTAGGTGGTGTTAACTCCTGAATGCGACGCCTAAGAAGCACTTCAACTTCATCAGGCTCCTGATCAGGAACAAGTCGGCAGCTTATTTTTGCAATGGCCTTCGATGGCAAGACCGTCTTTCTTCCGGGACCTGTCCATCCGCCAACGATACCGTTGAGCTCAAGGGTTGGACGTGCAACAATACGCTCACGAAGGTTATATCCTTCTTCTCCCCACGATTTGGGTGCACCAGTCTCAGCCTTGAAGTCATCTTCAGAATATAGCGAAGCAAGGTCAGCTTTCTCTTGCTCACTCAATGTACGGACCCGATCATAGAATCCATCAATCGCAACAGAACCATCAGAATTGTGAAGAGAAGCGATTATTTCACTCAGGGCTTGAATAGGATTATGGACAACCCCACCGTGTTGTCCTGAATGAAGATCAAAAGCAGGCCCTGTCACCTCTAGTTCGGTGTAGAGCATGCCTCGAAATGATGTTGAAATAGCTGGTTGATCAAGGCTTAGCATAGTGGTATCAGAAATGACTATAACATCTGCACTCAAACGATCCTTGTTCTCTTTCACGAATGTTGCAAGCGCAGAAGAGCCAACTTCTTCCTCACCTTCAATCAGGATTTTTATGTTTACTGGCAGAGCACCACCGTAAGCAATGTGAAGTGCTTCTAGCGCAGCAATATTGACATAGACTTGACCCTTATCATCAGCAGCGCCCCGTGCAACGATATGATTATCTCGTATTACGGGTTCAAAGGGGTCTTGATCCCATGCTTCCAAAGGATCAGCGGGTTGTACGTCATAATGACCATAAATCAACACTGTCGGAGCCTCACCAGAAACAATCCACTCGCCGTAGACTATTGGATGCCCTCGAGTTCTAACAACTTCCACATGGGGAATTCCAGCTCTTTGCAATCTCTCCGACGTCCATTGTGCAGCACGTAGCATTTCAGCTTCATAATCTGGCAGCGTGCTTATACTGGGAATTCGCAAGTAGTCCTTGAGATCTGAAACTAAGTTTTCAAAATTTGCGTCAATATATGCTATAGCTTTTTCCATGATGACTCTTTTCAACAGAGCATAATTCAAAGCGTAGGATGTAGGTCTTTCCAAGGCGTAGCATGTTCAACGAAATGACTGACGCGTAGTAATAACTGTTCTTCAAAATGCCGTGAAGCAAACTGTACACCAATGGGAATCCCCAACGCGGAGACACCAGCAGGAACTGTCATTGCCGGGTGGCCCGTCATATTGAAAGCAACAGTGAATACTGTATTCATGCCCGCTCTATGTTCTGAAGGTTTCCTGGCAGCCTCAGCTGTTACAAACGGAGAGGTAGGCATAGCGATAGTGTCTACCACCTCGAGGGTCTTGTCGACACTTAGCCGTACACGTCGCCCCAGTTCCATTGCATGTAGATAATCTGCGGCGCTGATGAACGCACCCTGCATTGCATAAAGACGTGCGCTCTGTCCGTAATTGTCAAGGTGTTGGCGTAAGGAGGCAGCATGCGCAGCATGATGTTCCGTATACATCGCAACGAATGTAGCCATGCGCGCCTCAGCAAGTCCTGGAATATCGATGTCAATCAATATTGCGCCTGCATCATCGAGTAGAGCAAGCAACTGTTCAAATGCTGCTTTAACTTCATCTTCTACCGGAGAAGTGTTGATGTATTGCCATGGCACACCGATCTTCAGTCCTGAAACACCTTCATCTGAAACACTAAGCGGTTGCTGGTTCGCCATGATTGAAGTTATCAGTGCTGCATCTCTTGTCGTACGGGTCAGCGGTCCAATGACGGAGAATGTTGAGTGACGAGCACTGACACCTTCCTCATAGAACCCGTTTGTCGCCTTTAGACCAAATACGCCAGCTTGTGCTGCCGGTAGACGTACCGATCCTGCGCTATCAGTACCAATTGAAGCGACACCAAGACCGGCTGCCATCGCTACGCCAGAACCACTGCTGCTGCCAATAGCAACATAATTGGGATTAAAAGGCGTACGTGGTGGGAGGAAGCGGTCATCAGTTGATGGAATTCCGAAGTATTCGTTGCAGTTTGCTTTTGCGATGATGATTGCACCAGCTTCACGCAGGTGTTTTATTGGAAGAGGTTCCGTTTCAGGAATCCAATCACCTTTTGTACGACTATTCTGCGTCGTTCGAATCCCCTTTGTGGGTATTGAATCTTTCACTGTAATGGGAATTCCCAGGAGCGGTTTGTCATCAACCGCACCCGTTCGCAGTGCACTATCAGCTTCAACAGCCCTGGCTATCGAATCGTCTTCAACTATCGTGATGACGGCGTTAAGCTGCTCGTTATAGGTTTTTATCCGATCAATGAAGTGTTGTACGACCTCCAAGACACTGATTTTTCGGTGACGATACAGATCGTGGAGTGTATCGATAGAGGCATAATGTAAGTCAGTATTCATCATAATGCCTCTACATGCGAATCGCCGTTATGGAAAGCTCATCGTCACGTTGAGCGATTTCACTGACGGCACGTGAGAGTTCACGTAGGTCACTGACCATAACGTATAACCTCGCCAGTGTATCTTGATCAGCCTCCGGGAACATGATCTTTGCAAGACGTTGAAACTCTTCTTCCGAAATCGAAATATCTGAAGATGGAATCATGATTTCACTGCTCCTAGCGTTAGGCCTTCGACCAACCAGCGCTGCACAATTATGGCCAAAATGATTATCGGTAGAGACAACATGGATGCAACGGCAGCAACTCCACCGAAATCGAGCATTTCAAATCCCATAAAATTGAACACAGCCATCGGTAAAGTAGTGGTATTGGAACCACCAAGGATCAGCACGAAGATGAAGTTGTTCCAAGAGGTGATGAATGCCAAAATGGTTGTGACGACCATACCAGGAAGACTCAGCGGCAGCGCAACCCGCAGGAATACACCTATTTGTGTACATCCATCGACTCGAGCCTGATCCTCAATGTCAACAGGAACATCTTCAAAGAAACTAATCATTACCCAGATAATCAAAGGTAGCGTCAGGATAAGATGACTCAGGATCAGGCCGATGTGCGTATCGATCAAGTCTAGTTGCTGATATATCACAAACAAAGGCAGCATAAAGACAATGGTCGGAATCATACGCATCATCAAAATTGTCAACGCGAGATTCGACATACGATAGCGTGCGATGGCATAACTCGCGGGTAAACCAATAATCAAGCCAAGTGAAACTGCTCCGACTGCAACAACGGCACTATTTCCCAGTTGCTTAAAGAATGGGGTCTTTTCAAGTACGTTCATGTAATTCTGTAGCGTAGGTTCAAAGATCAAGGCAGGTGGATAGACTGTCACATCACGCGGAAGCTTGAAGGATGTCATTACCATCCAGACAAAAACAAACATAAACGTCACAAGAAAAGCGAGCACCAACGTGAAAAAAGCGATTTCTCCCAACCAGTGTCCAATTCTCAAAGACTCGAATCGAAACCTGGATGCCTTAAGTTTCTCAGAGCGCAGGTCCATATATGCTATTCCTAACCCCAGTCTAAAGCCATTGGCGCTGGCGTAAGCCCATCCAGAAGACGCTAATGATCATCACGATTAACAGCAGTACAACCAGAATAGCGGCTCCATATCCGAGATCAAAGAACTGAAAGCCTAGTGCATATCCATAGACGTATAGCGTCTCAGTTGCACGCAGAGGGCCACCTTTTGTCAGAACCCAGATAATCGGGAATTGCTTGAGCGTATCAATGATCTTAAATAGCGCGGCAGTAGCCAGTGCAGCACGGAGCATAGGCAGCATTACATATAAGAATAGCTGCAGCTTGTTGGCCCCGTCTATTTGCGCAGATTCCAGAGGTTCACTTGGCATGGAACGTAGGCCCGCTAGCACGATGAGCATAACAAACGGTGAGCTCATCCAAATCTCGACAATCATGATTGACGCAAGTGCTGTATTCGGACTCGCTAGCCATAAGCTGCGTTCTAATCCCACACTTTCCAGCAGGTAATTCAGAATGCCCTGGTTGGGGTTAAACATTGTTCCCCACATCAGTGCCGAAGCAACGGGCATGGATATCATGGGCAAGATGAACAGCGTGCGTACTGCTGCTACACCGGGATAATTCCGATTGAGCAAAAACGCCATAATCGTGCCAAGAAGCATCGCACCAATAACAGAACCGCCACTATAGATCAATGTTCGCCACAGGCCGTTTACGAATCTTGGGTCATCGGGCAACATGCGATACCACTGCAGTCCAACATCGGTGTAGTTCACTATAGATGATCCATAGTCTCTTGTGCTCATCAGTAGCAAACTGACTAATGGATATATGAGGAACAATGCCAGAACTAGAAATGTCGGACTTACCATGAGCCACGGGAATACACGGCGCTGAAATTTCATCTGTTCTACCCTGCCCAGGAAAAGGGATGAGCTGTATGCTCATCCCTCTCATAAAATATGCTTAAACTCAATTACCAGCTTGTTCGCGAGTACGCAGCATCTCAAGTTCTTCTTGAGCTAGAGCTGCAGCAGCATCGATATCACCACCAATGATTGCTGTTTCAATTACCTGGCCAATGATATCGCGCGCTCTGCCTGTGTCTTTGATTGACGGTGGTGCAAAACCACGCGTTCCTGGACAAAAACCTGAAGAGATACTCTGAGCAGCCCAGTAATCACGAGCGTCGTCTGTGAGCGAATCAGAAAATGCCTCGCTATCCCAAGGTGACTGACGTGCTGCAACTCGCCCAGACTGCAGATAGGCCAATTGTGGCTCAAAGCCGGTAATGTATTGAATGAAAAGCCACGCAGCTTCTTGATCTGGTGAAAACGGATTAATCGACAGCGCGAACGGACGCAAAGGAGGACATGGATTGGCATAGCGAGCTTCTTCGCCGCCCGGGCCCAGCGGAATAACGCTATAGCCAACGAGTCCCGCCACATTAGAGACTTCTGGATTAGCGACGTTGCTTGGATTCACGCCCAGTTCAATCGTAAATGCTGCATTCCCGGTCAGGAATTCGTTCGTTGTCTCTGGAAATGCGAATGCAGTTGAACCTATTGAACCACTTTCACGAAGGATGCTTCCGTACCATTCAAGAGCTTCCAGGACTGCGGGGGATGTCAGGGTTGGATTACCCTCGGCATCTTCCCATAGACCACCGAACTCATGCATGACATAGGAGAAGGCAGAGGTCGCCGCAGCACCCTGTCCGCGCGCAACAAACCCAGGAATTGAATTGCCGCTTGCCTCCCAGAGCTCCCGAGCAGCCTGTCCCAATTCTTCCATCGTTTGAGGAACTTCTACGCCATATTCTTCGAGGATATCTTTCCGGTAGAACAGCATGGGACCCAGAGAACGATCAGTCGGGATGCCAATGAACTGTCCATCAAAGGCGACGCCATCACGTACAACATCCGGGAAATCCGTGTCCCAATTGAAATCGGGATTTGTTAGTGAGGGGTCATTAATGAGATCGTTGAGCATAACAACCCAACCGTTATCAACGAACTCATTGCCAAATCGACTCGTCTGATTGTAGAACAAGTCTAGATCTTCATTATTTGCTTGCATCTCAACACGAATCTTGTCCCAGGCCTGTGCCTCTGGAAGGATTTCCAGGTCAACGCTGATACCTGTGAGCTCTTCAAACTCTTCGATAAATGGTTCAGCACTGTTGATCCACGGTCCTTGGATCATAATGCCGCGCAGCTGAGTCCCTTCATAACGACGCCAGTCGAATTCGGACTGACCGATCACGCTGGGTGCCAGCACTAGCAATGTAACGAAGGTCAAGACAGGGATTATTCTGAATAGAATTTTCACAACTAGCTCCTTTTTCGAACAATCTTTGCAGAGAGGCGAATCACGACGTAATGTCACATCAACATCTTTTTCTTAATTATGTTCCCAGGCTTTGCTCCTTTCTTGGTGTCAAGCACGATCAGATCGGGCGACAACTCTCCCTTACTATGAGAGTAGACTCCATCAAAATATCAGTGGTCGCGAATTTCTCTAGTTCCTCATAGCTTTTTCTCTGTTTCTCAGCATGGTCGAGCGCGTCAAGCATAGTATCGACCGCTATGAGTGCCATCTCCTGAATAGGCTTGGTCACAACAGTCAAGGCGGGTTGAATGAGGTTAGTCCAGCGTGAGTTATCGAAACAAACCAGGGACACGTCATCTGGGTAACGCATGTCCAATGACAACAGGGCTTGAAGGGTACCCAATGTCGCAACATGGCTACTTGCGATGATTGCAGACGGACGTTCAGAAAGAGTCAATAGTTCCTGGGCGGCAGCTACAGCATTCTTAATCTGGAAATCAGAGCTTTTCATCAAACTTGCATCGAAATCTAAACCAAAACCGGTCAAGGCTTCGCGATAACCTGTTAAACGTGCAACCACCGCCGATGTCTGAGGCACTAGACTAACGAGGCCAATGCGCCGATGTCCTAAAGAGAGGAGATAATTTACGACTTCGTAACTCGCACGGTAGTTGTCGACACCAACAAATGAACCAACGACGTTATTAGGTTTGCGATCAATGAATACTAAAGGGATTCCGAGTTGATTGAAGTAGGAGTACACCGGTTGATTGTGACCGGTAGGTGTGATGATGACACCATCGACTCGTTTGTCGAGCAGCAGTTCAAGATTGTGCGCCTCCCGTTCAACCTCTTCATATGTGTTGCATACAAAGAGATTGTAGTTCTGCTTTGAAAGCAGGCTTTCGAGTTCATGCAACAATGATGCAAAGAACGGGCTCATGATGTCAGAGATAACAACACCTATTGTTTTTGTGCTGTTTGTCGTCAGCCCACGTGCCACAGCACTGGGCCGATAATTAAGCTCATCTATTGCAGCCAGTACTTGCTCACGTGTCGCAGGACTCACAACTCTTGTGCTGTTTATGACATGCGAGACTGTTGCTGTGCTTACGCCAGCTCGCCTCGCAACATCCTTTATGGTCGCCATTGCACACTCGTTTAACCGGTTGCGTAATCGGTTAACTAAAGTTATATTATTTGAGAGTGGATGTCAAGAAAATGCAGTGAAGAGACAACTTCATACCTGGAGCTCGTCATGTTAGATTCATCACGTGCCATCTTGAACGCAAATCCGCAATTAAGCAGGTTCGATCCATTGGAACGAATACTATTTTTTGATGATTTTGATCAGGGACTAAACGGGTGGACCTCCTTGATCGGCAACTATGAACACAAGCTGGAAAGCATTCTGCCAGACTATCGCGACTTACGCCCCCCAATGCTGAGCAACCTCAGTATGTGGGATACTGGAACAGCAGGATCTATGTCTGGTACATATGCACTCAAACTTTCCACGCGGGCAAGTTCTGATAGTTTGGGAGTTGGCATAAAGCGCCAGACCTTTAGGTCACGTGGTAAGGTTCAGCTTGAATGCTATTTCTGCTTCAAGCCTGAAGCCAATGAACTTAAGCTGTCGGAACTTGATGTACGTGCGTTCGGAGTTTTGTTTGATATTCAAGATGGACGCAACGCTGAGCTGCGTTGGATGCCCCACCTACGATACCTTAACGCTGTAAATGGTCAACGCATTGCGCGCTGGCAGTTTAAGCCACGCACTCGCGACTTTCATAAGATTGGAGACAGTGGAAAAACTGTCTCACACTTTCACCTTGGGCAAGAAGGCTGGGTCGATGTACCGACAGACTCTCAAGAGCTTTGTTACAACGAGATTGCAACCAAGATGAATTGGCACTATCTAAAAGTCAATCTCGATCTAGAAACACGACGTTTCATCAGTTTCCGGTGTAACGATGTGATTTATGACGGTGATGCACTCCAATGTATTGAAATCCCGGCAATGCCTAATCTGTTTTGCATGCTCAATATTGGCTTCTGGGTCGAAACAGATGTCGATAAACGCGCATTTCTTTACGTAGACTCTGTTCTTCTGTCGGGAGAAATTGAATAATGGGCACACAAAACAGTTATACGGTAGTTTTAGAAAGAAACACCACTTGGCAAAATGAATTTCAAACGGAACCTTATGAGACATCCTGGGCACGGGAAGCAATCTTTTTTATCCGTGCACTTGGCGACGGTGGTGGTGCTAGAGTTAGCGTTCAGATTTCCCCAGATGGGATCCATTGGTGTAATGAAGGAAGCTCTTTCGAAGTTCCCGTGACTGAAGATAGCGTGACGTTTTGCCGGGTAAAACACTTTGGAGGTTGGCTGAGATTAACTGGCACAACTGAAGATACACCCACTGCACCGGTGATCGTTTATCTCTCGCTTAAGGAATGAACCAATGCGGATCACGAAGCTGGAATCATTTACTGTTGCAATTCCATTTAGAGCCCCTATTCTGAGCGCATTTGGAGTTAGCTATCCAGCTCGAATTCGTACTTTTGTCCGTGTATTCACTGATGAGGGATATGTTGGCATTGGCGAGACCGGACCTGGCGCACTTAATTACGTGAATCGTGATGCACTTCTTTCGAGATTTGAAAAGTACATAGCGCCTGCAATCATTGGCGAAAGTCCTTATGACTTCAACTGGATACGCCGTAAGCTATTTCATACGGTTGATGCGGTCGCCGTCGAAATCGCATGCTGGGACATAATAGCCCAAAAAAGTGGAGTCCCCTTATATCGTTTGCTAGGTGGCCAAGGTTACGTAGAAGATGTGTCAGTGGCGGGCTACTGCTTTTTTAGGGCTGCAGCACGTGATGGCACAGGTGAAGTCACACCAGCAAACTTTGTAGAGCATTGTATAGATGTGCAAAAAAGCAGCAACTTTAGTGTTCTAAAGATCAAGCTGGGGGCCAATCGTCCTGAAGTCGAAGTTGCACTTGTCGCTGATCTTAGAGCAGCATTAAACGAACAAGTTGCTATTCGAGTTGACCCAAACGGGTCGTGGTCACTCTCGACTGCTCTTCGTATGCTAAAACGTTTGGAACCACTAGACTTGGAGTACATTGAAGAGCCTGTAAGAACACAGGGTCCTGCGGACGGCACCACTGCAACAGCAATGCTCAGAAGGCTGCGCTCCATTAGCAGGACTCCTATAGCAGCTGATCACAGCTATCGCGTAGATTTACTCGCGCAAATTGTTCGCGACGATGCCGCTGACCTTGTTCTCGCTGACGTTTTCGGCAGTGGAGGCATTGAAGCAACTATGGGATTTTGCCGTGTGGCTAGTGCATTCGGCCTAGGAGTAGCATTGCATAGCGGTACCGAATTGTGTGTTGGACAGGTAGTGAAGACACACATTCAAGCGGCACTACCAGATATGATCAACTTTGCGGGAGACGCAATCTATCCCGAGTACGTTGATGGAGTGTTGATGGGCGGGAAACTAAGGATCGAAGATGGGAAAATGAAGGTTCCTCAGTCTCCCGGACTAGGAATCGAGCTTGATGAAAACAAGCTAGCAGAGTGGGAGTTGACAGCAGCTGTTCACAGCGAACTAGACGCCTTCTGGGATGAGGTCAAGGCGCGCACACACGTAGATTATCCTAGCGCAGACATGCTGATGCAGCACTACTAACTCAGGCAACTGAGCGAGACTCCAACGCAACGGCTTCATCGGCTCAATAGCAATAGCACTCATTTATTGCGAATCATTCTGAGTATCTGCCCTACACGCGTAAAGTGTACGCCGACCGCAGCGGCAATCTCACGGTAGCTCCATCCCATGCGATGATACTCTTGGATTTGCTCTCGAAGCTTGACTTTGTCGGGGTTTTTGCTATACTCAGGGGGATTAACAAAGATGTGAAACGAGTGTTTATGCCTAGTAGACGCAACTGTGTCCCTCCAACTTTGTAATTTTACAGCCCTCTACAGTAAAATTACAGTCACCACTGAAATTCTACAACCTTCATTGAAATCCTGCAAACCTATTCTACATTGTGATGGCTACTTAAGCGATCCGCCCTGGTTTCTACTTCTGATGCCACATCAGCGCATCGGCTGCGGGTATGGCCTTGACACCAGCCACAACATCAACCGGCTTTCTCAGAAAGGGACATCGCCCAGGCTGTCACTGCACGGGCATCGGAAGGGGTTGCCTTCATCCGATTTTCCATCGCTTCCAGCACATCAGCGTCAAAGTAACGGTGCCCGCAGTTGGGGCAAACCCACGCCGGGACATCCTCAAAAATAAACCACTGGCCTCCACGCTGGCGTGTGACGGTGACCCGCTTTCTTTGCTGCGGCTGATCCGTGTCACAAAATTCACATGGGTAACTGCGTTCGCTCATGATCTGCACCTTTAATCCACCACATAAACCGTGATGATGATTAACAACGTACCATCGCTGCGGAAACGGCAAACGACATCAACTTCGTCTTCGTCCACATCGCCACGCATAACGTAACGCGGTCCACGTGGATCATCGGTATATGTCGAGTCGAGATCGCCGTTCAGCAGTACATCCAGTATATCATCCAACGTGAGATCGTCGGCATCTGCTTCTTCCAGAGCATGATCAGTCATCTGGTATCGTTTTTCTCGTACCGCCTGCTGAATGCGTTTAAGTATCTCCGCGCTCATGGAACTTCCTCAAGGCGCAGCACAGTGCGGCAGGCGGGGTAGTTGGAGCAGCCCCAGAACTGATTGCCCGCGTTGGCACCTCTCTTCGCTGTGCGGAGTATCATCTCGCTACCGCATTTGGGACAGGTCGGATTGTTCGGCGGCTCTGTGACTACTGCAGCCGGTGCAGCCGCGACAGGCACACATACATTCAGGTAAGGCGCGATCTGCGTGAGAAGGTCCTCCGTTCGGTAGGCACGCCGAACCGGGATATGCACCAGTGGCAATCCTGCCGCGTTGAACACCTCATCCACGAAAGCATCGCGCTCCCGACGGTCTGCCCGCTGATGGCTCTTGTCGTCCAACTCGATACCGACAAGCGGCTGCATGGTCTTTGAATCACACAGCAGAAAATCGACATGCTTACGATCAATCTTGTTGGTGTAGATGCGATAGCGACTCGGGTCGTCCTTTTTGACATAGAAAACATCCTGCAAACCGACTTTGGTGCAGATGGTGGCACGTCCATCGATCGCCGTTCGCAGCACGCCATAGAAGCTCAATTCTGCCGCTGATAGAAAATGATCGCGCAGATGGTAGGGAAACTCTGGTGTGGGCTCATCAGCCCCGCCTTTACGCTCGCGGGTCAGCAGGTCCACGATGAAGTTCACCACATCGTCGGCAGATTGTTGTGATAATCCCAATGCCCGCAGCAGCTTGCGGAGCATCCCAAACTTGTTTTCAGATGACATTTCACCCCCTTTGTCTGCTACGGCGATGAGTAAATAGAGCTTATCGCCGTCATATCTGCCTAAGTTCATCACCATAAAGCCGACCACACGCCCATCGGTGGTGCGTCGTCAAAACACATCATCGATTTCTTACAACATCACCGGAGCATCCTCCCGGAGTATCCTTAAAGATGACTTCCTGCATATCGCCATCGCGCCCGTACCAGACTTTCAGACTTTCTATAGGAACGTTCCTTTCCTCACCTCGACGGCTGAAAGTGCTGTCAACACAAGAGCGTCGTCCTCTAGCATTCTAACGAGCGGGAGCTACTTGAGCGATCCATCCTGATCTCTAGTATTAAGGCGCACAGGCGCGTTAGACGAATTATCTATTGATGACGAAAGCAAAGCATTTTCGCAATGAGCTCGCGCTTGTCATTCGCCATATCGGCCAGACATCCAACAACCAACGACTGTAAGCTGGGTTTGGTCCACGGCTTGAAATAGTTTTCAGTCTCCACATCGCAGTCACGCCACCAACTTCGCCCGCTGGATCAGTCGTTGGAAAAACACTTTCTCGCTCCCCTTGGTTGGCGATGTAGGTCTAGACACGGGGATTGTATCGAGTTTACACAAAAAGCGGATGCGATAGTTCCGTTAAGTAGCCACTACAGCTGCCAGCTATGTGGATTTCCAGTCCGGATGCGCAGTACGCAAACGATGCAGGGACATGTGGTCGCATATCCGCTAGCTCTCACTATCCATGTGCGATCGCTCCAACATTTGAATTGGGTTTGTTGAAGCTTAGCACAACCCACAAAGGCACGATGTCTACAACACTTTTGACGGTCGATGTCGAAACAAGTACCGTCTTTGCTGCACAGCCCTTCCCAGATTCCTGACTTCATAAATTGGGTGCTTGAATAGGAGATGTAAGCCTACACACGAGGATTGTACCGGGTTTACGCAACGCGCAGATGCAATGGATTCTTTAAGTAGCCACTACAGCAGCTTGAGCACAGCTTGAGCGGTACGGCAACAGTTTCGGGTAACGCGATCTTTCCTGATTCCTGTTATTTTGGTGGATGCAGGCCAAACAAAATCCAGTTGGTGCGAGTAGCCAGCATACGAATCCGATTGTTCTTCAAGCGTCTTAAGGTTGCTCTACCAAGGGGGCGTTATTCCTCTCTAATGGGGACAAGTGCGAGAAGAGAAGTCTCTTCACCTAAGGTGGGTATAATCACAGGAGCAACGCATAACGTGCCAGGTATCAGTTAGTGGGGCGTGGCAAAGCCCGAGCCCGACCGATCTGTCTGTGACGCATCCTGATCAGCAGTGATGGTAGCATGAATGCAGCCAAGCAACGGAGAAACACGTATGCAAAACGTACCGACCCGCACCGTCTTTGACGCGATTACAGACTTCCTGGCAATGGAGCCTTCACCGCAGGAGATCATTGACTATTTTCTGCCGGAAGATTTGCAAGCGCGCGCCGATTATCTGGCAGAACGGAACGGTGAAGACTTGCTCTCACAGCCGCTGAACGCGAAGAACTCGATGAGTTCCTGAAGGTAAACCGTATCTTTTCGTTGCTCAAGACCAAGATGAAACTCAAACTGCAGAAGCAGGCAGAATGAGTGTCAGCAACGAACAGAAACGCCTGGTTCGCGAAAGAGCAGCGAATTGTTGTGAGTACTGTCGGCTGTCTCAAAGTGGACAACTTGTACGCTTCCAGATTGATCACATCATTGCGATCAAACATGGTGGAACCGATGATGATGACAATCTGTGTCTGGCCTGTTATGACTGCAACATCTTCAAAGGAAGCAACGTAGCTGCACTTGACCCTTTAACTCATGACGCCACCAAGCTTTATCTGATCGATACCCCAGAGAAGATGTATAATTGCAGCAAGTGAGACAAATGAGGATACTGTCATGATCCTGCAGGATCAATCCTACACACAACATGAGTTTGACGCTCTTTTAGATCGATTTCCAGATCGCAAACTCGAACTACACCACGGAGAGATTGTCGAAAAGATGCCCACGCAGTTACATGCTTACATCGTGGGAATGATTGCTCACTTCATCAACAGCTTCCTCATCAAACATCCACTTGGATTTGCGTTGGTTGAAGCGCGGTACAGTCTGCCTGATGATGACGAAAACGACCGTATTCCCGATCTCTCCTTTGTCAACAAAAGCAAAGGGCCACTGGTCGAAACTGGTCCAGCACCTTACATGCCCGATCTGGCAGTTGAAGTCCAATCACCCGGTCAGAGTGATCGCCTTATGGTCGATAAAGCCAACTACTACTTGGCGCATGGCTCAAAAGCAGTCTGGATCATCTACCCAGATCGGAGACTGGTTGAGGTACTCACACAAGACGAACGGCATTTGTTGACACAGGCACAAACGCTCGCAGGCGGGTCTGTGCTTCCTGGTTTTTCTGTCCTGGTGAAAGATCTCTTCCCGCCAGAACAGGAATAGACTTTCAGCTTCACCGTCGCTTCGGACGCAATATCTGCCCCACACGCGTGAAGTGTACGCCTACCGCAGCGGCAATCTCGCGGTAGCTCCATCCCATGCGACGATACTCTTGGATTTGCTCTCGAAGCTTGACTTTGTCGGGGTTTTTGCTATACTCAGGGAGATTAACAAAGATGTGAAACGAGTGTTTATGCCTAGTGGACGTAACTCTATCCCTCCAACTTTGTAATTTTACAGCCCTCTACGGTAAAATTACAGTCACCACTGAAATTCTACATCCCCTACTGAAATCCTGCAAACCCTTTCTACACACATACACAACGACTTATTTGAGCAATATTCATCGGAACCTACCATCGATCACTCAGTTCCACGCGATCTTGAAACAAGATGAAGGCATCCCGTTGGTCACACCAACGATTAATTGAACGCGCACAACGACGACGAGTACGTGCTCTGAAAAAGCAGAATAACTCGTGGAAACCCATTCAATCTTGAACTTGAAACAAAAGTGAGGGTGAAAATTTATGGCAAAACAAATTGCTTTTGAACAGAATGCCCGTGAGCAACTGCTTCGCGGTATCGACCAGTCGCTAATGCTGTTGCTGTGACCTTTGATCCGAAAGGACGCAATGTTGCCATTTTCAATATCGTGGACTTCCTACCGTCACGCATGATGGTTTCACGATTGCTAGGGACATTGCCTTGTATCGTACGTTCGAAATATGGGCGCACAGCTGTAAAAGAGGCAGCTACCAGGACAAACGGCATTGTGGGCGATGGCACAACGACTGCCACTGTTCTGGCACACGCAATGTTTCACAAAGGAATGAAAAACCTGGCGCCAGGTATGAACGCCATGCTGATGAAAAAGGGGATCATGGCTGCCCTAACAGCGGTTTCCGATCATATTCTGGAGCAGTCAAGTGCAGTCAATACTCGTGAAGCGATTGCCCAAGTCACCAGTGTTTCTGCTCAGGATACGGAGATTGGTGTAGGTGTGATGTGGCGTCGAAACAGTGCTATAGCGCTTGACTTGTCGCGGTGGTGGGCGTAGATCGTACTTCGCCATCGCCTGTTGTACACGCTTGGGGTTGATGCCCAGGTGGATGGCGATGCGACGATGACCGTAAGCTGGATGCTCACGGTGTACAGACTCGATCTGCTGCTTGAGCGCTTGATCTTTCAGCGGTTGCTTCAACTGCCTGTAGATATTCTTGCGATTGATGCCCAGGGCTTCAGCACACACGGACTTGATCCGGGCACGACGGACTATTTCGACTTTTTTTGCAGGTGCATGTCCAGCGTCAATTCACCAAGCAGCCGCTTGAGTTCTTCGTTCTCACGCTTCAATTTGTTGTACTGCAGCACCGACACTACTTCCTCACCAGTGTCTTCACGCAACCAGTTGTAGATCGTCTTGGGACTGATTGCATATTGCTCCGCCAGTTCCGCCAGTTCCGCTACCCGCTCACCCGCTTGCACCTTGCTGAGAATCTCTTTCTTGATCTCTCTGGGGATTCGTCGCCGCATTCCTGTACCCTTTTTGTCCTGATTATCCCAGACTCTTGTCTTATTTTATGGGGTACCTATCAGTCGAGGTTTTTGCTATACTTAGGGGAATTAATAGAGATGTGAAAGGAGTATTTTTTCCTGGTGTACGTAACTCTGTCCCTCAGGCCCACTACTCAACCAGCCATCGCGCTGGTTTTTTCGTTTTATGGCAATGGGCAATCCTGCCGGATGAAGTGCAAGCGGTTGTCGAGGGTCATGGATATATTCTCCTATTACTTCGGTGGATGTAGGCCCGCAAAGACCCAAAACGCACGCGCATCAACAACGCGATCCTGATTGATCTTCAAGCGTTCAATGGTGGCTCTACCCGTCGGAGTGCGTCCGTTGAGCCGTGTGCCATCTGGCATCCACTCAAAATGCTCTGACCAGATTTGATTGCGTGGATCGAACAGCGGAGCCATCTTACCCGTAGTAGGATCAGGCGCGGAGGTTGCACGTGACTTGCTCAGATTGCAGTTCCCGCAGGCCAGGCAAAGATTATCGAGCGTATCATCACCATCGGGGTTAATGTGATCGACGTGCATCGCCTGTCCGGTGATGCGTCGGGAGGTCTGGCAGTATTCGCACAGAAAATGTGCTCGCTCGTGAACACGACGGACGATTTCCGCCCACGATAACTCACTCATCCGGCGATAGGGCATCCGCTGTAACCTGATGCCCGCGCTCGATCAGGTATTTCATGGCCTGTGCCTTACGGAGTGTCAGCCGATTTCCCCGTTCAACCAGCGCCGACAATTCCGTATATTCAGCATCCGTGATCGTCCCGCGTGTATTACGGGTCATCAGGACAGACATACGTTCCTGTATCGTTTTCGGCATTTGTTCGCGGGCGATGGTCCATAGCGTATCGTCAGATAAATACGCCATCGCTTTCAACTCTTCTTTTTCATCATCGGGCAGATCAAAGCGCATCTGATCGAACGCGCCTTCCAGCCGTGCGCGGATGACCTCATCGACGGATAGCGATTTTTCACGGGCGATTTCTTGCGCTTTCCGGTACAGGCTGTCAGGGATCGAGATCGTGTAATCGCTCATCGCTCACTCCATCAGAACACTTTATCTAGTATACACGAGTTCTGCCGTATCGGGTCAAACCAGCCGGTTCAGGATTTCACAAAACAGATGCTTTTTCATTGCGGGTGTCACAGGCGTCACAGCCGTACCTGTCACAGAGCCGATTTTGCGCCTATAGATGACGAAAAACACGCGCAGTTTCTCAGGTGCGCGGATGGTCAAATCGTGCCTGTTTCATCTGTGACGGTGGGACAGCCGCATCACTTCACGCTCTGGCGCTGGAGATAGCCATGCACGATGCGGGCGTATTCTGCCGCGAACGTTTCGCCGGTGGCCCAGTGGCCGTAATCGATCTCGATGTATTCTTTCGGCCCGGAGAGGCACTCATAGTTGTGCTTCGGCACCGTCGGACTGACCATCCGATCACGCATTGGATTAATCACCAGAACGGGGCGCGTGTTCGACTCAAATGGGATGCGGGCCGGTGCTGATGCCCGTTGAGGGGATACGAATCTCCTGCCGGAGCGCGTTGCTGCGGGCGATGCTACCTGCATCGAAATACTTTTCCCAGTAGTTCTGGTTCATTGGCTCACCTTTCGTATTGGCGTTTGAATGCGATCTCATTATAAAGTGAGATCAACCAACCTCAAACCACACGACAATACTTAAGTAACAGGTGTTATCATGAGCCAATCTGATCCGCGACAGGACCGCACTCGCCAGATTTTGCGCGATGCCCTCATCAAACCGGTGGCAGAAAAGCCATTTGAGGCGATCACCATCGCGGAGATTGCCGCAGGCGCTCGCGTCGCACGCAAGACGTTCTATGCCCACTACGCCGATAAAGTCGCGCTACTGATCGACTGCATTCAGCCGTTGCTCGCGGCACTTTCGGGGCGCATCTCCAACGCCGATTCGGATACGCTACTGGCGGATAACAAGCCGCTATCGTATCCGACCTGCAAGCATGTAGAAGAACATGCCGCTTTCTATCGGGCGATGTTGCGCGAAAATGGTTCAGCACGATTCATGCTGTATCTGCTGGACTTTTTGACGCGCAACTCCTATGAACGACACGCCGCCCTGCGCGATGCGGCGCCGCGTATCACCGTTGATCCGATGCTGATGGCGCATTTTCTGGCGGGGGCGTTGCTCAATACCCTCATCTGGTGGCTGAAGCAGGATTGTCAGCTCTCCGCCGAGACGATGGCCTATGCATTCTCGCAACTGGCCGCCCCCGGTATCCTATCCGCGCTGGGGCTGGATGGGTAGATCCGGCAATCGGCAAGCAGATCGTCAAGCGGCTACCCTTTGCTAGTTGAAACTCACCTCTTAAACTTATACAGATGCAGCATCTTAAGGAAGGCACAGAGGATTCATGTACGCCAACACCTACAACTGGCACGGGATCGCCGCAGACGATCTGCCTGAGCGCAGGCACGTACAGCTTCGCCACGCATGATGTATCCACGCGGGCACCTGGCGATCCGTGCGGCGCTTAGGATTAGTTCTCATCGCCCTCGAAGTCGTCGTCCTCGAAGTCGTCGTCCTCGAAGTCGTCGCCCTCGAAGTCGTCGCCCTCGAAATCATCGCCCTCGAAATCATCGCCCTCGAAATCATCGCCCTCGAAATCATCGCCCTCGAAATCATCGCCCTCGAAATCATCGCCCTCGAAATCATCGCCCTCGAAGTCACCACCCTCGGAGTCATCGTCCGCGAAGTCGTCCCCCGCGAAGTCATCGCCCTCGTCGAGCAGCGCACCCTCCAGCACAAGGTCGCCATCTTCATCGTACAGTTCGAAGGCGCCGTCCGCATCGACATAGAACTCAAAGCCGTCGGGACCGGTGATGGCGAATCCGACTTCGTCATCGAGATTGAACTCGTAGACGCCGCCGTCAGAGTCGCTCAACCCGACAAACACGCCGTCCTCATCGTAGTCATAGGTGTATAGGGTGGACGGGCCGCCGACGATGACATCACCTTCCGGTGTGTAGGCACTGAAGTAGCCGTTGCGGAAGGCGGAGCGTATGCCGTCATGACCGGTCGCGAAGGCAACGATCACGCCCTCGCCGACCATACCGAAGAAGCCCGTCAGCAGGATAGCGCCAGACTCATTCAACACAGTGAACGAGCCGTCGGCGAAGGTGTTGTAGATATACCCGTCGGGGTCCGTTTCCACGCGGACGGGGTCGGGGGACTGCTGTTCAGGAAGGCGAGCAGTAGTGGAGTCCGCTGCCGCACGCTTCATCCGTACCGGAGGGCTGTCAAAAATTGAACGCGCAACGCTGGTCCATGGGGGTGTATCGTTGTCGTCGAACCTGGTCCGAAGACTTGGGATATTGATTCTAAGCAAAAGGTTGGTCAAGGGGGGGGTGTGTTGTCAATGAATCTGAACGGATTTGCCGGGGTCGTTGGCAGGATAGGTGGCGCCTGTGCGGTAGCGGACTGCGCCGTTTCGGGGGGCGCCTGGGACGCTCCCTCTTCTTCATCGGGGTCTGGACTCGCACTGTCGCTGGAAGTGGGCGGAAGGGGCGGCAGGTTGAGTTCGTCGAGTGCGTTCACCAGCCCCGGCGTACCATCCTGACCCGGCTCAGAAAAGTCTTCATCCTCTTGCGCGAAGCCGACGAAAGTAACGGCGGCACAGAACAGGATGATCAGTAGGCGTATCATGCGAATATGGGCCATGGATTGGCTCCTCAAGATGTGAGAGATACTCCACTATAGCAGTAATTGAGTAAATCACAATCAAGTGGCTGCCTTATTGAACACGGCAGCGACTTCCCGCAGTTCCGGCAGATTGTCAAGCCTCTGCGTCAACGACTGGCCCGTTTTATCCGCAAGTACCTATCTTTCTCAAAGCGCGACGATATCCATCAAGGTCTGCTGCACCAGTTTATCTACGAGTACAATTTATCCCGCATCAGTTAATATGAGGCCACTACCCACGGTTCACCTGCCACCTTAGCACGGCGCAGACGCCTGTCCAGCCTGCGACTGCTGCTTCGGATTGGGCGCTCTGGCTTGCGTCGCTGACGCTCATGCGCCCAATCCGGCAGGGCTACGCCGACATGCGCCCTGCTCCACCGTGCTATCCGGGGTGGCAGAACCGCCGTCGATCTGGATGCGGACGCATGGACGCGACTCATCACGGGCCGGCTGAATCAGAGCATCATCCGGCTGCCTAAAGCTATAGAGCGATTAATCAGATAATCCTTTGCCTCCAACAGGCTCAAATTCTGTTCGGTTAGTCATCTCAGCAATGAGTGGGCGAGCAGATGCAATTAGAGTCCGAATCGCCTCATGAGTTAAAGATGCCTGGTGATCGTCCTGACTACGCCAGATTTCCGTTACCCAAACCGCATCGACATCCGCATTATCGCGGCCGACAACGTACATATAATAATCTTCTAGCTCTGATAATTCTTCTGGTGCGCGTAGCAATTGCGCCAGTGATTTTTCGCCATTGCCTTCATGAGCGCGAATCTTACCCATCAAACCGTAAATCATAGCCTCTCTGACCTTAACTGTTGAACATGGTCATTTTAGCGGTTCACGGATGAAAAGGAAAAATATCATGTCCCGCATGGAAAATCGGGAGGTCATGGGCTTCTCCATTGACCCCAAACATCACGATCACGTCGCTCGTCATGCCTGCGACACGTGCACATCGTATGCTCGATCCCTACGCGGGTGAAGTGAATTTCTCGAAGTCGCCGGGTTGACGTAGTACGGCATCGCGGATGATCGGCACGTCGAACGTGATTCCACAAAGGTCGCTGACCATATGAATGCCATCACAGACGTGGCATTGTCGATCTCGGGCCACAGCCACTCCACCGATGCGGTGGTCAAGCCGGTGAAATGATTGCAAATCGACCAGCTTGAGCAGTCCACCTATATTATGGGAGTTTTTTATCCATAATACTTTGAACGATTTGCTCTAAAGTAACCTCTACAGTCTTGTTAACCACTTGTTGCCATTCAACCTCACCAACGTGTTGGCGGATACGATAGATTAGTGGCTGTAAAAAGAAGTTATTTATAATTGCATCATTGCCAATGTACGCGTTTAATTTACGCCCTGATAAAACTGCAACTATTGAAATACAAGTATCTGATTCGCCGATTGACCACAGATAATTCGCATAAGCCAGAACCAGAGTAGCGGGTTGTGACTGATCTTGCTGGAGACTATCAACTCCTTTTTGGAGGCAATGACGGGCGTCAGTCAGGTTATTCTGTAATAGATGAAGCTGGCAAAGAAAGCTATATAGATCAACGACACCTCTGTAATCTTTAATGCCGACACTTATTGTTAGAGCATCGCCTAAGGTTGCCTGCGCCCGCTCAAAATCCCTCATAATCAAATACAAGCTACCTTCTGTTGAGAGGACAAAGGAAAGGCGATCTTGCTCACCGAGTTCCTCGCATATCTCGCGGCTTTCTACCAGCCATTTTTGTGCCTGCACTAGCTCCTCATCATTGATTGCCCAAATACTCATTGTTGTTAATCGTCGTGCTTCGCCTGCTCGATCGCCAATATGCCGTTTGAGTTGCAGGCTGTATTCCATCAGTTCTTTCGCTTCCTGCTGGCGGTCAGGGTCGCCGTAATAGCAAATTGCTAAATTGTTGGTCACCCTCGAAATCCCGTGCAGGTCACCCATCGCCTCAAAGATTTCCTGTGCCTGTTGATGGTAAGATGAGACTTCAGGATGCAAAAGTGCCATACAGCTCTGACATATTGCAACAAGGTGTCGATCGTTAATTTCAAGTGCGTTGGACAGGGCTGCCTGAATCATAGGTACAGCCTCTTCCCTGGAATTTTTCATCATGCCTGACCGAATCTGACCATAAGCAAGTGCCGCTTGATCTTCGTTTGCTTTGCCATACTCAACCAGATCATGTGCTGCATCAATGGCGCGGTCTACCTGCCCTAATCGATCCAGATAGACGGATTGCCAGTAGTATAGTTTCGGATGATCGGATTGCTGGAGGGCTTTTTCAACGTAAGCGACGGCTTCCAATGCTCTAGAACGTATCGACCAGAATTCGCAGTTGGCGAGTATCAGTGCGACAGCCGTATCAAGCTCATGATGCTCTTTTAGCGACCAGTCCAAAGCCGCACGAATATTGTCGGCTTCGCGTTCCAGTGCATCCAGCGATTCAATATAATATCCGCTGTACATACGCTCCGCATGACTTTGCGCATAAGTTGCAAATGTTTCCAGATGCGCCTTTTTCGCATCGGCAAGCGACCCGGATTCTACGAGCTTTTTACGGGCATATTGTTGCAACAGCGGGTGCATATCATAGCGCCGTCCATAACTGTGACTCATCAACGAGCGATTCATAAGCACTTGTAGGGTGCGTAGCGATGCACCCGTCACTTGTTGAAAGGTCTCGCGGGTAAAGCCACCCCGAAAAACTGAAGCCCACATAAATGCTTTTTGTTCATTAACGCTGAGACGTTTCCAACTGGGTTCAATAACAGCATGGATGCTCCGTTGGCGCTCAGGCATATCCCCCATATCAGCACAGAGGAAGTCCAGATTGTTTTTGATTTCTTGCGCAATATCAGCCACAGAAAGTATATCAATCCAACTTGCCGCTAAGATTAACCCCAATGGCAAGCCCCCAACCAACTCAACAATCTGTTGAATACCGACGATTTCCTCATCATGGATAACAATATCAGGTCGCATCATGCCAGCCACTTCAATAAATAATTTTGCCCCATATTCCATGACAGGTTGCAAAGAATAGACCGTTTCGACCCGTAAGTTCAGCCGTTCTCGGCTGCTAGTGATGATTTTAACTTTAGGCGCGTGTTCTAAAATATCCGATAAGAGATTTGCACCCGGTAGGACATGCTCGAAATTATCGAAAATCAATAAGAGTTCTTTTTCACGGCAATAATTCAGCAGGATTTCTTTTGGCGTTTTTTTGTCGTTGCTGTTGATTTCCAAACTACTGATTACGAATTTTGCAATATCGTCGGGATTACGAATTGGCATCAGGTCAACGAAAACGACACCATGCGTATAGTTGCCTTTGACAAGATGACCCAATTCAAGTGAGAGGCGCGACTTACCCATGCCGCCCACCGCAATAATAGACAGCAGGCGTATATCAGGACTCTGCAATAAATCTGAGAGTTCGGCTAAGTCATCGTCGCGCCCAATAAAGGGCCCAGTTGTCACGGGGGGTGTATATTGAATGGTCTGATGAGAATCAGGCCCGGTTGTCGTGGAAACCCCGATTAAGCCCATCTCGCGTGCAAGCGAAATCGCTTCGGTGCGTCGGCTCGTGCCGAGCTTGCTGTAGATTTGTTTGTTATACCAACGAACCGTTTCTTTTGTAATAAATAGCTGATCGGCAATTTCTTGATTGGACGCGCCATCTGCCATCAATTCAAGGATTTCAATTTCACGTGCTTTTAAGTCATCTAAGGGTTTGGATGGCTTATCGTCCATACAGTTGGCATTTCCGTTTTTTTCATCGCTGAGACCTCAATTGATTATATTAATCCCCTGAATTTCCGCGATTTTTTCAAGACTACCTCTAGGGGGGGAGCGCCTCACCCCCGTTGTTGTGTATGGTGTAGGCATCAACCGGACTGAATAAGGAAGCAGTGGCATGCTTGCAAAAAATATCACCTCAATGGAAATAATTGAAGATTATGTTTTCGAAACACCATATAGGCTGCCACAGGGCACCTGGCAGATCACGATCATAAAAGGTTGCGCCTGGGTGTTTTGCGAACAGGATAACTTCGCTTTGAACACGTTCGAAGAAAAACGTGTCATCAGTATATATGAAGAGATCATTATTCGTCGCCTGTACGTTAAAGATGTCGTGAAATTCACAGCTGTACGTTTGGCTTAATTGCGGTATATGTCAATGTGTGATTCACTGACATCATTTCAATGATAGGATTGAAAGATGGACAGAGAGATCAGACAAAGATTGAAGTGGGTACAGATGTACGAGGCCACAGGGAATGCGGGACTAACCTGCCGCCGTTGTGGGATATCACGACCGACTTTGCGCAAGTGGTGGAAACGGTATCAAGCGGAGGGGACGAAGGGTCTCAAGAGCCAGAGCCGTCGC
>Ga0081520_100268_pt1 | contig 29203 bp, 21 predicted proteins | sample HotLakmasection1_FD_70988 | JGI IMG/M metagenome (GOLD analysis project Ga0081520, IMG submission 70988) | Hypersaline microbial mat communities from Hot Lake, Washington, USA - Section #1 (SPADES assembly) (version 2) | ecosystem: Environmental > Aquatic > Non-marine Saline and Alkaline >... | reverse complement strand
GATTGGGGCACTCGCCAATGCCGCCGTCACCACCCGTGGCGTCGACAGTACCCTCGCCGCCAGCGATGCCCTCGCCGCCGCCCGCACCCTGTCCCAACAGTTCCACACGACGGTGGTGATCAGCGGCGAGGTGGACTACATCATCCAGGGCGATCAACAAGCGGAGATTCATAACGGCGATCGCCGGATGGCTCAAGTCACGGGCATGGGCTGTACGGCGACAGCGCTGTTGGGCGCATTTGTGGCGGTGGCCCCACCGTTTGCCGCTGCCGTGGCGACCATGGCCACGATGGGGGTGGCGGGAGAACTCGCTGCCCAACAAGCCCAGGGACCAGGCACCTTTGTGCCCCATTTCCTCGATGCGCTAGCAGCCCTATCGGCTGACACCCTCAAAACGCATACCCGCCTGGTCGAAACGTAACCGTAGCCGCCACTACAGCTAGCCGGAACCCTCACTTTTATGCTAAGTGATTGTGTTTCTTGCAAATGCTAACGGCAAAGAAGGGCGTGCTATGACGGCAAAGGAAATCGGGACGGATCCGCGTCAGCTTTTATCGGCAGACGACCTGAAGCGGTTGAATGAGCGATCGAACGGGCGCGGGTTCTTACAGCTCGCCGCTCATTTGAGCGTCATGGGCCTCAGCGGAGCGGTGTGGGCGACGCAGTGGGGCCACTGGGCGATCGCCCTCCCAGCGCTGGTCATCTATGGCTTTAGCCTTGCCGCCATGTTTGCGGCAGTGCATGAATGCACCCATCGTTCCGCCTTTGCCAGCCATCGCGTCAACGACTTCGTCGGCTGGATTGCCGGCGTACTCTCAGGCTACAACAGCACGTTTTATCGCCGTTACCACAAGTGGCATCACCGCTACACCAAAGTGCCGGGCAAAGACCCCGAACTCGAAGATTTGATTCCCACCACTTGGGCAGAATACCTCTGGGTGTTGAGCGGCATCCCCTGGTGGGTGGGCAAAATGCAGGGGCACTGGCAGGTGGCCACGGGCAACTTTGCAACCATGCCCTATATCCCTGAGGCCGCCTATGGGGAAGTGCGGCGGTCAACCTGGCTGCAACTCGGTGTGTATGGCGGCGCGATCGCCCTATCCGTCATCTTTCAACAGCCCTGGTTTGTGCTTTATTGGTTGCTGCCCCTGGCGATCGGTCAACCGATGCTGCGGTTTATTCTCATTGCAGAGCACACCGGCTGTCCTGATGGTGACAATCCCCTCGCCAACACCCGCACCACCCTGACCCTCTGGCCCCTCAAACTCCTCATGTGGAACATGCCCTTCCACGCTGAGCATCATTTGTATCCGTCCATTCCCTTTCACCAACTGCCCGCCGCCCACGCCGAACTGGCCCCCCACTTTGCCTATGTGGAACCGGGCTACCTCTACGTCAACCGCTCGGTGATTGCGAACCTTGGACAGCCTGCCGCATGAGTGACGCTGCTAAAACCTTTGTGCTCCAAGACTTTGAGCTACACTGTGGCGTCACGTTGCCCGCGGCCCGACTGGTTTACCAAACCTATGGTGAGTGGCGAGGCGATCGCACCCCGGTCATTTTGTATCCCACCTCTTACGGGGCGCAGCATCGCGATATCGATTGGCTGATTGGGCGCGATCGCATCCTTGACCCCACCCGCTACTTCATCATCATTGCCAACCAGTTTGGTAACGGCCTTTCCACCTCCCCTAGCAACGACGATCGCTGCGGTTTGGCGGAAGACGGCTGCTGGTTTACCCACTACGACAATCTGCGCGCTCAGGAGCACCTGCTCCGCGAAGTCTTCGGCGTAGAAACGCTGGCCCTGGTTTACGGTTGGTCAATGGGGGCGCAGCAAGCCTATTACTGGGGCTCCCACTACCCCGACCGAGTCGAGCGGATCGCGGCGCTGTGCGGCACGGCGAAGACTACCGACCACAACAAAATCTTTTTATGGAGTTTGCGATCGGCCCTCACTGCCGACCCCGCTTGGAATGGTCGCCGTTTTGAGGGCATCCCCGATCGCGGCTATCGAGCCTATGCCCGCATCTACGCGAGTTGGGCCGCATCCCAGGCCTACTATCGGGAACAGCTCTATCTCCAGTTTGGCTACGACTCGCTGGAAGACTATTTGCTGCGCGGTTGGGAGGCGAATTATCGCCAGCGCGACCCCCACGATTTGATTGCCATGATCGATACCTGGCTCCGCTGTGATGTGGGCGATACCCCCCTCTTTCAAGGGGACTATGCCAGGGCGATGGGCTCCATCCAGGCCCCAACCCTGGTCATGCCCGCCACCACCGATCTGTATTTCACCCCCGCCGATTGCGAGGCCGAAGCCGCCCTGATCGCCAACGCGACGTACACACCGATTCCTTCCATTTGGGGGCATCGAGCGGGCAACCCCTACCAAAATCCCACCGATGAGGCCTTCATTCGCCAAGCGGTGGCAGCACTGTTGGCAGCTTGAATAAACCACGTCTAAGTTGAGAACTGGAGTTTTGTTTGATCGGGCAGAACCTCACCTAACCTCTCCTTTGAAAGGAGAGGAATCAGAATCTTGTCAAACCTCTCCTTGAGAAGGAGAGGTGCCGCAGGCGGTGAGGTTTCCCACATGCCAAAACTCCACTTCTGAATCTGGATGAGGTTTAGAAGGGGATTGGGGGTTGGGTGGCGGGATGGCGTTAGGGGAATTGGCGCGATCGCACGTCATCGCAGAATTGTTTGACGGCCTGGATGCCCTGCTCGCGCAGATCGACGTAGCGTTTGGCAAAGGGAGGTTGCCAGTCGGAGAGGCCCAGCACGTCGGCGGTGACGAGCACTTGACCGTCGCAAAACTCTCCAGCCCCGATGCCAATGGTGGTGATGCTGAGGGTTTCTGTGATGGTCTTGGCAAGCTTGCTGGGGATGTGCTCCAGCACAATGGAGAAAGCCCCCGCTTTTTCGATCGCGATCGCTTCCTGCAAGATGCGATCGGCAGCTTCTGGCGACTTACCCTGCTTTTGAAAGCCGCCCACTTGGTTCACTGACTGCGGCGTGAGCCCCACGTGCCCCATCACCGGAATCCCTGACTCCACCAACGTCTGAATCGTTTTCGCCATGCGGGGATAGCCCCCCTCCAGCTTGACCGCCTGGGCACCGGCCTCTTTCAGCATCCGCCCGGCGGAGCGCATCGCGTCGGCTTCGGTGGTCTGATAGCTCAGAAAAGGCAAATCTACGACCAGTAGGGCATTTTTGACGCCCCGACGTACCGCCTTGGCATGATGCAGCATTTCGTCGAGGGTCAGGGGCAGCGTGTTTTCATACCCCAGGGCCACCATCGCCAACGAGTCGCCCACCAAAATCATGTCGGCTCCGGCCTGATCCGCCATCTGCCCCGACATGTAATCCCAGGCGGTGAGCACCGCCACTGGCTGTCCCTGTTGCTTCCACGCTGTAAATTGTTTGACCCTAACTACCATCTTGATGTCATCTCCCGCAAACTCGGTTGTCAGACTATCAAACCGATCCTTCTTATCATCGCTGACGGCGGGTGTTTGGGGGTAGAGGGAGGGGGGAGGGGTTGGGTGGATGGGTGCTGGGGGCTGGGTGCTGGGGGCTGGGGGCGGTTGGATACCATTGCCAGCTGGCTAGACTGCCATCCGATGGGGGTTCGGTGCAGAGGGCGTAGGCCTGGGCGCGATCGCCACTCTGCTCAAACACGCTGAATTGGCAGCCGGGGAAGGTCTGAAAGATATGTTCGCCGCCGTCGAGATGCCAGAGATTGAAGTCGCCTCGGGGCGATCGCCCGATGCAGCCCGCCCCAAAGCCCCCCAAAGGCGCACCATGCCAGGGACCATCATCCAAATTGCTGGCGTAGCGAACAACGTAGTGATGCTCCCAAGCTTGCCCCAAAGGATACTGCCAAGCACAGGAGGGAATCGACGTGACGGAATCTGTCATTGGGGGAATCGAGGAGAAGCTGTTTGTGCATCCTCAATAGTAAAGGTTGACCGGCCCCTCGCTCACAAGGTCATGCCCTAAGGGGGTTAGTTGAAGGGGTTAGTGGAATGCTGAGTGCCCTCTCAGCCTGATTGCTATCGCCGTCAGAGTCCTTCCACACCATCGGAAATTCACCTTTGTATCAAACAATACTCATTCTTCAGGGGGATTCTCAGTAAGGCTGAGAGAAGGAGAAAACCACCAATATCCAGCGCGCAATTTCCCTCGATCGCGAGACGTTTTCGCCGCAAATATTGATTAATCTACGAGCCGGAGCTGTCAATAATCAACAGCTTTTGGCAACGATCAGTAAGGTTAACTATGAAAACTATGTTTGTTCGTGTGAGTGAAATCCTCAAAAGCATTCCCTGGCAACGGGCGATCGCCATTTGTTTCGTAGGGCTTATGGTGCTCTCTATGCCGACTATGCAACTAGCCGATGCCCGCATTGATAACAGCACGCAAAACCGTTTAGAGGAAGTGCGGGAAAAGGGAGAACAGGGCCGACCTCGCACGACTGGTCAATGGCAATCTGAAAAAGAGTCTTTATCGGGCCAACCGGGCAAAGTCATTGAGCGAATGGGTAAAGAAGCTGCCGATGCCGCAGGCAATGTAGCGGAAACCTATGGTCAAACGATCAAAGATGTGACCCCCGGCTTGGAAAGTAACGAACTCCCGAAAGACCGATAAAAAACAGACCGAGCAATAAAGCTAGCAGCTTGAACTTTGGCAGCTGCTAGCAATTTCACATCGGTAGTCGATTTCAACCTTCACGCTAAACGTCAAATCCACTATCTCCAGCAACTTTTCGATTCTCGGCTAGTCTTTTTTAGTCCGATGAGAGAGAACCCCAAAAAACTTGTCCGGTAGGGGCGGTTTAGCCAAATCTCTGTAGGACTAATCCAGTCACTACCCCCAAAAACCGCCCCTACAAAATGGATGATTTCTTGAGTTGGCGTACTCTTAGACGACCCATTTTTCTGATTGATCTCTCATCCTAATCCTGCAAAATAGCCGCACAAACGGCGACACTTCCTTTTGATGTCAAGCTTACAATGAAAATTGCGGGGTTAATTGCGGAAGTGCTGAATAACCAAGCAGTTTTGGCTTCCCTGGCGTTGATAAGTGACATGGTCAACAGCACGCCTCAGCAAAAACCAGCCATAACCACCATCACAGAGCAAGCTACCGGGCGGCGGTTCTTCTAGTTGGCCAGGATCAAAGGGCAGCCCTTGATCCCAAATTTGGATTTCGATGCGATCGCCCGCCAGTCTCACGTCAATCGCGATCGGGGTTTCGGGCGGCAGTTGGGCATGGGCGTGGCGCACCGCATTGGTAAAGCCCTCTGCAACGGCGATATTGAGGCGATCGCGATGGAGTTTTACCCAACTCAATTCAGGATCGAGGAAGTGGTAAAAACGATCAAACCACGATTGGACTCGATCAAGGGAGGCTAGCTGGCTATCAACCACCAGACGCACTGATTTGTGCATAACTCTACCAAGCTCAAGGGGGCAAGCTAGTAGTAGATGCATCGGGCGAATACACTTCGATTTTAGAGCTGCGATCTAAAAAAGTCGCCTGGGCATTTAACCACAGGCGACTTTTCAAAAATCATCTCGACTGGCTTAAAAGAGCCCCAACGTCAGAGACTCATCGATGGGTAAGGTGGCTCCAATGCCTAGCCAAAGGGTCACCAGCGTGCCAATCATGAATACAGTCGTCGCTAAGGGGCGGCGGAAAGGATTCTGAAACTTGTTGACATTTTCCACAAAGGGAACCAGCATCAAGCCCAGGGGAATCGCCGTCATACCGGCAATGCCTAAAAGTTTGTTAGGCACGATACGCAGAATCTGAAAAGTGGGATACAAGTACCACTCGGGCAGGATCTCCAGGGGGGTAGCAAAGGGATTAGCGGGCTCACCCACCATGGCCGGGTCTAGCACCGCCAGACCGACACAGCAAGCAATGCTGCCCAAAATCACAACGGGGAAGATGTAAAGCAGGTCATTCGGCCAGGCAGGCTCACCATAGTAGTTGTGCCCCATGCCCTGCTTGAGCATTTCTCTCAGTTTAGGATCACTCAGATCCGGTTTTTTGATAGTTGCCATAGTGCGTCACTCGACTTCGAGACTTACAGTTTAAGGGGTTATCAAAGACAAACAGGTTCTCTCTCAACAATGTTTCAACGGACTGAAACCTTAGAGAGGACCAGAAATGCCTTGCTTGCGGATCATCAGGAAGTGCAGCAGCATAAACACCGCGATCGCCCAAGGCAGCACAAAGGTATGCAAGCTGTAGAAGCGAGTCAGAGTAGCCTGACCAACCGCTTCACCACCCCGCATCAACTCGACGATAGTCGAACCAACCACGGGAATTGCGCCCGGTACACCTGACACAATCTTGACAGCCCAGTAACCAACCTGATCCCAAGGCAGAGAGTAGCCCGTCACACCAAAGGTCACAGTGATCACCGCCAGCACTACACCGGTCACCCAGGTCAACTCACGGGGCTTTTTGAAGCCACCGGTCAGATAAACCCGGAAAACGTGCAGGATCATCATCAACACCATCATGCTGGCGGACCAGCGATGAATAGAGCGAATCAACCAGCCAAAGTTCACATCAGTCATCAAATACTGAACTGAAGAAAAGGCTTCGGTCACCGTCGGCTTGTAATAGAAGGTCATTGCAAAGCCGGTGGCGAACTGAATGAGAAAACAGGTCAGGGTAATGCCGCCAAGGCAATAAAAGATATTGACATGGGGCGGGACGTACTTGCTGGAAATATCGTCGGCGATCGCCTCGATCTCCAGCCGTTCGTTAAACCACTGAAACGCTTTTGAATCGGTAACTTGCTTGGTAAACATGAAGCGGGAGAATATTAATCTAAGCAGTGCATTCCTTAGAAATTTAACATAGGTAAAACTTCGATCAGAGACATTTCGCAGGGAACGTCACGAAAATCAATACAGAAATCGCTGCAACGCCCGAATCTAAAGGCTTCTTCAGCGACAGGCCATGTCAAGCCAGTCAGCTCCTGATTTTACATATCTTTACAAGAGCCCTGTTATGCCGGATCCTTGTATTGAACTGACTCTATGAATAAGGATGCTGCTTTTGGGCAGCCGCTTCTACAATTGAGGCAGACGAAATCGGATGCTATGGGAAAACAATTTTTACGATTAACGGCGGCAGGATTGCTGGCCTTCCTTTTAGGAATGGGCATTTATCAGCCCCCGGCTCTGGCGTTAACCGATGAGCAAAATTTAGTGGCGGAAGTGTGGCGGTTGGTCAATCGGGCATATCTCGATGAAACCTTTAACCGACAAAACTGGTGGTTTGTGAGAGAACGCTTCATTAAACGTGATTACCGCGATCGCGCAGCGACCTATGACGCCATTCGCGAAATGTTGGGGTTGCTGAACGATCCGTATACTCGCCTGTTACCGCCTGAACAGTACCGCAGTCTACAGACCAGCACCGCTGGAGAGCTGACCGGCGTCGGGCTGCAAATTGCCAAAGATGAAGCCGATAAGTCCTTGCAGGTGATCGCGCCCATTGAAGGCTCGCCAGCAGCGGCAGCGGATTTGCAGCCCCGCGATCGCATTCTCGCGATCGACGGACATCCCACCGCTGAGCTGACGCTGGATGAAGCGGCCAACTATATGCGCGGCCCCGTCGGTACCACCGTTGTGCTCACGATATCCCGCGCTGAGCAAGCGCCAGAAGAGATCACGTTGACTCGCGATATCGTCAATCTGAATCCGGTCATGACGCGCCTTGCCAAAGTATCTGATGACCTGACGGTGGGCTACATTCGCCTCAGTCAGTTTAACGCCAATGCCACCAGTGAGGTAGCCACGACCGTACGGGACTTGGAACAGCAGGGCGCAAACGCTTACATTCTCGATTTGCGGAATAATCCGGGCGGCTTGCTGAATGCGGGCATTGAGATTGCCCGTCTCTGGCTCGATCGCGGCACCATTGTTTATACCTTCGATCGCCGCGGGGTGCTAGATGATTTTGAGGCCGATGGTTCAGCCCTGACAGACGATCCACTCGTGCTGTTGGTGAACGAAGGCACCGCCAGTGCTAGCGAAATTTTGGCCGGAGCGCTGCAGGATAATCGGCGCGCCCAACTGGTGGGGAACACTACCTTTGGGAAGGGCCTGATTCAGTCCCTGTTTGATTTGTCGGATGGCTCTGGATTGGTGGTGACGGTGGCGAAATATAAGACGCCTGCAAACCACGACATTAATCGGTCGGGCATTCGTCCTGACAAGACGGTGCCGCTGGAGGCGATTACCCGCGACCAGATCGGCACCGCCAAAGACACCCAATACCAGGCCGCGATTGAAATATTGAGTCAATCTACGGTTATGGCGAGTGCACCCTAAACGAAATCGGACCTATCATGACCCGCTGCATGGCGCGATCGCCCTGGACCGCCATGAACCCGTTGAGCAGCTTTTGGTTCGGCTGATCGACACGCCGACTTTTCAACGCTTGCGGCGGGTGCGGCAATTGGGGGCAGCGAGCCTCACCTTTCACGGGGCGGAGAGTTCGCGCTTTACCCATGCGTTGGGCGTGATGGAGTTAACCCGGCGAGCGTTTGACCTCCTCGCCAGTCGCTATCCCCGGCTGCAGATTGAACGAGCGACGGTGCTCTGTGCCGCTCTGCTGCACGACATCGGCCACGGCCCCTTTAGCCACACCGCCGAAGACATTTTTCAGACCAACCATGAATACTGGACGCGGCGGATCATCCGCGAAGCACCCGACATCCAGCGGTTGCTGGTGGAATTTGCCCCCAACCTGCCTCAGCAAATCGAATCGGTGTATACCCATCAGCATCCGGTGCCGCTGGTCTGGCAACTGGTATCCAGCCAGTTGGATTGCGATCGCCTCGACTACCTGATGCGCGACAGCTACTTTACCGGCGCGTCTTACGGCCACCTGGATCTGGATCGCATTGTGCGATCGCTCGACATTGACACAGACGGCAACCTCGTCGTCTCGCGCAAAGGCCAAACCGCCGTCGAGCATTACCTGTTAGTGCGCTACTTCATGTATGCCCAGGTCTATAACCATCCCAAAAACCTGGCGGCAACGTGGATTTTGCGACATGCCTTTCAACGGGCCAAAGTCTGTTTTGCGCAGGGACAACTCGACGCGGATGAAACAGTCACCGCCTGGCTGCAACATCCCCAACCGGGCCTGACATTAGAGCACTATCTCGCCGCCGACGATATCGTATTCACCTATCACCTACAGCGCTGGCAGACGCACCCCGATCGCTGCCTGGCCGATTTGTGCAGCCGATTCATTCACCGCAATCTGTTTCGCGGACGAGATGTGTCGGGGCTGGCTGAGGGCGATCGCGCGGAACTCTTGCTCAAAACCCAGGGCAAAGTGCTGGATTTAGGCTACGACCCCCAAATTTACTGCGGTCTGAGCCAGAGTCAGAGCCGGGGCTACACCCTTTATCAGCGGGGCATCAAACTGTGGATCGACGACCAGCCGGTGGATATTAAGCACGTTTCCCCCGTCGTGGAGCCGCTGACCCATACCTATCAGCGGACCTGGCTGCTGCATCCCCCCGAGGTCACCCCCTGGTTGGATGAGCAGTTGTCGCGGCGAGCAGTCTCCGTGACGGGCGATCGCTAAGGTCATCCGGTGGCGGTGCTGACCCCAGCCACATGCAGGGCCAAATAGGCTGCTTTTAGTTGCCCACTAGGGTGTTAGGCCCATCCATTGGACGACAGCTCAGCGCTAGCGATCGCGGCTAGGGCGCTCTTCCCCTGCATAAGAAATCCCTATGCCAAAAATACAGCATCAAGATAAATCTGATGGGTTTCATCTCCAGACGGGAATGTATAGTGTGCTCATAGAGTAAACGCAATTGAAACTCGTTTTGCATTTGCTTTTGTCAATGTAAAAACAGGTGTTCGCGATGGCACTGACAAACCGCATAAATTTCCGAAACTGGCGCGGAGATATCTTTGGCGGCGTCACTGCAGCGGTAATTGCTCTGCCGATGGCTTTGGCTTTCGGTGTGGCATCCGGAGCAGGTCCCGCTGCTGGTCTCTATGGCGCTGTCTTAGTGGGCTTCTTTGCTGCCCTCTTTGGCGGCACGCCAACTCTCATTTCCGAACCCACGGGTCCGATGACTGTGATCATGACGGCGGTCATCGCCAAGCTGGTCGCAGCGGATCCTGAAAACGGTATGGCCATGGCCTTTACCGTGGTCATGATGGCTGGTGTGTTTCAAATTATTTTTGGCCTGTTGAAGCTAGGCCGATACGTCACCTTGATGCCTTACACAGTGATTTCCGGCTTTATGTCGGGTATCGGTGTGATTTTGATTATTTTGCAAATTGGCCCCTTTTTAGGTCAGCCCAGCCCTAAGGGTGGCGTCGTTGGGACGATCACTAGTTTGCCTGAGTTGATCAGCAATGCTGTGGCCCCAGAAGTGATTTTGGCGGTCTTCACCATTGCGGTACTCTTCTTAATGCCTAAGCGCTTTAAGCGGATTTTGCCCCCTCAACTCGTGGTGCTGATTGCCGGTACGGTGCTGTCGTTAGCGCTGTTTGGCAATACGGAAATTCGTCGGATCGGCGAAATTCCCACCGGTCTACCGGCCATTCAAATACCGACATTCACCGCCGCTCAATTCCAGATCATGCTGATTGATGCGTTGGTATTGGCGGCTTTGGGCTGTATTGATGCGCTGTTGACCTCAATGGTGGCTGACAGTTTGACCCGCACGCAGCACAACTCTGATAAGGAGTTGATTGGTCAAGGCATTGGGAACCTAGCTTCGGGGATGTTTGGGGGGCTGGCGGGGGCTGGTGCCACGATGGGGACGGTCGTCAACATTCAAACAGGGGGGCGGACCGCACTGTCTGGCCTGGTGCGCGCAGTGCTGCTGATGGTGGTGGTGCTGGGGGCGGCGGGCTTGATTGCACCCATTCCCCTCGCGGTACTGGCCGGCATCGCGATGAAGGTTGGTTTCGACATTCTCGACTGGAGCTTCCTGAAGCGGGCGCACAGCGTCTCCTGGAAGGGCACGATGATCATGTACGGCGTGCTGTTCCTGACGGTGTTTGTGGACCTGATTGTGGCAGTGGGTGTCGGGGTGTTTATCGCCAACATTCTCACCATCGATCGCTTGACAAAGCTACAGTCTGAGGGCGTAAAAACAATTACTGACGCCGATGAAGACGACGATCTGAAGATGACTTCCGAGGAGCAAATGTTGCTCGATCGCGCTGAAGGTCGGGTGCTCTTGTTCCACCTGAGTGGTCCGATGATCTTTGGGGTCGCCAAAGCGATCGCGCGGGAGCATAACGCCATGGAAGCCCATGATGTGCTCGTCCTTGACCTGCATGATGTGCCCATTCTGGGGGTCACCGCCGCCCTAGCGCTGGAAAATGCCATTCAGGATGCCAGCGACAACGGTCGTCCCGTCTTCATCGCTGGGGCCTCCGAACAAGCCATGAAGCGGTTTAACAAACTCGGTGTGCATCGCTTTGTGCCAGATGCCCAAATTGTTGAAACTCGGATTGAAGCGCTGCAAGGCGCATTAGCGCTGCTGGATACAGACTCTGGCACATCGTCGGCGCAGGTCACGCCTTCGACCGTGATTCAACCGTGATCGAGTAGTGAATTCCATGAGGTAATCGGCGGCAGTCGGCGATCGCTCTTAATGCCTGAGCGGTGAGCAATCTCGCGGCTACGTTCTTCACCAGACGAGTCTCGGATGTCCAGTGCCTATCGCTTGCCTTGAGGCACCGCCATCCAGCTTACCCACGCAATTGTTGAACGGATCCGCGAGATTTCTCCATCAACGACTCAGGTAACCGAGTTTTTTAGCCCGCAAGTTTTACCGCATTGGGGATTGCCCAGTTTGATACCAATCCGCCTTAAGCTTGCCAACCCCTGAGGGGCAAGAGGCTTAAACGACTTGTGCAAGGCAGCTTATGGATAATTGGCATGAGCAATTCTTTTTCTGGAACGTAGTTAGGACGTAAACGCAATGCTCTCTCCCGATTTTGTTAATCATTCGCTGGGGTTAACCTCTGTGCTCGCAGAGGTACCCGCCGAAGAAGCCGCCCCCCTCATCTTGGCCGGGGTGTTGCTCAGCCTGATGGTGGTGTACCTCGCTAGCAAATTAGGCGGTGAACTCTCTAAACTGATGGGCCTGCCCCCGGTGCTCGGGGAACTCGTGAGCGGGGTGCTGGTCGGCGTCTCGGCCCTGCACCTGCTGGTTTTTCCCGAAGTAGGCGTCGAGGCCTCCAGTTCTGTCCTGATGACGACGCTGCAAACCCTGATGGGCACCTCCGGCGAAACCCTGAACCATGTGTTTGAAACCCAGGGGGAGATCATCTCCGTCCTGGCGGAACTCGGCGTCATTATTTTGCTGTTTGAAATCGGCCTGGAATCGGACCTCAAAGAGCTGCAAAAGGTGGGCTGGCAGGCCGCGATCGTCGCTGTGGTCGGCGTCGTTGCCCCCTTTGCCCTGGGGACGGTCGGACTGATGAGCCTTTTCCATGTCGCGGCGCTACCCGCTATCTTCGCGGGCGCAGCCTTGACGGCTACCAGTATCGGCATCACGTCTAAAGTCCTGTCGGAGTTAGGGCAGTTGCGATCGCGCGAGGGGCAAATCATCGTCGGGGCAGCGGTGATGGACGACGTGCTCGGCATCATCGTGCTAGCCGTGGTCGCGAGTCTAGCAAAAACTGGTGACGTTTCGCTGACTAACGTAGCCATTTTGATTGCCAGTGCCACTGGCTTCTTGCTCGGTGCCATCCTGATCGGACGCGGCTTTAACCAAGTCTTTGGCAGCATTGCCGATCGCCTGCAAACGCGGGGCAATCTGGTGATTCCTGCGTTGACCTTCGCGCTGGCCCTGGCCTTTGTGGCGCAGGTCGTGCACCTCGAAGCGATTTTGGGCGCATTCGCCGCCGGTCTGGTGCTCGACGAGACCGATCAGCGCAAAGAACTGGATCGCCAGATCATCCCCATTGCGGACGTCCTGGTGCCCATCTTCTTCGTCACCGTCGGGGCTCGGGTGGATCTCAGCGTGCTCAACCCCATTCAACCCGAAAACCGTCCGGGCTTGATTATCGCGGCCTTCCTGATTGTGGTCGCCATTATCGGCAAGATCATCACGGGCTGGGCAGTCTTCGGCAAGGAGCCGGTTAACCGCCTCGCCGTGGGTGTGGGCATGATTCCTCGGGGTGAGGTGGGTCTAGTGTTTGCGGGCATCGGGGCCGCCAGTGGCACGCTGGATCGCCCCCTGCAAGCGGCCATCATTGCCATGGTGATTTTGACCACGCTGGTAGCCCCGCTGCTGCTGCGCTGGGCCTTCCGCGAAGACGCTGCAGTGGCGAAAGCAGCGGATTTGGCTGGGTCATAGCCGCGATCGCTCCACCCAAACACTAGTTGCATCTGAGAAGCCGGGGTTTTGCAAAACCCCGGCTTCTGACCTTTAACCCCGGCTTCTGGCTGTTAACACAGCGCCACCATCATCGGCAGCCGCGACTTGCGCCCCTCCGCCAGTTTCGACATCTCCGACAACGGCTCAGTGATAGACTTCAGCGCCGCATTGAGTTAACTGATCGCGCATTGACGGATTGAATAGTGGTTCATTTGCAATCTTGTGAAAGTAGTTGAAATCGCGGTTGCATAGAGTTCACAGCACCTCATTCTTTCTCAACTAATGGTTTCAGCCACCAATGGGTACTCTAGAGACGGCCTACATAGTGTTTAGCAGGTTATGCTGAGGCTGAATTTTCGTGCTCCACGACCTTTGCGAACGGGAGCACAGGCTGATCGGCCTTGACTCATCGACCAGTCAATTACAACGACTACAACGACGATGACCGCCCAAAGTGATACGAGAATCGGATTTGTTTTCTTACAGGTGTTCTCTTATGAGGGGGGGATTCAGTCTTATCTCAAAGATGTTCTGACGGCCTACCTCAAAGATCCCAGCGCTCCGCCTGCGGACGTCTTTTTGCTGCGAGATCCCCCAATGGTCTCCAATCCTCTCGCTGGAGGCAAAATCACGTTTCACTATCTTGATCATCCCAACCCGATGCTGGGCCGATTGAGTTTAGCTTGGCAACTGGTCAAGCATCTTGCCAGCCAACCTTATCAACATCTGATCTGCGGGCATGTCCGGCTGCTGCCGCTGGTAGGGCCACTTTGTCAGTTTTTCAACGTCCCTTATACCGCCATTATTTACGGCAAAGAAGTTTGGCAAAAGACCCCTCGATTACAGCAACGAGCCCTGCAAAAAGCGACTGGCATTTGGGGCAACAGCCGTTATAGCCGCGATCGCGCCTGTGCTGCGAATAACTTAGATCCCCAAAAGTTTTCAATGTTGCCTTGTGTGGTGAATGGCGACGTCTTTACGCCAGGGGCACCTAACGCGAAATTGATTGAGCAATACGGCCTTCAGGACAGTCGGGTGCTGATGACGGTGGCGCGGCTGTGGTCGGGCGATATTTACAAAGGGGTCGATGTGACGATTCGGGCCTTGCCGAAAATTCTCCATCAGTTTCCTGAGGTGAAATATCTGGTGGTGGGACGCGGGGATGATCAACCACGGCTGGCCAAAATGGCTGAGGACTTAGGCGTGGCGGATCACGTTGTGTTTGCCGGGTTTGTTCCCGACGACCAGTTGGTCGATCATTACCGCTTGGCCGATGCTTATGTCATGCCCTCTAAAGAAGGATTTGGCATTGTGTATCTGGAGGCGATGGCTTGTGGCGTACCGACGCTATCAGGCGATGATGACGGTTCTGCGGATCCGCTACAGGATGGCAAGGTGGGGTGGCGGGTGCCGTATCGAGACCCAGAGGCGGTTGCCCAAGCCTGTATCGAGATCTTGCGGGGAGATGATCAGCGCTGTGATCCAGAGTGGTTGAGACAGCAAACGCTAGCGCACTTTAGCCCAGAGAGTCTACAGCGATCGCTGACCGCCGTTTTAGCCAAACTTTAGCGGGGCAATTCCAGTTGAATAAGTATTGCTGAGATGGCTAAAGCCCAGATTCAATGAGTCTGATAGTTCCGCAGACTGCATTCTCAACACCGCTTTTTGTAGTACAACTTACGGCTCAAGCAAGTGCTGTTTTGAGGTGCAGACTACTGACTGGGGAACAATAATATATATTTAACCTGACTCTGTGGAGGCTCGTGCTTACACCTTGGTAGTTTTTGCTGCCTCCCCATCTGCTGTGCAACAACGCATTCAAGCACTGCTCACGGTCGTTAGTCAGCTTGCTCACGTGCCTTGGGTCGAGGTCTGGATACCGCGGCAAAGTTGGCATTGTCGATTAGCGGCAGTGCCCGCATCGACGCACGCGATCGCTGACAAGTTAGCCTCACAGGTCTTAGCCACCGGCCAGATCATTTTGATTGACAACGTCCAACAGCTGCCCCACTCATATCGGCAAACCCAGGTCATTGAGACCGCAGCAATCACTCATCAAGTTCACTTTTATGGAGGATTTCCGCTGGGGCGATCGCCCGACTTCATCGGCGTCCTCTCAGTGATGTCTAGTCAGCCCGAGACATTGGCCCCCGAGCAACAGCAGGCGATCGCCACCCTGGCCGGTGAAATGGGCGATTTGCTGACCCTCCCGCGATCGCCGGTCACCGCCCCCACCCCTGATCAAAGCCTTTGGCACTCCGAAAATGCTTCATTCAAAGCCATTTGCCAAAGCGTGATGCGCATCAGCATGGCCCTGCAGCGCTGCTTGTCGTTTGAAGACCTGCATAACCACCTGATTACTGGCTTGACCAAAGAGCTGCCGCTTCAAGCCTTTGAACTGACTGTACATCCCCACACTCACAGTCAACAAAGGGTATTTCTGTGGCCCACGACAACGGTTAACGTCCCGAGTAGCGACGCATTGCTTGGTCACCCCCCAGACAGTCATGACGATGGCCTACTCAGTGCGCCTCCCTCTAATCACCGCCTAGAGCAGACTACTCGCAATCCCATCAACCTTGAGAGCCCGTTAGACGACCTAAACTTGTGGCGGTGTTACCCACTCAAAGTGCACAACCGCCACGTTGGCACCTTCAAGGTCTGTCTTCAGCGTGAAGCCTTACTACAGTACCCAGCGCGAGGCGAGGTTCTCAACAATTTGGCCGACCAAATTGGGGCTACTGTGTATCGCCTGATCTTGCTCCATAAGTTACAGGCCGAAAATCTGCAAGACCCTCTCACTCACCTATTTAATCGGCGACACATGATGGGGATGTTGAGCAAGTTGATGCAGCGGGTGAGCTACGGTCACTATCAAGTCGGTCTCATTATGTTGGATCTAGACCATTTCAAGGGGCTGAATGATACCTATGGCCATGACGCAGGCGATCAGGTTTTGCGCATGCTCGGGTTGTTCTTAAAAGGACATGCCCGCCCCAATGATGTGGTGTGTCGCTTTGGTGGCGAAGAATTTGCGCTCATTTTGCCTGGCCTCACCTGGGAAATCTTAGAACGGCGGGCCAATCAACTTTGTCGAAGCATTCACTACTTGAGCCTAAAAGTGGGAGAAGCGCCTGTGCAAATTACTCTATCTGGCGGATTTGCGATCGCCCCCCTCCATGGCAAGACGCCCTCAATGCTAATCAAAGCAGCAGACGAAGCGCTCTATGAAGCCAAACGGCAGGGGCGCGATCGCGTAGTGGGAGCTGCCCGCCCCTCAGGGTTAGGTTCCTGAGTGCCGGACCGGAATCCCCCCGTTAGGCATTCAGCATTTGCATGTTAGAAAAGCGGAAAATCTGCTCAGAAGTGCCGTGGTCCGTCTCCGTCTGAATTTTGCGCTCCGTCAAAATGACATAGTCGCCCACTTTTTCGTAGCTGTCTTCAAATACGCTACGCCCGCCCTTTTGCTCACCGGTACTGGGGTCGTGATACACCGAGTCGTACTTGTGAGACAGGTAACCTTCACCTGTATCGTGGCTGCTAAAGGTGTAAATGGTCACGACGGTGCCATGAATGTGACGATGCACCATGCTGACTTCGTTATCGCGGATCTGGTAGCGATCGCCCTCCGCCTTGCCGCCCATCAAAATCTCGACGGAGCCATCTTCCAGCGTTTTGCCATAAGAAAAGGTATTCGCTCCGTGGGTCTCTTCAAAAGAGCGGCGAATGCGGTGAATCGCCACTTCCCACAGCTGATACTGAATGGCCTTTTGGGCCGCCTCGTCTTCGATCTCAAAGACTTCAGCCTTGAGGTCAGCATTCACTTTGGCCTTGGCCGTTACCGTTTTACCATCGGCAATGTAAGTTACATCAGTGACATAACCAGGAAAATCACGATCCCAGGTATAGCGGTTGTCATAGGCGGAGCGAAAAAAATCGCGAGCGGAGACTTGAGTTCCTACCATGCCTTACTCCTTATTTATCTGCGGAATGCAATTAGGTCTCTTAGCATGGTAGCGTTCTGACTCCCGGAAAGGCAGAGGTAAACAGGCGTTGCATAAATCGGCAGGCATCTTTCCCGTTAGGGGCGATCGCGATCTGTCCATAGTCCCCTTGCTTGACCCGAGTCTTCCTGATTGAATAAAGTCAATTCAACATAAATTTTTGTGAAACGAGGGTTTTCTCAATGTACATCGTGCAGATTGCCTCGGAATGTGCCCCGGTCATTAAAGCGGGTGGACTGGGGGATGTCGTTTACGGTCTCAGCCGCGAAATTGAAGCCCAAGGGCATTGTGTCGAGCTGATTTTGCCCAAATACGACAACATGCGCTACGACCATATTTGGGGCCTGCACGATGCCTATCGAGACTTGTGGGTGCCCTGGTATGGCGGTCGCATTCACTGTTCGGTTTATTGCGGCTGGGTCCATGGATGTCTCTGCTTTTTCATTGAGCCGCATTCTGGCGATGGCTTTTTTGAACGGGGCACCTATTACGGCTGCGACGACGACCCGATGCGGTTTGCCTTCTTTAGTAAAGCCGCCATGGAGTTTTTGCTCCAGAGCAACAAGCGACCCGATGTCATTCACTGCCATGACTGGCAGACCGGGTTAGTGCCGGTGTTGCTGTACGAAATGTATCAGTATCACGGCATGGCTAAGCAGCGAGTGCTCTACACCATTCACAACTTTAAGCATCAGGGCTTTGCCGGGCCGGAGATTTTGTGGGCTACGGGACTCAACCGCGAAGCTTACTATTTTCAATATGAACAGTTGCGAGACAACTTCAACCCGTTTTCGCTCAACTTTATGAAAGGGGGCATCGTCTATGCTAACCACATCAACACCGTCGCCCCTCACCACGCCTGGGAAGCCATGTACGGCGACTGCGGGTTTGGCCTCGGTCACACCTTGCACTCTAAGAGCTTTAAATTTACCGGCATTCTTAACGGGGTCGATTACACCATTTGGAACCCCGAGGAAGATAAGCATATCGCTCATCCTTACGGTCTGAGTACCTTTGAAGACAAGGTACTCAACAAAAAAGCCTTGCATGAAAAGCTCGGTTTGCGGCTCTGTGATAAGCCGATGGTGGCTTTCATCGGTCGTCTCGATGATCAAAAAGGGGTGCACCTGGTTCACCATGCCATGTACTACGCCCTGAATCGGGGGGCGCAGTTCGTATTGCTGGGGTCGGCGACTGAAAGTGCCATTAACGATTGGTTCTGGCACGAGAAACGCTTTCTCACGGACAATCCCGACATTCACCTGGAGCTGAGCTTTAATGAAGAGCTCGCTCACCTGATTTATGCGGGTGCAGACCTGATGGTGGTGCCGAGCAAGTTTGAGCCCTGTGGCCTTACTCAGTTGATCTCGATGCGCTATGGCACGGTGCCGGTCGTGCGGGGCGTCGGTGGTCTCGTCAGCACCGTCTTTGACTGGGATTATGACACGTTCCATCCCCCAGAGGAGCGGACCGGATTTGTGTTTTATGAGTCGGATCACTACGCGCTTGAGTCGGCGATGAATCGGGCTCTGGACCTCTTTTACGATGAACCTAAGCTGTTCCAGCAGCTAGCCTTGCAGGGTATGCAATATGATCACTCCTGGAAGAAATCGGGTCAGGAGTATATCAAGATGTATGACTACATCCGCCATAAGTGAGTTGGCGTGAGGGCGGTGGCGGTGCCTGTAGCAGGCATTGAGGCCCCGATCGCGGAGCGGTAGGGAATGAGACATCCTAATTGTTTAGGACAGGCATCTTGCCGGCCTTGGGACAGCCGAGCCGGCTATCCCGACTGATTCAATTCTCATTCCGAGGTGAGTGCGGCAGATAGGCGATCGCCCCCACTCGACTTCTAAACGCCCAGCAAGAAGTCGGTGATCGCCCCCGCAATCTCTTGATTTCCAGTTTTAGAAATTGCCTGATCGGTGCGCGGCGGCTGCGGCGCGGCGGATAGAAACTCCCAGGTACCCTCGGCCAGTTCCTGCGGCGTCAGGACTTGGTGATAGTTGTGATCTTGCAGACTCTTGATCAAGATCGGCCCCTCAGCGAACTCGTCGCGGGTGACGGTGACGATGGGAATATCCAGGCGGCAGGCTTCTGCGAAGGTGCTGAAACCGGGTTTGGAGACGACGCGACCACAGAGGGGCATGAAGTCCACCGGTCGTAGAGTGCGATCGCTCACCTTGCACAGATTGGGCAAGTGGGGGGCGGCGCGATCAAAGGTGATGAACTGCCAATCGGGGAAGCGAGTCAAATTTTGGTAGGGAATGTTGGCTAGCCCCAAACCGCCAAAAGTCAACAGCACAGTTTTGGATGGAGGGGCGGTGAGCCGGAAGCGCGATCGCAGAGCCTCGTCGGTAAAGCGGGGCGTGCCCCCAGTCAGCCCGACATCAGTGATCTGGGGAAAGGCGCTCATCGGTTCGTGAAAGGGTAGGCGAAAGAGGCGATCGCAGTGGGCAAAGCAGAGGGCAATCCAGTCGGCGATCGCTTCAAACTCCCCACCCCAGGGTCGATAGATAAAATCCCAGCCAAAGTTGCTCATCATCCAGCAGGGAATTTTGGCGGCTTGGGCCGCGATCGCCACCAGCGGCGGAATATCACCCAGCACCAGATCGACGCCCGCCGTCTGGAGAAATTCCGCCTCTTGCTCTACTAAGGCAGTTTGATGAGCCCGAATCTGCTGTAGAGCAGCCAGCGTCGCCGCTTTATCCATATTGAGGCTGTCAGTCTGAATCACACCGATATCCAGGGCGACCTCCCGCAGCTTGAACAAACCATCAAAGTAGCTAGCGAGCAACCAACGGGGAGCCGTCGTCGCGAGAATAATTTGGGTATCAGGCGCAAGCTGTTGCACCGTGGCCGCCACCGATGTAGCGCGGGTAGCATGGCCAAAACCATGATTGGTAATGGCGACGTAGAGAGTTTTAGTAGACATACCAGCTCCTTGTTAACGCGGTTTCAGCCTGCCGAATGGTCCCAGCATTGGAAGGGGCGATCGCTCTCACAGGACAAAAGGCCCGTCCCCATTGAGGACGAGCCTTTCTACCGCACTAGAGGTCAAAAGTCAGATTAAATCTGCGTCACTAACTGCTCTTTTTCGGGCACCGTAGTGTATTCAGACACGATGCGGCGGAATTCATCGCCATCGATGCTTTCCTTTTCAATTAGCAAGTCAACCAGGCGATCAATGACGGCGCGATTTTCTTGAATCAGTTGCTTCGTCTCTTCGTAACAAGCATCAACGATTTTGCGTACTTGCCCATCGATGCGAGATGCAATATTTTCCGAATATTCGGAACGATTCATCCAGTCGCGACCCAGGAATACTTCGCCCTGGGAACCTTCTAACGAGAGGGGACCCAGGTCCGACATACCAAACCGAGTCACCATCTGTCGCGCCATGCCCGTCACCTGCTGTAGGTCGTTACCCGCCCCGGTGGTAACTTCGGCATCGCCAAAGATCACATCTTCAGCAGCCCGACCGCCCAATGCGCCCTTAATGCGAGCCAGAATCTGCGATCGCGAAATCAGGGTTTGGTCTTCGCTCGGGGTAAACCAGGTTAAGCCCTGAGCCTGTCCGCGAGGAATCAACGTCACCTTCTGCACCGGATCGTGGGCCTTCACCAGAGTGCCGACGATCGCGTGACCGACCTCATGGTAAGCAATCAAACGTTTGCTCTTGCTATCGACCAGGGGCGTACCTTCCATACCCGCCACGACCCGATCTACCGCGTCATCGATTTCGGTCATGGTGATGCCTTCTTTGCGGCGACGAGCCGTGAGAATCGCCGCTTCGTTCAGCAGGTTCGCCAGGTCAGCGCCCGTGAAACCAGGGGTGCGGCGGGCGATCGCATCCAGCGAAACCTCCTCTGCCAGCTTCTTGTTGCGGGCGTGAACGTTGAGAATTTCCAACCGGCCTTTGATATCCGGCGGATCAACGGTGATCTGTCGGTCAAAGCGACCCGGACGCAACAGCGCCGAATCGAGCACATCAGCCCGGTTCGTGGCGGCAATCACAATGATGCCCGTGTTGCCCTCAAAGCCGTCCATTTCGGTCAGCAACTGGTTCAGGGTTTGCTCGCGCTCGTCGTTACCGCCGCCGATGCCCGCACCACGCTGACGACCCACGGCGTCAATCTCATCAATAAAAATGATGCAAGGCGCACTTTCCTTGGCTTTTTTGAACAGGTCGCGGACCCGAGACGCGCCGACGCCGACAAACATCTCGACAAATTCGGAACCGGAGATGGAGAAGAAGGGCACGCCCGCTTCACCGGCGATCGCTTTCGCCAGCAAGGTCTTACCCGTTCCCGGAGGACCGACTAGCAGCACCCCTTTGGGAATACGAGCCCCAACGGCAGTAAAGCGCTCGGGCTTCTTCAAAAAGGTCACAACCTCTTGCAGCTCTTCTTTGGCTTCTTCAATACCGGCAACGTCGTCGAATACAACGCCCGTCTTCGCCTCCATCATGAAGCGAGCTTTGGACTTGCCAAAGTTCATCGCCTGTCCAGGTCCGCCCGGTGCGTTGTTAGAGCGACGGAAGAGGAAGAACAAGCCCCCAATCAGCAAGAAGGGGAAGAGCAAGTTACCCAGAATGCCCCAGAGCGCCCCCGAGTTGCGAGGTGGATGGGAATCTAGACTGACGTTGGCATCTTTAATCCGGGTCACGAGTTCGGGGGTATTACCCGGCAGGTCAACGCGCCAGCGCTGGACGCGGTTGTCCAACTGGGTATCCATGGCTTCGACGATCGCGGTTCTACCGCCATCGTAAAGGTCAACCGCAATCACCCGGCCGGCATCTAAATAGTCGAGAAAACGACCGTAGGTCATCCGAGTATTGGCGGCATTCTGACCCGTGTCTACGACATTGGTCGAAAATGCCCCCTGCCAGAAAAAGAACCCGACAACCAGAATGGGTAGTGCCCAGAGAAGGACGACTCTCCAAGAAAGTTTCATAACGAGGTGGCCTCTAATGCATCGTTAAACGACAAAGTGTTAACTCTCAAAAGCGCTGAGCGCTCTCAGAAACACAGCTTTTTTAAATATGACTCAACTCAACTGTAGTCGATGGGCGCAGTCACGCCTGTTTAGCCGCTGCCCCTTGAATATGAGCGTTAGTTAACTAAATTTAACGTAATTTCTAGAGACTGATCAAATCGGACATCCGTCCGGATGCGGCAGGGCGCTCATCCCAACGAGTCGAATGGTCTCACCTGGCACTCGAGGGGAGTGCATCCCAGTTTTGTAAGGAATCAGGATTTTATAAAATCCAAGTTTTGTCGGGCAGGCATCTTGCCTGCTCTTGGACAGCCGAGACGGCTGTCCACACTTATATTAAATTCCCATTCCTAAGGGGCGGCGACACCGGGGGATCTGACTGGACGCTAAACAGAGACTTGCCAAACCCCTACGAATGGGGACATTTTTTTTGAACTATCCTGTCACCTCAAATCCTCGGGCTGACAGGGCTGTGTATGATCAAACTGGACCGACCTCCGCGCACTCATCTGCCTATGACACTCCCCAGGGCTCTCATCTTTGATATGGATGGACTGATGCTTGATAGCGAGCCGCTCTATCAAGCGGCCTGGCAAGCTGCGGCTCAAGAGTTGGGCTATGGCGTGGATGCCGGGTTATATCTCAGCCTGGTGGGTCGTAGTAGTGCCGAAGCCGATCGCGCTTTTATCCAAATTTTTGGCGCTCAGTTCCCCGTTGAGGACTTTAACCAGCGCTGGGAACGGCAGTGGCAAGTACTCTTGCAGGAACAGGGCGTGGCTCTGCAACCCGGCTTGCTGCCGTTGCTCGATTGGGTAGAGCAGCAAGACCTGCCCAGGGCAGTGGGCACTTCCAGTAATGCCGCCGAAGCCGAATTGTGTCTGACTCTGGCGGGTATTCGCGATCGCTTTGCCACCGTCGTCACGGTGGATCAGGTGGCCGCTGGCAAGCCCGCCCCCGACATTTTTCTCCTAGCGGCGCAGCGATTGGGGGTCGCCCCCCACCAATGTCTCATACTCGAAGACTCTAACGCTGGGGTACAGGCCGCCCAAGCTGCGGGCATGGCAGTGGTGATGGTGCCCGACTTGCAACAGCCCACGGCAGCTTCGCAGGCGATCGCCCAACCCGTTTTGGGTTCGCTACATGAGGTTTTGGCTTGGTTGCAAAGTCTCTAGCCAATCAAAGATCTGATCTAACTGCTTCGCCGTGACAAAGCCATATTTCCACAGGGCGATCGGCAACAGGTTGGGCAAGGCTCCGGCCTGTCGCACAGCGAGCGCGATCGCATCCTCGGGCAAGCCCATCTCTTGCTCTAGATATTCAATTAAACGGGCTTGCTTGCTCATCGCGTGATTAAAGTTTGCTTAATAATCTTCATTGCCGTAGTCTAGCGCTGCGATCGCATCTTGGCTTACAACTTTAGAAGGATTCCGCCTTGATTGGGAGGATGAGGGGGGCGGGGCGCTGGGGAACGGGTGATGAGTAGGGGGTAATGATGTTTGGCCTCAATTCGACATTCTGCCCGGCAACGGTGGGCCTGAAGTTAAGTAGGTGGACATCAACAAACAATGTTGTAGGGTGCTGTGAGGCGAAGCCGTAACGCACCATGCCACAGGGATTTGATGCGTTACGCTGGCGCTAACCCATCCGACAAATAATTAAGCCCATCTACTTACTCATGACATAGTTGCCGATCGCGATCGCTGAGGCCCTCACCATTGAGTAAATAATCTTCAATCCAGGCGCAGGCGTAGGCGATCGGGTCCAGGACGATGATTTGATCGAGGTCCCAGGCAATGATCTGGCCATCATCACTGCCGGAATAGAGAAAACGACCATCGGGACTGTAGGCGAGGCTAGTGATCAATCCGAAGTGGCCGGGCAGCGTGTTTTGCAAGGTGCCGTCTCGGCTCCAGAGCTTGACGGTGGCGTCAATGCCCCCAGTTGCGATCGTTTGGCCATCGGGACTAAAGGCCACTCGGGTCAAGCCCTGACTTTGCCCCGGAATGCGTTGGCGGGTCTGAGTCGCCAGATCCCAAAGATGCAAACTATCATCCACGCTGGTGGCCGCTAGGAGTTGGCCATCGGGGCTGAAGGCAACGCCCCAAACCGCTGCAGCTTGGAGAACTGGCGTAGCTACGGGGGTGCCGTCTAATTGCCAAAGTCTGACGTTGCCGTCTTCACTGGCAGAGGCCAGTAAGGTGCCATCGGGACTAAAGGCCACTTGCCAGATGCGAGAGTTATGGGCCTCAAAACTCCGCAGGCGATCGCCATTCATTTGCCAGAGGCTGATTTGCCCGTTGTCTGCCCCCGTGGCAATTAACCTATCGGCAGGATCACCCGCGATCGCCTTACCCGACTGAATATCGAGCCCAAAGAGAATGCCAGCCCCCGTTTCTTGACGCCAACGGGGGGTCATTACTGGCTGTGACTGTAACAGGGGCTCGACGGCAAATTGCATCAGACTCGAAAACCCCGAGATCAAAAGCGTTTGGCCGTCGGCGGCAAAGGTCAGATTTTCCTGATTGAGGGGCAGTCGGTGCACCGGCTGGAAATTTTTCCAAAACAGTATGCCCTCGGCCTCACTGACCGAAGCCACTAGCTGACTATCGGGGCTCACGGCCAGGCCCCACACCGTTTCGCGATGACTACGCATGGGGCGCGAGAGATACTGGTGGCGCTGCCACAGGCGAGCCGTGCCGTCATCACTGGCAGACACCGCCAGTGTGCCATCGGAGCCCAAGGCCACATCGCGAATGGTCGCCCCATGCCCCCGCACCGTGCGGATAAAGTTACCGTCTGACTGCCAGATATTGACGGCATTGTCTTTGCCGCTGGTAGCAATAAACTCGCCATTGTCGCTGCAATCAACCCCCAGGAGGGCTGGCTGCTCAGCCGTTTGCAGCGTGTGTAGCAGTTCGCCATCAGGAGTCCACACCTTGGCCGTGCGGTCAGAGCTGACTGTCACTAGTCGGCCATCCGGACAGTAGGCAATATCCCAAACTTCCGCTTGATGCCCTAAGAAGGGCTGTAGGGGCTCGCCTTGCACGGTCCAGCGCTGCACCGTGCCATCCATAATCGCCCCGGCGAGCTGCTGGCTATCAGGACTAAAGGCGGCATTCCACACGGCAGTGTTAGCGGTCAGGGTGCGAAGCAATTCGCCGTTGGGGAGGTGCCAGAGTTTCAAGGTGCGATCGCCACTCGTCGAGACCATCAGTTGTCCATCGGCACTGGTCGCCACCCCCCAAATGGGCTGCTCGTGAGCCTGAATCTGGTGCACCAAAGTGCCATCTACCCCCCAAACTTTAAGGATGCCATCTAAGCCACCGGCGACAATTTGCTGGCTATCGGGGGCGAAAGCGACCCGATGCACCGTAGCCTCGTGGGGCAAGGTCTGCAGCAGTTGGCCCTGGTGAGTCCACAGTTTGATGGTCTTATCATTGCTGGCTGTGACGATGTATTGCCCATTGGGGCTGATATCCACACTCAAAACCCCGCCCTGATGCTGGGTCAGCCGATTAAATTCGTTGCTACCAAAAACGGCCCGGTTCAGCGCCTGGTTGACTTGGGCACGGGTGTGCTCATCGACCACGTGAAGTTTTTGCAGCGATCGCTCAGCCCGCACCGCCTCCACCATGGCGTCTAACTGCTGGTCAGCAGCAAACAAGCCCTGCGATGACGAGGCCAAAGCCTGCACTTCACTTTTTTTCGCTTGTTGATATTGCCCCCAGGACAACATACTCAGGCCCAAAGCAGCCACTAGCGCGACAGAAACCACCGTGAGCAGCTCAGTTTTTAATTTAACGATCTGCCGTTCTTGTCGTAGCCGAGCATTTTCAGCTTGCAGATGTTCAGCTTCAAGAGCTTGTTGAGTTTCTTTTTGCTGTAGCGCCTGACTCGCTTGCAGATATTGATAATCAAAATGGCTCAGGCTTTTGTCCTGTTGCCAGATTTGCGCCGCTGCCAGAGCCGACCCTCGCAGCAGCCAGGTCTCATCTTGCTGACCAGAATCGACCCAATGCTTCAGCATCATCTGGTAAGGGCGCAGTTGAGCCAGTTGGTCAGCCACCCAACTCAGGTTAAACACTTGTTGATAAATCCGGTTTTTGATGCGGAGTTGACCGCTTTCGCGGCTGACCAACCCAGACAGTAGCAAGTCGGTTTCACCGGGTTGGCCCTTGGGCTCGATCGCCCCTTGGGACAGCAATTCTTGGCACAGATCTAACCGCCGCCCCGTCATCTCATCGTCCCGCAGCAAGCGATCGCGAATCGTGCGCAGATGTACCGGCTCGTCTTGCAGTTCCCACCGATCTAAAATGCGCTTTTGCACCAGTTGATCGATGTCGCTAGCGGTGAACGACTTGTCGATCGCGGCGGCGGCGGTGGCCCTTTCCAGCACCAGTTGACAAAGCTTTTGGGTCAAAAATGGTTGACCAGCCGTCCAGTAAAAGATGCGCCAGAGGACGGCCCGGCGATTGATGATGTAGGGCTCTAACACCACCATCAGCGGCAGGGCTTCGCTGACAGCAATGCCCTGTAGCGCGATCACCCGACCAATGTTAAACGGCGGGTGGCGGCGATCGCGAATCAGGTCAGCGGGCGTGGTGACGCCAAAGAGGGCAAACGTCAAGCGTTGGTAAGCCGGAGTCTGCGATCGCTGTTCAAAACAAGACCGAATCAGGGCAAAAAAGTCATCGGTGGCAAAGGGCAAATTAGCCACCACATCAATTTCGTCGATAAACAGCACGATGGGCGCAGTCACCTCCACCAGCACCACCGTCTCAATTAAGGCGGTCAAGCGGGCGACGGCGGGCAGGTGCGGCTGCGCTTGCCACCAGTCCTTAATTGAAATCGACAGGTTCAGCTCTCGGCAGATCAGGGCGGCGATCGCCCCATACCACTGCTCGCTCGTGACCTGCTGACTCCCAATGCTGGTTAGATCAATCGCCCCACACCGTACCCCAATGGCTTGTAACTTCGCCATGGTCTGCACCCGCAGGCTCGACTTACCCATTTGCCGCGCGTTGAACACATAGCAAAACTCCCCAGCCAAGAGGGCTTGGTAGAGCGTCGTATCGGCTTGCCGCTCAACATAGGTGGGGGCATTGGGGGCCAAGCAGCCACCGACCTGATAGGGGGATTGGGGGGGGCGGATGATCACCAGAAAACTCACAAGGGGGGCAAAGGGCTAATGAGTCAGTTCATCGACATGCAATTCCGGATGGGTTATTAACCAGAGTACGCTAGAAAACAATCATCAAAAATCACTTAGGAATGAGAATTGAATACGTTGGGATAGCCGTCTCGGCTGTCCCAAGACAGGCATCTTGCCTGCCCTACCATTTGGATGTTATTTGATCCTCATTCCTGAGGTGGACACAGGGCGCGATCGCGCTCCTCCACATTGGGATTCGCCTTGAGATAATCCGCAATCCAATCACAGGCAAAGGTCAGCGGCTCTAGCGGCAAAATCTTGGCCAAGTCCCAATGCACCAGGCTGCCATCATCCCCCACTGACGTGAGCACTTGCCCATCCGGGCGAAAGACCACACTGCGCACCCCCGAGTGATGGTTTTTGAGCGTCGTCAACAGTTGCCCTGCCGAGGTCCAGAGTTTAACCGTTTCATCAATGCTCGAAGTCGCCAGGAGCCGACCATCCGGACTGAAGTCAATGCCCCAAACCGCCGAGTGGTGTCCCTTGAGCGTACTGACCAGAGTGCCATCCACCCGCCAGACCTTAGCCGTGTTGTCACCGCTACTGGTCGCCAGCAAAGTGCCATCAGGACTAAACGCTAAGCGCCACACCGCCGACTCGTGATGCAGCGTTTGGAGGAGTTGCCCCTCGCGGCTCCACAGTTTGGCCGCGCCGTCACTGCTCGCGGTCGCCAACAACTCGCCATCGGGACTATACACCACGTCCCAAATCGGCGTGGTGGCTCCTGGCCAGCTGCGGATTTTTTCTCCTGCCGCGTTCCACAAAATCAAGTGGCCTTGTCCCGTCGCGCTAATGACCTCGTTGCCCTCTGGATGCCAATCTACCCCCAGAAAAACATCGCCCTGCGGCGGAAAGGCCTGTAAGCGCTGGCCCGCTAAATCCCACCGTTGTAGGGTCCCGTTCTCCCCCGCTAAGATGACTTGGGCTTGAGTCGGGTGCATCGCCAGGTTGGTGACACTGCCCTGCCCCGTATCCTCAAAGCGGTAGGTAAAATTTTGCGGCGACATCAACAACAGGTCTTTTGCCGTCACCGCCAGCGCCAAGGTCTGGCCATCGGGGCTGTAGGCCGCTTTCATAAAATGCGTACTGGACAACCCCTTAAAGGATTGCTGAAAGGCACTTTGCGCCTGCCAAAGCAGGACCGTATTGTCGGCACTGACCGAGGCAAAAGTCTGACCATCGGGGCCGTAGGCCACATCCCACACGATCGCTCGATGCCCCTCATAGGTTTCCAGCAAATCGCCAGTCCGGCTCCAGCGGGCGAGGGTTTTATCGTGGCTAGCCGACACAAAAGCTTGACCGTCAGGACTAAAGGCCAGGCCTTCGACGGTGGCGTCGTGGTGGTGGATGGTTTTAAGCAACTGACCATCGCGGTGCCAGAGTTTCATGGTGCTATCGACGCTGCCGCTGATCAGCAACTCGCCATCGGGACTAAAAGCGAGGGAATGCACGGCTTCTTGATGACCGCTTAAGGTTTGCAGCCGTTGCCCGTCGCGACTCCCAAGCGTCACCGTGCCATCGTTTCCGCCGACCCCCAGGCGACCGCCCCCCGGCCCGTAGGGCACATAACGACCCCCCCAC
>Ga0081520_100267_pt1 | contig 29281 bp, 25 predicted proteins | sample HotLakmasection1_FD_70988 | JGI IMG/M metagenome (GOLD analysis project Ga0081520, IMG submission 70988) | Hypersaline microbial mat communities from Hot Lake, Washington, USA - Section #1 (SPADES assembly) (version 2) | ecosystem: Environmental > Aquatic > Non-marine Saline and Alkaline >... | reverse complement strand
CCATCAAGGCCTATGTCGCCGAACACAACGAAATCCACGCAAGCCCCTTCATCTGGAAGGCCAAACCAGACGATATCATCGCCGCCAGAAAAAGAGGGTTCCAAACGTTGGATTCAATCCACTAGCTGACGAGGCCTTCGCGCTGGGCGCGCTTCCGCGCGAGCTTGCGGGCGCGGCGCACGGCCTCGGCGCGTTCGCGGGCCTTCTTCTCCGAGGGCTTCTCGAAGAAATTCTTGCGCTTCATCTCGCGGAAAAGGCCTTCGCGCTGCATCTTCTTCTTCAGCGCGCGCAGGGCCTGCTCGACATTGTTGTCGCGAACTACGATCTGGACGATGGTCAACTCTCCATTATCTTCAGGGTTCGGAACGGTGCTCGTCCGCCCGAATGAAATTGATAGCCTTTCGGCGAGGAACCGGCGCTATATCACAAGGATTTCGCCATGCCTACTGCCGACCTAACAGAACCGAACGTTCCACCGAGGCAAAAGCTCCAGGAAAAGTGGCTTGAGGCCCTTCTCCCGCTTGTTGCTGATATGGGGTGGACCGCGCCCGCGCTCAAGGCCGCCGCCGAGGAGGCCGGGCTCGTCGCCGCTGATCAGGCGCTTGCCGCTCCGGACGGGGCGGACTCGCTGATCGAAGCCTTTTTGGCGCGTGGCGACCGGGCGATGCTTGCGGCCATCGAGGCGGCTGACCTGCCCGCCATGCGCGTGCGCGACCGGGTGGCGATGAGCGTCATGGCCTGGCTGGATGCGCTGTCGGACCACAAGCCCGCCTTCCGCCGCGCGCTCGGACGCGGGCTCATGCCCTTCCGCGTGCCGAGGGCGACGGAGCGGACCTGGGAGCTTGCCGATGCGGTCTGGACCGGGATCGGCGACACCAGCACCGATTACAACAAATACACCAAGCGCGGCCTGCTCGCCTCCATCCTGCCGCCGGTCACGCTCTACTGGCTGAACCAGGATGATGACACGAAGGTCCGCGCCTTCCTCGACCGCCGCATCGACACGGTGATGCGCGTCGGCGGGACGATCGGCAAGGTGCTGAAGCGGTTTACCGGCTAGCGCGGCCTCAGTTGATCGGCCGGTCGAATTCCCTCGGCGCTGGCAGGGCGACGACGAGGCCTTCCGGCGTGATCTGCATCACGGCGAGCCCGCGCTCGGCTGTGCCATCGATGCGAAAGCGGAAGATGCCGCCGACACCGCGAAAGCCCGATCGGCTCTCAATGGCCTGCCGGTCGATCTCGCCACGCGCCGAAAGGCCGATGGCCATGGCGGTCGCATCATAGCCGAGGCTCGAAAGATCGCTCGGCGCGCTGCCATAGATACGCTCATGGCTCGCCTCGAAAGTGGCTGAGTCCTCCGGGTCGGCCGCCGGGAAGACGCCGAGTTGCAGTGTGGGCTCGCGCCAGACGCGCGGATCGTTCCACTGGCTGGTGCCGAGCATCTTCACCTTGCGCACGTCGACATCGTAATAGGGCAGGAGCGGCGCGACAGCGATCAGCTTCTGTCCGCGCTCCGGTATCAGCACCGCGACGCGGCCGGGGCGGGCCTCGACCTCGGGCTTCAGGATTTCCGACAGCCGCTTGGCTTCGTCCACGGGCGCCTCATTGCTCGGCGCATAGAATTCCGAGCCGATCACATTCGCGCCGCGGCGGGCCGCTTCGATGCGCAGTGCACTTTGGGCGCGACGACCATAGCTCGATGAGGGTCCGAGGAAGGCGTAGGAATCGACGCCCTCGCGGCTCGCCCAGTCGACAATGCGCGCGACCTCGACCTCCGGGCTGACGGCGATCAGATAAGCACCATTGCCGGCGGCGGTGCGGTCATTGGAAAAGGCGATCACAGGCACCGCAGCCTCGCGGGCCGGCTCGGTGGCCACTTTTACATTGTCGCCGAAAAGCGGGCCGATGATGATGTCCGCGCCCTCTTCCAGGGCCTCCGAGATTGCGCTCTCCGCGCCTGACAGGCTGCCGCGAGTGTCCTTGGGCAGGAGCAGTATGTTGCCCTCGGAACGCTCGAACAGGGCAAGCTCCGCACCAGCGAGCAACCCTTCCGCCTCACGCCGGACATTCGCGTTGGGATGTGAAAACGGCAGGAGGACGGCGAGGCGGGTCACGTCCCGCTCAGCCATGAAGGGTGGAATGACGCCATCCTCGCTCTCGCCAAGCTGGTCCAGGAGTTCGTCGAGCGAGGCTTCGTCAGCCTCAGCAGTGTCGGCGTCTGCACCCTGGGGGTCAGCGTCCGGTGCGGTGCTCTCCTCGACCGGCGCGCGGGGTTCGCCGGAGGAAATATCGACCGGTGGCCGGGCCGGACCGGTGGAGGCGCAACCGGCCAGCGCGATCGCAAGCCCGACAAACAGGCTTGGCGCGAGGCCCGTAATCCGCAATCTAGGGGGTGATGCCGTCATCCTCGTCCTCCGATCCCTCGCCCAGTCATCCCGAGCGCCATGTCAGCGCGCCCGAAACTATGCCGGGCCGCGATGTCCCGCAACAGGCGAGTGCGGTCGAAAACCTCGCGCCCGGGCTTTATGTCGTTTCCACGCCGATCGGCAATCTGCGTGACATCACGCTGAGGGCGCTCGACGTGCTCGGCCTGGCCGATGAAGTGCTCGCTGAAGACACCCGCCAGACGCGCAAACTGTTCGATGCCCATGGTCTGAACGCCAAGCTGAGCCCCTATCATGACCATAATGGGGCCGAACGGCGACCGTCGATCATCGCGGCGCTGAAGGAAGGTGCGCGCATCGCGCTTGTCAGCGATGCCGGGACGCCGCTCATCAGCGACCCTGGCTTCAAGCTGGTGCGCGAGGCTGTTGCCGCCGGCGTGCGCGTGGTGCCGGTGCCCGGAGCCAGTGCGCCCTTGTCGGCGCTTGTCCTGTCGGGCCTGCCGAGCGACCGGTTCCTGTTTGCAGGCTTCCCGCCGGCAAAGGCACAGGCGCGTGAGAAGTGGCTCGCGGAGCTGAAGCCGGTCGACGCGACGCTGATCCTGTTCGAGACGGGCCCCCGGCTTGCCCCGAGCCTCGCAGCCATGGCCGACAGCCTCGGCGGCAACCGAGATGGTGTCGTCGCACGCGAATTGACCAAGCTCTTCGAGGAAGCCCGGCGGGGAAGTCTGTCGGAACTCGCCGCGGCCTATGCCAGCGAGCCGCCGCCAAAGGGAGAGATCGTCGTCCTGGTCGGCCCGCCGGTTGGCGATGAGCTGAGCGAGGCCGATCTCGACCGCGCGCTCGAAGAGGCGCTCGCCCGCCTGCCGATGAAAGAGGCCGCCGCAGAGATCGCCGAGCGCTTCGGCCTCGCCCGGCGTGTCGCTTATCAGCGGGCGCTCGCGCTGAAGGATGCCCGGGAATGAGCCGGTCAGGGCGCGTTGCTGCTGAGCGCCGCGGGCATGAGGGCGAATGGCTCGCCTCTGTCTGGCTCCGGCTGAAGGGCTACCAGATCCTTGCCCGGCGCCTGCGCACGCCGTTCGGAGAGATCGACCTTATTGCGCGGAAACGACGCACCATCGCCTTTTTGGAGGTGAAGGCGCGTACTGACCTCGATGCCGCCTTCTCCTCAGTCAGCCTCACTGCGCAAAACCGCATCGCGCGGGCGGCCTCGCACTGGCTCGCTCGCAACGGCGCACATCAGACCCATGAGACGCGGTTTGACCTCATCGCCATCCTGCCGCGACGCCTGCCTGTCCATGTTCGCGAGGCCTGGCGCCCTGATTTCGCCGCAGGCGGGCTTTAAGCAGAATGAAAATCGGTTCAATCTCAAACCTGCAAACCGGGAGACAAAGAATGAAGCCACTCCAGATCGCGCTTGTGGGCCTTGCGGGACTGGTCCCTGCGGGCTGTGCGGCTGTTGCCGTCGGTACAGGTGCTGCAGTCGGTGTGGCCGCTGTGCAGGAAAAGACCATGGGCGAGGCCGTCGATGACGCCACGACCTCGAACGAGATCAAGACACGCCTGCTCGGCTCCGAAGCCGGCGACTTCACCGAGGTCGATGTGGAGGTGTCAACGGGTCTCGTCCTGCTCACCGGTCGTGTCAACACGCCGGAGGAACGCGTCGAGGCCGAAAGGCTTGCCTGGCTCTCGACCCGCGCCCTCGACGTTGCCAATGAGATCCAGATCCAGCGGCCGGGCGGCTTCACCGCGAATGTTTCCGATGAGGTGATCACGGCGCGCGTGCGCTCGCGCCTCGTTGGATCTTCGAGTGTCCGCAGCATCAATTTCAATGTCGAGACCTATGATGGCGTGGTCTATCTGATGGGCATCGCGCGCACCGAGGAGGAGCTTCGCCGGGCGGCCGAGGAGGCGAGCTACGTCGGCGGAGTGCAGCGCGTGGTGAGTTATATCAGGGTGCGCCCGCCCGGCACGCCAGCATCCGCCACCGGGCGCGTTGTGACGGGCGAGGACGAGCTCGCGGGCGGACCCGCCGGCTAGAAAGTTCCGGTAATGTTCCGGGGCATCTGTTAACCTTTCCGCGGTTGATGGAAGAGGGGCTGGGACATGGCGAACCGTATCCTGACTTTCGCCTTTGATGGCGTGGAGGCAAAGCCGGTCGACTGCCAGGTGCAGATTGTCGGCGGCATCGCGAATTTCACGATTGTCGGCCTGCCGGACAAGGCGGTGGCCGAGAGCCGCGAGCGCGTGCGCGCTGCGCTTGCCGCCATCGGTCTGGCCCTGCCGGGCAAGCGTATCATCGTCAATCTCGCACCGGCCGACCTCCCAAAGGAAGGCAGTCACTACGACCTTCCGGTCGCGCTCGCCATGCTGGCCGCGCTCGGCGTGATTGCGCCGGATGCGCTCGATGGCCATGCCGCGATGGGGGAACTTTCACTTGATGGCCAGCTTGCGCCGACACTCGGTGCCTTGCCGGCGGCGATGGGAGCAGAAGCGCTCGATCTCACCCTGATCTGTCCCGAAGCGAGCGCTCCGGAAGCCGCCTGGGCAGGCGGTGCCGCACTTGCCGCGCGCAGCCTGATGTCACTCGCCAACCATTTTTCGGGCCGTGCGCCACTGTCCATGGCGAAGCCCGGACCGGTGGCCGATGAAGTTCCCGGTCCCGACCTGCGCGATGTGCGCGGGCAGGAAGGTGCCAAGCGCGTGCTCGAAATCGCAGCCGCCGGGGGACATAACCTCCTGTTCTGCGGCCCTCCGGGATCCGGCAAGTCCATGCTCGCCTCCCGGCTTCCGGGGCTCCTGCCGCCGCTCAGCCCGCGGGAGTTGCTGGAAACCAGCCAGATCCAGTCGATTGCCGGCCTGCTGGAACGGGGCCGGCTCTCGCGCCAGAGGCCGTTCCGCGCACCGCATCATTCCGCTTCAATGGCTGCACTGGTCGGCGGTGGCGCCCGCGCGCGACCGGGTGAGGTCTCGCTTGCCCATCACGGCGTGCTTTTCCTCGATGAACTGCCGGAATTCAGCGCGCAGGTGCTCGATTCGCTGCGCCAGCCGCTCGAAACCGGCGAAGCTGTGGTCAGCCGCGCCAATCGTCATGTGCGATATCCGGCGCGGTTCCAGCTTGTGGCGGCGATGAATCCCTGCCGATGCGGCGGCGGTCCAGGGGCAGCGGCCTGTCGCAAGGGCCCGAAATGTGCGGAAAGCTGCCAGGCACGCATTTCGGGGCCGTTCATGGACCGGATCGACCTCTTTCATGACACCCCGCCGGTGACAGCCATCGATCTCGCTCTGCCGCCCGCGGCGGAGGGATCCGCCGAGGTGGCCGCTCGCGTGGCGCTGTGCCGCGAAGCCCAGCTGGAGCGTTATGCCGATGCGCCTTGTGCTGATCGCCGTCCGGTCAACGCCGACGCCGCCCCGGCCGATCTCGACCGGCATGCGCGACCTGACGCATCAGGAGCGGAGCTGCTCTCACGGGCGGCTGAGCAACTGCAACTCACCGCCAGGGGCTATCACCGGGTGCTCAAGGTTGCGCGAACCATTGCCGATCTCGATGGCAGCGCATCTGTGCGCCGGGTCCATCTTGCCGAGGCATTGTCCTACCGCCGCCGGACACCGGCAGAGACGGTGGCCGAAGCGGAGGGCGAACGACTTGCCCGTTAACGCTTCTCTCAGCGCACCACGCCAGTGTCCCGACATGAGCGACACGCACGACAAGACCCCGCCCTCCCGCAGCCAGGACCGCCTGATGGCGACGGTGAGTCACGAGCTGCGCACGCCACTCAATGGCATCATCGGCACCGCCTCTCTGCTGGCCGAAACCGGTCTCGACGCCAACCAGCAGAGCTATGTGCACACCATCCGCCAGAGCGCCGGGCAACTGCTCGACATGCTGAACAATGTGCTGGATTTCGCGCGCCTGTCGGAGGGCCGCTTCGAGCTCGACCGCCGGGCGGTTTCGGTCGCCGATCTCGCCCAGGATGTCTGCGAGTTGCTCGCCACACGAGCCCACGAAAAGGGTCTCGATCTGGCCATCTGCGTCCGGCCGGGTGCGCCCGCAACGATCGAGACCGATGGCACGCGCCTGCGCCAGATCCTGTTCAATCTCGTCGGAAATGCCATCAAGTTCACCGATTCCGGTGGCGTTCTCATCGATATTGAAGCGGGCAGCGGCCTTCTGTCCATCGCTGTGCGCGATACCGGCCCCGGCATCGCCCAGGAAGCCCGCGACAGACTTTTTGAAGCGTTCGGCCAGGCGCGCGCCGAGGATGCCCGCAGGGATTCAGGTGTCGGGCTGGGCCTCGCCATCGTGAAGACGCTGAGCGGGGCGCTCGGCGGCGACATTTCAGTGGAAAGCGCGCCCGGAGCGGGCAGCTGTTTCCGCCTGTGCCTGCCGACCGGGGAGTCGCCCGCCGCGCCGCAATGCCTGCCGGACATCGCAGGCCGGTTACCGGATGTGAGCCTGACCGGTTTCACGCCGGCGACGCTGCTTGGCCTTTCGGCTGCGCTGATCTCGGCGGGCTTCCGCGTCAGCCACAGGCGGCCGGAAACACCTGCTGTGCCCGGCAGCGTGACCCTGGCCGATATAAGGCTTCCGGCGCCCCGGCTCGACGCCATTTTTGCGGCCGGCCCGGCCGTTGTGGTGCTGAGGCCCGAGGACCGGGCCTTGATCCCTGATCTCAGGGCGCGCGGCTGCGAGGCCTATCTGGTCCGCCCGGTGCGCGGGGAATCGCTGATCGACCGGCTCCGCCTGCTCGGGCGTGGCACGGACACGGGACCCGGCGATGACCGTCTGGAGGAACCTGAGGGCAGGGGTCGGCATGTGCTTGTGGCCGAGGACAATGCGGTGAACGCCCTGATTGCATGCCGGGCCTTGGAAAAGGCGGGATTCCGCGTCACCCTCGCCTCGACAGGGCAGGAGGCTGTCGACCTCGCCGAAGCTGGCGGGTTCGATCTTGTCCTGATGGATCTGAGGATGCCCGTGATGAATGGTTTTGACGCCTTGCAACGCATTCGGGCGATCCGGCCCGGACTGCCCATGATCGCGGTTTCGGCCGAAATCGACCCCGATATTGCGCGCCGCGCCCGCGACTGCGGGGCCGTGGGCGTGGCCGCCAAGCCGCTTGATACCGGCACGCTGCTCCGGCTGTGCGCGCGCTGGACGGCGCAACGGGAGAGCGCGGCATGAGCCAGGCCGCAACCGAAACACCCAAACAGGTGCCCCGCTTCATACGCGCCATGCGCGCGCTCCGCGACAGGCGCATGCTCGCCATGCTGCTCATGTCCTTCGCTGCGGGCATACCCTATGGCGCGGTCCTCGGCGCGCTGAATGCCTGGCTGGACGCATCGGGAATCAAGCCCGCCCAGATCGGCGTGTTGTCCTTCATCATCCTCGCCTACAGTTTCAAATTCTTCTGGTCGCCCGCCTTTCTGCAGCCGCGTTCGCCGGTTCCGGGCGGGCTCGGGCCGCGTCGGAACTGGCTCATCCTGCTCCAGCTTCTGATCGGTGTCCTGATCTTCGCGCTGTCGCGCCAGGACCCGTCGGAATCGGTCTGGCTGGTGGCCTGCGCGGCGCTGGCCATCGCGCTGATGTCGGCCACTCATGACATCGTGCTCGATGCCTGGCGAATCGAGGTCGCACGGTCCGATGAGGACAAGGATCTGATGTCGGCCATCTACCAGTTCGGATACCGGTTTTCCGGCTTGCTCACCGGTGCCGTCGCGTTGCTCCTCGCTGACCACCTGGCCTTTTCCAATCTCGCAGGCGCGGCCGCGGCTGCGACCGGACAGGCAGCTGAAGCGATTGCGCAGTCGGCCGGAACGCTGCGCGAACTGAAGGATTCGCTTGCAGGGCTGGACGGAAGCGCCGCCCTCATCACTGGGGCTGAAAATGAGGCATGGAAGGCTGTTTTCGCCCTGCTTTCAGGCGTCATGGTGCTCAGTCTTATCGGCACTCTGTTGGCCCCGGAACCCAAGCACGGACCGCGCCGGCCACTTGGCGAACTGGCTGCAGAGAGCGGTATCCGCGCGCAAACCCGTCGTCCACTGACCTGGGCGCTTGCCGCTGGCTGGGCCATTGCGATCATCCTCATCGTTCATTTCATGTACGAGGTGCTGACCTTTGCAGAGGAAACGCTGCCGGACGGATCGGTGACCTCACCGCCGAGTTCGGGCGGGTTCACGCGCACCCAGGGACCGATCATTGTCGCTCTGTTCATCGTGATTCCGGCGATCGTTGCTGCCGTTCTCGTTGCGATGCGCAGGCGCTCAGAGCTTCCAACAATGCCGACATCTGAGCCGCGCGCAGGTGTTGCTGCCCGGGCTTCCGACACGCTGTTTGCCTCGGTCCTTGTGCCGCTCATGGACCTTGTGCGCCGGTTCGGCTGGGGACTGATCCTGATCTTCTCGCTCGTTCTGACCTACCGTTTTGCCGACCTTGTCTGGGGGTCCTTCGCCTATCCCTTCTATCTGGGCGAAAACTTTGGTGCGCTCGGACGCGACTATTCCGAAATCGCCTTTGCCTCAAAGACTTTCGGTGTCGTCATGACTGTTGCAGGCTCCGCCATCGGCGCAGTGACTCTCATCTTTCTCGGGCGCATGCCCTGCCTGCTGATCGGGGCCTTCCTCGCCGCGGTGACCAATCTGCTCTTTGCCGATCTGGCTGCGGGCCGGTTCGATGCCACGCTGGGCCTCGACACAACGACCGATCCGCTCGCCGGGGCTGACGGCCTGTCGGGTTTTCTCGCCGCGACCGGTTTGCGCGAGGCCTTCGAGGCCCTGATTGCCGTATTCGCCGCTATCCCCTTCTTCAACATCGAGGTGAATGACGGGCTGACAAATCTGACCGCAGCCATCGCCGCTGAAAACCTCGCTGTCGGTTTCGCCAGCGTGTCGATCGTGGCCTATCTGACCTCCATCGTGAACCCGAAATATGCGGCCGTGCAGTACGCGCTACTCGCCTCACTCACCATGCTGATCGGTTCGCTCGGCCGGGCGGAACTCGGCACCTTGATCGAGAAGAACGGGTTTTATGACGTTTTCGTCCTGACTTTCGTTATCGGGCTGCTCCCTGTGGTGCTCGCTGCGGCGGAGTGGTTCCGGCAGTGGCGGATGGGGCATCCATCGGAAACACTGAAGTCGGAAGGTGAGGGAGAGGCAGGGGCGACCGCGTGAGAGGAGCGGTCCGGAGCGGCGTTTGCCGGCCGCCGCCTGCGACCTTCACGCCGCACTGCAGCGCTTTCTTCTAGCCGGAGCCCTCTGCCTCGTGTATGCCGCGCGCAGAAAACCTCCCACGCCAAACACCCGAATGGAAACGGCAGACCCATGTCCCAAGCCGAAGCGCTGCGCAATATCGCCATCATCGCCCACGTCGACCACGGCAAGACCACGCTGGTCGACTGTCTCCTGAAGCAGTCCGGCCTGTTCCGCGAGAATGAAGCGACCGCCGAGCGGATGATGGATTCCAACGATCTGGAAAAGGAGCGTGGTATCACCATTCTCGCCAAGACCACTTCCGTTGTCTGGGAGGGCACACGCGTCAACATCGTTGACACGCCCGGCCACGCCGATTTTGGCGGCGAGGTCGAGCGCATTCTGAACATGGTGGATGGTGCGATCCTTCTGGTCGATGCCGCAGAAGGCCCCATGCCGCAGACAAAATTCGTTCTTGGCAAGGCGCTGAAAGTGGGCTTGCGCCCTATCGTGGCGGTCAACAAGATCGATAAGCCGGAGGCGCGTCCCGACGAGGTGATCAATGAGGTTTTCGACCTCTTCGTCGCCCTCGACGCCGATGAGGATCAACTCGATTTCCCGATCCTCTACGGCTCGGCCAAGAATGGCTGGATGTCGGACGATTACAACGCGCCGACCACCGACATGGCCGCCTTGTTCAACCGCGTGATCCAACACGTGCCGCCGCCGGAGGTGGAGGAGGGCCCGTTCCGTCTTCTGGCCACCACCATCGGTGCCGACAATTTTCTCGGGCGGATCCTCACCGGCCGCATCACATCCGGCACGGTGAAGCCGAACCAGAGCGTCAAGGCGCTCTCGCGTGACGGCAAGGTGATCGAGACAGGACGGATTTCGAAAGTTCTGGCCTTCCGGGGCCTTGAGCGCTCGCCCATCGAGGAAGGTGTGGCCGGGGACATCGTCTCGGTGTCCGGCCTCACCAAGGCCACCGTGGCCGACACGCTGGTCGATCCGAGCGTGGACGAGCCGATTGCGGCCCAGCCCATCGATCCGCCAACGCTCGCCATGACTTTCCGGGTCAATGACAGCCCGCTGGCCGGCACCGAAGGCAAGAAGGTCACCAGTCGAGTCATCTGGGACCGGCTGGAGAAGGAGGCGGAGGGCAATGTCGCGCTCAAGGTCTCGCGCACCGACGAACCAGACGCGTTTCTCGTGGCGGGCCGGGGCGAACTGCAGCTCGCCGTTCTGATCGAGACCATGCGCCGGGAGGGTTTCGAGCTTGGCGTGTCGCGCCCGCAGGTCGTGATGAAGGAAGAAAACGGCCAGAAGCTCGAACCCATTGAGGAGGTCGTCATCGATGTGGATGACGAACACACTGGCGCGGTGGTGCAGAAGCTGCAGGAGCGCAAGGCCGATCTTCTGGAGATGAAGCCCTCGGGCACGGGGCGTACCCGCCTTGTCTTCCATGCGCCCACGCGCGGCCTGATCGGTTACCAGGGCGAACTCCTGTCTGACACGCGCGGCACCGCCATCATGAACCGGCTCTTCCACGAATATGCCCCGCACAAGGGCGTCATCCGTGGCCGCCACACCGGCGTCCTGATCAGCATGGAGCAGGGCGAGGCGGTGGCTTTCGCGCTCTGGAACCTTGAGGATCGCGGGCCGATGATGATCCATCCGGGCACCAAGGTGTACCAAGGCATGATCATCGGCGAGCACACGCGCGAAAATGACCTCGAGGTCAATGTTCTGAAGGGCAAGAAGCTGACCAATGTCCGCGCGAGCGGCACCGACGAGGCCGTCCGCCTGACCCCGCCCTTGCAGATGACGCTGGAGAAATCGCTGGCCTATATCCAGGATGATGAACTCGTCGAGGTCACCCCGGAATCGATCCGCCTGCGCAAGCGCTACCTCGACCCCCATGAACGCAAGCGCATGGCCAAGGCAGCGATGGCGGGTTGAATCAGGTTCGCAGCCGAATGGAATCGTTTGCGAACGCAGACCTGCGCAAAAACAGGGATGTACGGCGGCGGTCTGGAGTGAAAGACCGCCGCGTCAGACCTCTTCCAGTGTGCCCATGCTGCGGCCGTCGGCGGCCACCCGGAAGCCCTTGATTCGGGACGTCTCGTAATCCGCAGACAGGATATCACTCACCTCGATCCACTCGGCTTCGACGGTCTCAGGGGTCAGGCGCACCAGCGTGTAGCCGTGTCCTTCCGGGCGATACCATTCGACTTCCTTGTTGGCTTCAGCGAATTGCTGCCCAAGGTCAGGGACGCCAACCATGTAGGTGCCGAAGCCCGGCGAGGTGACCGAGGTGCAGCCGAATTCGACGCCGCGCTTTTCGCCGCCGGCGTCATAAAGCGTGTTGGCCCATGAAGTGTGGGTGTCGCCGGTGAGGGTGACAAGGCGCGCGCCGGCCGATTTGGCCGCCGCATAGAGGCGTTCGCGCGCTGCGGGAAAGCCGTCCCAGGCGTCAAGGTTCCAGGGCAGGCCGAGCTGGGAGAAATCGACGAGTTGGCGGGCATAGCCGGTCTGCATGTCGATCTGCTCCGGGGTGAGCGTGCGCCAGAGCGCTGGCGGCTTCACCTTCGCCATGATCACCTGATTGGCGAGCACCTGCCATTTCACGCCATTGCGCACCGAAGATTTCAGTCCGTCGGCCAGCCATTTCTCCTGCACATTGCCAAGCATGGTGCGGGATTCGTCCTGCACCTTTGTCATGGTCATCGCCGCCGCCATGGGAATTTCCGCCGCTTCCTTGCCGCCGAGTTCGGTGAACCAGGAAATCTCGTCAGAGCGGCCCGTCAGGCGGCTTTCGAGACAGAAGATGCTGGCGGTCCGGCCGAAATCGAAGCGGCGATAGATGGATTCCCGCGCGCGGCCGGCCTCCGGCGCGCGCACCGGCATCCATTCGAGATAGGCCTGCACGGCGACCTGCTTGCGGTCGGTCCAGTCGCCCTCATTGTCCTCCGGATTGTGGTTCTGGGCGCCATTGCGATAGCTGTTGTTTGTGCTCTCGTGATCGTCCCAGGTGCACAGCCAGGGCGCGCTCGCATGGGCCGCCTGCAGCATCTCGTCGGATTTGTACTGGGCGTGGCGCGTGCGGTAGTCGGCAAGCGTCACGGTCTCGGTCAGCGGGTCATGCTCGCGCCCGATCTTCGCACCGGTCTCGCCGCCATAGCCGTCAATGCCGTATTCATAGATATAGTCGCCGAGATGGATGATGCAGTCGAGATCGCGGCGCATGCCCAGTTCGCGATAGGCGTTGAAATAACCGAACGGCCAGTTCGAGCAGGACACGAAGGCGAACCGCACCTCGCCGTCATGGTCTGATGGCGGCAGCGTCTTGGTGCGCCCGAGGACAGAGCCCACCGTGCCGGTCGAATCCTTGGCCTCGAAGCGGTACCAGTATTCCCGGCCCGGTTTCAGGCCTTCAAGATCCACCTTCACCGTGTAGTCGCGGGATTTGTCTGCCGTGGCGAGGCCGAAGATGATCGGCTTCTCCCTCGCCTCGTCCTCGAACACGCCATAGGCAACGGGGATCGGCCCGCCATTGCCCGTAAGCGGGGTCACGCGGGTCCAGATGATGACTGATGACTGAAGCGGATCGCCGGACGCGATGCCATGATTGAAGGCCACTGTGCCGTCATAGGGCGCGCGGGTGTCGGTGCGTGCCGTCGGGCGTTCCGTGATGATTTCGCCATCCTTCTGCCCGCAGGCCACCAATGCGGCTGCAGCCGTTCCACCTAGCAGGCCACGCCGTGTCAGCTTTGTCATCGCCTTGTCTCCTGTCCCTCAAAGCAAGCCCGGCGGAGTGTCTCCACCGGGCGTGAAATGGCAAGGCCCCGCCGCAATTTCGGCGAGGCCCGATGATCGGCCGAGGCCTAGAAGCGGCCCGTCAGACGCATGCCGTAGAAGCGCGGCGGTCCGGCGATGAAGGTCGGGATGCCGAAGCCGTCACCGGTGTTGCCTGCATCAATGATGTAGTCCTCGTCCGCCAGATTTGTGGCATAGGCCTCGACGGAGTACTGGCCGTTGGGTGCGGTCCAGACCAGATTGAGATTGGCGAGCGCGAAGGCGTTCTGGCTCAGGAGGTCACGCTCGGAGTTGTCGAAATAGACGTCACCCTGCCAGGTCAGGCTTGGGATAACGGCCAGTTCGCCGAAGCCCGTCTCGAAGAAGAACCGGCCCGCCACCGAGGCGGTGTTGTCCGGCGACAGGCGCAGGCGATTGCCCGGGAACTGGGCCTCGGCACCCTCGTCGAAACGAGCATGATTGTAACCATAGGAGAAGACGAGCGCACTCTTGCCCTCGATGGTCCATTCGCCCGTGATCTCGAAACCGTCGGCGGTGGCGTCACCGGCATTGATCGGCTCGATCAGGCCGGTATCGGCATTCACTTCGGTCGTCTGGAAATTGCTGTAATCATAGAAGAAGGCCGAGGCATCGAGGCGCAGTTCATCGAACAGGACCGTCTTCACGCCGACCTCGAAAGCATCGACGATTTCTGCATCCAGTGTGGTAAAACCGGCCTGGGGCGCGCTGGCAGATGCCGTGATCACCTCAGGCCGGCGGCCACGCGCGACATTCGCGAAGAGGTTGGTGTCGTCGGTCAGCTCATACTTGGCCGCCGCACGCCAGGTGACGTCATCGAAAGTGTCGCTGGCGCTGATCGTTCCAGGAGTGCCGTCGGCGCGGATGGTGGGCTGCACGAAGAGGCCCGGTGCATTGACCGGATCGGCCGTCAGGACCGTCGGACCATTCAGGATTTCAACCAGAAGCCCGCTTTCCTTGTCTTCGGTGGTGTAGCGCAAACCGCCGGTGAGTTCGAACCGGTCAGTGACTGCGAAGGTCAGGTCGCCGAAGACGTCAATGGTCTGCGTCGAGCCGAAATTGGTGAAAATCTCATTGTGGATCGGCTTCAGCGGGATCGCCAATTGTCCGCCGGAGAGCTGGAACGCGGTGAGATTGATCGCGGGAAGGGCGTCCACGGGGGGCGCATTCGGCGGCACGAGGAGCCCGCCAAGAAGCGCCTGGACGCCGCGCTCGTCAAAGGTGAGCGGCACGCCCTGCTCGCCGTCCTCATCGAAATAGGAGACCCCGGCAAAACCGCGCAGGCGACCGCCATCATCGTAATTCACGCGGAATTCCTGGCTGATCTGCTCGCCCTGATAGTCTTCGGCGAAGATCAGGAGGTCGAGGCCGAAGCCGTCCGGATCGAAGACCTCGACACTGTCAATGTCACGCCAGCCGGTGATCGAGGTCAGCGAGATGGCGTCATTCAGGCTCCACTCGCCAAGCAGGGTGAGCGAGGCCACGCTGCGCTCCAGTCCGAGCGGCTCACCGCCGAGGAAATCGCCGAAGGTGTTGAGATTGGCCGGGTCCCAGGGCGCAACCGATTCGCCGGGAAGCGGGGCGAAGGCCTGCGACTTGAAGCTCGTGCCTGACGGATTGTCTTCCTGATAATTGGCGATCAGGTCGAAGCGGATATCCGTGGTCGGCTCCCAGGCAAGGCTCGCGCGCACTGCCGTCATGTCCTGGCTGTTGAAGTCTTCCTCAGCCGGGTTCAGGCTCTCGACATAGCCGTCGCGCTCGCGGTAGCGGGCCGCAACACGGAAGCCGAGCACATCCTCGACGATGGGGCCGGTGACGTAGCCGTCGGCATATTTCTCATTGTAATTGCCGAAGCCGAGCGTGACTTCTCCATTATAGGCTTCGAGCTGGGGCTTGGCCTGGATGACATTGATACCGCCGATGAGCGCGCCGCGTCCGAACAGGGTCGGCTGCGGGCCCTTGGCGACCTCGACACGCTCAATGTCGAAGAGCTCGATCACCGAGCCGCGCGAGCGCGAGATCGACACACCGTCCTGGAAAATGGCGATGCGCGGCTCGATATTCGCCTCGCCGCTGTCGGAGGTGATGCCGCGGATCACGAAGCCCGGATTGTTCGGGCTCTGCTCCTGCACCTCGAAGCCCGGCACGAAGCGGGCGACCTGGTCGAACTCATCGAGGCCGAGGTCCGAGAGGAAAGCGTTATCGACCACGCTGACAGCCACCGGCACGTCGATGGAGGCTTCCTCGCGCTTCTGCACGGTCACGATGACAGGAGCCTGGACGAGCGCCTCTTCCTCTGCCGGGGCCACGGTTTCCTGCGCCACGGCCGGTGCCAGCATGAGCGTTGTGAGCGAAACCGATCCGATAAATGTCCTGAACATGCACGACCTCTCTGTGGGATAATAGATGATCTTCGCACACGCAGTATTCGTACTGGATGACAGTTGCGTCACGGTTTTGCGAAGGGCGTGTGACAGAAAAGGCAATCCGGGCTAGCTGTTGCCGCCATGACACAGATGCCCGGCCCCGAAGAAACGCTCGCTCTCACCGCGCCCGATACAGCTGCTGGTGCGCGACTGGACAAATGGCTGTCGGAGGCAATCCCGGCGCTCTCGCGTTCGCGGGCGAGAGCGCTGGTCGAGGCCGGCTCGATTCTGGTCGATGGCGAGGCGGAAACCGATCCACGGGCAAAGGTGCGCACCGGGGCGGTCTACCGGGTAGAGATGCCGCCGCTCGAGCCTGCTGCGCCTGAGCCGGAAGCGATCCCGCTCGACATATTGTTCGAGGATCAGCACCTGCTCGTCGTCAACAAGGCGGCGGGCATGGCGGTGCATCCCGCGCCCGGCTCGTGGACCGGTACGCTGGTGAACGCGCTGCTTGCCCATTGCGGGGACACTCTGCCGGGCATTGGCGGGGTGCAGCGTCCGGGCATTGTCCACCGGCTCGACAAGGACACGTCCGGCGTGATGGTGGTCGCGAAATCCGAGGTCGCGCATCTGAAGCTCGTCGAGACCTTTCAGGCCCATGACATCGACCGCGCCTATCTGGCACTCACACGCGGTGTGCCGAGACCGCTCGCGGGCACGATCGACCTGCCGATTGCGCGCTCCGTCGGTGATCGAAAGAAGATGGCGGTGCCGCGCAATCCCGAGGCCGGACGTGCGCGGCAGGCTGTTACCCATTACCGGGTCGTTGAAACCTACGGCCTGCTCGACAAGGGGGCCGGCCTTCCGGCGGCGGCGCTGATCGAGTGTCGGCTGGAGACCGGGCGCACCCATCAGATCCGGGTGCATCTGAGCCATATCGGCTGCCCGCTGATCGGCGATCCGGTCTATGCGCGCCATCGTGGCATCAAGGCCCATGGCTCCGGCCCGGCCTTCGAGGCGGCAACGCAGGCAGCCCGCGCCATGACGCGGCAGGCGTTGCACGCCGCGCGGCTTGGCTTTGCGCATCCGGTCAGTGGCGAAGCGCTCTCCTACGAGACCCCGCCACCAGCGGATTTCGCGGCGCTGCGGGACACGCTGAAAAGATGGAACGCGGCGTCCGACCAGCAAAAATTGTGAGCGGTGATTAACGGCTTGTTCGCTCCGGACAGGCATTCTCTGCCAAAAGGGCGACATTCATGCAGGCAAGCTTCGCAACCGCGCATTTCGGGGTATTTCCCGAGGAGATGACACCGGGACGTTTTGTGCGCGTCTCGGAGGCGGGCGGATGCTTCGGCTACAAGGGTATCGACGTCAGATGGCAGGGCCCGACCGTGCCCGAGCCCCTGATTCACCGGCGCCTCGCCCTGATCGGCTGGGACAGTCGCGAAAGGGCGGACGGCTTTCTCGAGCAGCAGCTGGCGGCAGAGGAAGCGTTCAAAGGTGCAACCGAGGTGCATCACCTGCTGCTTCAGCCCTATCGCCAGCACGGTGCGATCAACTGGATCGACACCGAGCGCCCCGGAGCGATCTTCGAGACCGGCGACGCCCCTGTCGGTGCCAGAGAGCCCGTCTGCGTCATCACCTCCTTCGGTGCGCCGAATGACCGGGAGAGCTTAGAGCGCTTTGCCGAACGGATGACAGAAATCATGCCGCAGGTGCACGGCGCGCCGGGCTGCCGTTTCGCGACGCTGATGCGCCCGGCCGACATGCGCGTGGACGGTATCACCTTTTCCTGCTGGGACAGCGAGGCCGCCATGCGCGACTGGGCCTATCGCGGCGCTATGCATGCCGACGCCATGAAGATGCAGCAGCGCGCACCGATGGCGAGCCGGACGAGTTTCACCCGCTTCCGCACACTGAGGTCGGAGCGCGTGGCGCCTCAGGGCACCCAGACGGTATAGACGACCTGCGCCTCGATCGCGAAGGTGCCGTCGGAGAGGTCGACGGGGCGGAAGAAGAATTCGCCCCAACCGCCGAGATTGTAGTCGATGTCGAAGCGCACCGACTGGTCGGCAATCGAGCCGCGGCCCGAGGCTGTCGCCTGATTGCCGCGGAAAACGGTCTGGCGATTGCGGATGTCGTACAGGGTGGACACGAACACCATGCCACTATCGGGACCGCCGGAATGCGGCAGACGAGCCTGGGACCCGAAGGCGAGGCCGTCATTGCCGCTCTGAGTCACGCTCATGTCGATGGACACCCGGTCGAGCAGGAGCGCGGCAACGGCGCCGCCGGCCTGGGTCGCCTCGGCGTCGATGTTGAAGGGCACGTTCGAGGCGACATAGAAACTCGTGCGCGTGTCGGCAGCGGCGATGCCGACATCGGTGTCCTCGTTCATGGTGAAGGCGGAGAAGGCGTCTGCGGCATCGGTGACGCCATTATTGTTGCTGTCGACCCTGAAATCGCCGCCCGGCGCATCGATGATCTCGAACGGGCGACCGGAGCCCTGCGAAGCTGGCACCAGCGTTCCGGTGACCACGGTGAAGGCATCCTGAGGAATGAAATCGGTGTCATTGGCACCTGCGCCGGTGTCCACGACGAAATCCACGGCAATCGGTACGTCGCCTTCTTCATCGGCGGACCAGACAATGACGAGGCCCGGCACGTCGAAGGCGACGCGATCATTGATTTCGGCCGCAGCGGGCAGGCCAACCAGTGTCGCCACGGCCGCGGTCAGGCGTCGTGCAAGGTCTGAAATTGTCTTGCAGGCAGAAGAACGGTGCATCCGGCGCTGGTTACAACCTTTCAGCTTACAAACCTCTAATTACAGAAGAACTTTGGCAACCTCGACTTAATCCATTGAAAACCGGGCAGATTTCGGAGTGCCCTTCAATTTGCCGCATTCCGACCCCACAATATGTTAGCGCAGGATAGATCATATCTGCGCGAGGGGGAAAGACGCCTGCGATACCAGGGTCTAAACTCCCTCCAACGCATTCAGGAGCCTTTCGCCGCCTGGCGGGTTAGGTAACTGGAACGATTGGGAGAGATGCAACATGGCTGCACCAGCCATCACAATGAGCCCTGAACAGGGCCTGTCGCGGTATCTGACCGAGATCCGCAAGTATCCGATGCTCGAAAAGGGCCAGGAATTCATGCTCGCCAAGCGCTGGCAGGAGCATGAGGACACCGAAGCTGCCGAGCAACTCGTCACATCGCATCTGCGCCTCGTGGCCAAGATCGCCATGGGATATCGCGGCTATGGCCTGCCCATGGCCGAGGTGATTTCGGAGGGCAATGTCGGGCTGATGCAGGCGGTGAAGAAATTCGACCCGGACAAGGGCTTCCGCCTCGCCACCTATGCGATGTGGTGGATCCGCGCCTCGATCCAGGAATACATCCTGCGCTCCTGGAGCCTCGTGAAGCTCGGCACCACGGCGGCGCAGAAGAAGCTCTTCTTCAACCTCCGCCGCATCAAGGGCGAGATCAATGCTTTCGAGGAAGGTGATTTGCGGCCGGAACAGGTCGAGGAGATCGCCACCCGTCTCGGCGTGACCCATGAAGAAGTACTGTCCATGAACGGGCGCATGTCTGGTTCCGACGCCTCGCTCAACACGCCGATGGGCACAGATGGCGACATGGAGTGGCAGGACTGGCTCGCCGATGACGAGCCGGGCCAGGCGGCGGAATTTGCCGACCGACAGGAATTCGATGCCCGCATGGAACTTCTGACCGAGGCCATGGAAGACCTGACCGACCGGGAGAAGGACATCCTGACCCAGCGCCGCCTGTCGGACGAGCCGGTGACGCTCGAAGACCTCTCCAAGGTCTACAATGTGTCGCGCGAGCGCATCCGCCAGATCGAGGTGCGCGCGTTCGAGAAGGTGCAGAAGGCGATGGTGAGGCTGGCGAAAGAACAGGGCTTGCCGGTGGGCAACTGACCGCGACACGGCATACAGCCCGCGTCAACTGGGCGCAGGATAAACCCGCGATACCGGACTACCTTCCTTCGTAAATGGAGGGCGGTATGGACGACCGGGCAAAGAAACTGCGCAGCGATGTGAACCGCATATTGTTCTGGTGTTTTGCGACGCTCATTCTCGGCGCCTGGGCGCTTTGCGGCTTCCTGCCACTCGCGGGTTTGCTGATTGATGGCGCGTCGCCACTTTTTCTCCTCGGGCAAGCTGCTTTCCTGCTCACGGGATTTGTCGGGGTGCTGGGCCTGATCATCCTCGCGCAACTGCTCACGCCTGCTGGTGGAGGCAATACGGCGCGCAGGATGCTGTCGGGCAGGATCGGCCAACTGACCGCTTATGCCACGGTCTGGCTGGTCGCCTTTGGGCTGTTTGTATATTTCACAGAACCGCCCATGGTCGATCCGAGCTGAGGGGCGCTGAGGGGCCACAGGCCCGCGGCCGATCATGAATGCTGACATTGAGAACCGGCGAGGTGTGGATGCCTTCTGTCCCGGATACCTGCCCTTGTATCATTTCGAACTGCATTCTCTTTTCCCGTCTCGGGGGAAAAGGCTTCGGTTGGCCCGCAGTTTGAATTAGTCGCAGCTTCAGTCTGAAATGGAGCAGGGGCAGAAAAATGGCGGTCAACACCGATCTCGTCGATATCGTTTCCGAGGACGTGCACGTCCTGAAGGATACCGTGGAATATCACTGGTATGTCGGCTGCACGGGCACGGCCGTTGGCATTGTGATTGGCTATTGGGACCGCAACGGCTATGACGACCTGATTTTCGGCGATTCGAGCTTCTATTCGGCCGACGTGAAGAACGCGATAGGCAGCCCTGAGCACTGGGCGTCCTATTTCAATGAGTTCAACGACATGACGCCCGACGCCTCCGAGCTTGGCGGCGCGCACCGCAACAATTCCATCGCCGATTTCCTCTACACCTCGCGCAGCGCCTTCGGCCTCGGCGATGGCTGGACCTGGTACGGCTATGAAGGCATCGGTGTGCATGGCTGGGCGAGCCATCAGGGCTATGACAATTTCCGGTCAAGCCATTTCGACTGGGGTGAATTCAGCTTTGCCGACATTCGGGCCGAAATTGACGCGGGCCGGCCGGTCATCCTCTCGGTCGATTCCAATGCCGATGGCCGCAATGACCACAATGTCGTTGTCTTCGGTTTCAATGCCGCCACCAACCAGTTGCTCATCCATGATGGCTGGGAACGCACCGAGGAGATGCGCTGGATCGATTTCGCGCGGGCGAGCGAAGGACAGGAATTCGGCATCACGGCGGCCACCTGGGTGAGGCCCGGCGAAAACCTCGTCGAGCGCGGCGTCAACCAGTACGGCGTGTTCAGCGATGACAGCTCGGGCTCGGCGGCCTTCGCAAAGGGCACGCTCGACACCGATGGTACGTTCGACAGCGTCTTCACCGAAGCCAATAGCGGTCTCAGCCGCACCCTTTCACTCTCCTCGGCCTCCTATGACGGCCACACCTTCTACCGGCTCTACAATGATTACAGGGGCACGGCGGCACTCTACGAAGTGGTCGCCTATGGCGATGGAAATCACAAATTCGTCAAGCTGTCGGACGATAGCGGTCTGTCGCGAACAGACACGATCGATTTTGCAACGGCTGACGGGGAACTGTTCTACCACCTCGTCAATGATGGTGCGGGAACGGCTGCGCTCTATCTCGCCGATTTGCAGGATGATGGCACTTTCACCGTCGAACTCCTGAACGCCAATAGCGGGATCAGCCGCAATGCGGTTGGCCTGTCGACGGTGGACGGGGAGACATTCACCGTCTTCGTGAATGACGGTTCGGGCACGGCGTCCAGCTTCTTTGCCACGCTGGGCAGCAATGGCGTTTTCGCCCTTGAGTCGCTCTCCGCCAATAGCGGTGTCAGCCGCAGCGCCGTAGGCGTCGCTGAATGGGTGAACGAGACACCTCCCCCGCCGCCGCCGCAGACCTATTATGGCACAGACAATGATGACCAGCTCTCCGGAAGCGCGGCCGACGACACGATCTATGCCCGCGCCGGCAGCGACCGGATCAACGGCTCTGACGGCTCCGACATCATCTATGGTGGCGGCGACGAGTATGACCAGGTCAATTATCAGGGCCGGGCAGAGGACTACACCTTCATCCGGAACGCCGATGGTTCGGTGACGGTCAACAAACCGGACGGCGAGACCGACACGCTTCATGACATTGACGGCTTCTGGTTCGTCGGCGAGGCGGCATGGTACGCCCTCGACAGCCTGGCGGTTGACGCTGGCGCTCAGCTTGTGACGGGCACCTCAGGCAATGACCGGCTGTCGGGCACAAGGCTTGATGACACGATTTCAGGCCTTGAGGGTATGGACGTCATTCGCGGATCGGCCGGGAACGACATCATCGATGGCGGCGGGTCGGAATATGATCAGGTCGACTATGACGGCGCCAGCAGCGATTACACCTTCATCCGCAATGGCGACGGCTCCGTTACCGTTTTCAAGCCGGATGGCGGTGTCGACACGCTGACCAATATTGACGGCTTCTGGTTCATTGGCGAGCTTGAATGGAAGTCTCTCGACGATGTGATCGAGACCGTCGAACGGATCGATGGCACGTCGGGCGATGATTTCCTCGTCGGCACCGATGGCGACAATTTCATCTTCGGTGAGGCTGGAAGCGATATCTTCCTGGAGTCGGGCGGCGATGACGTCATCTTTGGTGGCGGCGACGAGTATGACCAGATGAACTATTTCGGCGCACGTGAGGATTATGCCATCACGCGCCAGGCTGATGGTTCGCTGCGCGTTGAGAAGCCCGATGGCAGCGTCGACATCCTGCACGAAATTGACGGCTTCTGGTTCGGCGACAGTGCGGAATGGTTCGCCGCGACCGAGTTCGACGCGATCGCTTAACCGTCCAGACCCACCAGCGCCTTGGCGAAGGCTTCGGCGCTGAAGGGTTCGAGATCCTCGGCGCGTTCGCCAATGCCGACATAGTGGATCGGAAGGGCGTGGGCCTCGGCAATGGCGACGAGCACCCCGCCCTTCGCCGTGCCGTCGAGCTTGGTCATGACGAGGCCCGTGACTTCGGCCGTCGAGCGGAACGCCTCAACCTGCGAAAGCGCGTTCTGGCCGACTGTGGCATCAAGCACGAGGATGACGTCATGAGGGGCGTCGGGGTCGAGCTTGCGCACCACGCGAAGGATTTTCGAGAGCTCCGCCATCAGTTCGGTCTTGTTCTGCAGTCGTCCGGCAGTATCGACGAGGACGAGGTCGAGATCCTCGGCCTTTGCCTTCTGCACCGCCTCATAGACGAGCCCTGCGGCATCAGCGCCCGGTGCCTTGGCGAGCACAGGGATGCCGGCGCGTTTGCCCCAGACGGTGAGCTGCTCGATGGCGGCGGCGCGGAAGGTGTCACCGGCGACCAGCATGGCCTTCGCACCCTGATCCTTCAGCTTCGAGGCGATCTTGCCAATGGTGGTGGTCTTGCCGGAGCCATTGACGCCGACGAACAGGACCACGCGCGGACGCGGGCCCTCGGAAAAGTCCACATGGAGTTCCCGGGGCTTCAGGATGTCGGCGATCTCGCTTGCGAGCGCGGCACGGATCTCGGAGTCGCTGACCTCCTTGTCGAACCGGTCCTTCGCGATGTTGGACGTGATCCGCGCGGCAACTCTCGAGCCCATGTCGGAGGCGATGAGCAGGTCTTCGAGTTCCTCCAGGGTCTCGTCATCCAGCTTTTTCCTTGTGAAGAGCCCGGTGAGGCCGCCGGTCAGCTTGGATGAGGAGCGCGACAGGCCCGAGGTGAGGCGCTTGAGGAGGCCGGGTTTCCTGACTTCCGCGACGGGGTCGGGTTCCGGCTCTGGCTCAACATCCTCCGCCACTTCTTTCACGGCCTCATTGGGGTCGACATCCAGCGGCACCAGCGGCGCGATGCCGGGCTCCGGCACGACTTCCGGTTCCTCAGCGATGGGCGGAACGGGCACCTCCTCCGCAAGCGGGGAAGGAGGGGACTCCACCTCGTCCCGTTCGGCGATGGAGGGATCGGCGGCCTCAAGGGCCGCGCCGGCTTCCTCCATATCCTGCTTTTTCTTCTTCTTGCCGAACCAGAGGATCATGCCGGCACCCCGATCAGTTGCTTTCCGTCATGACGGACTAGGCGCAGCCGTGCCGGGCGTCCAGCCAGGGGAAGGGTGTAGGTCTCGATCCGTATCGGCGTGAAATCGGGAAGGCGCGCGGCCTCGCCGGTCTCGACCAGAGCCTCGGCCACCGTGCCGACATGGGCTTGGAGATGGTTAACGAGTGCCGTCTCGCCCTTTTCCCGCAGACGCGCGGCGCGGTCCCTGATGAGGGATTTCTCGAGCTGGGGCATCTTTGCGGCGGGCGTCATGGGGCGCGGGCTGTAGGGGAAGACGTGCAGAAATGAGAGCCTCGCCTCATCGACCAGCGAGAGCGATTGCTGGAAGTGTTCCTCGGTCTCGGTCGGGAAACCGGCGATCAGATCGGCGCCGAGCGCGATTTCCGGCCGCGCGGATTTCAGCCTTTCGGCAAGCGCGATCGCCGCATGGCGCAGATGCCGACGCTTCATGCGTTTCAGGATCAGGTCTGCACCGTGCTGCAGTGACAGATGCATATAAGGCGCGACGCGGACCTCACCCGTCACCGCTTCGAACAGGGCTTCGTCGATCTCGATGGCGTCGATGGAGGAAAGGCGAAGCTGTTTGAGCTCCGGTACGAGCTTGAGGATGCGCTGGACGAGATTGCCGAGCGGCGGTGTGCCCGGCAAATCCGTGCCCCAGCTTGTCAGGTCCACCCCGGTCAGCACAACCTCATGGTGGCCGGTGTCGACAAGACGCTTGACCTGCTCGACCACTTCGCCCGCAGGCACCGAGCGGGCATTGCCGCGGCCATAGGGGATGACGCAGAAGGTGCAGCGATGGTCGCACCCATTCTGCACCTGCACATAGGCGCGTGCCCGGCCCTCCATGCCCTCGATCAGGTGCCCGGCGGTCTCGCGCACGGCCATGATGTCGTTGACGCGGACCTTCTCGGTCCCGCCGAGCAGGTCTGCCGGGGCCCAGGTCTCGGGCTTCAGCTTGGCGTGATTGTCGATGACGCGCGTCACCTCCGGCATGGCGGCGAAGCTCGCAGTCTCGATCTGCGTCGCGCAACCTGTCACGATGACTGGCGCGCCGGGGTTCTCCTTCGCGGCGCGCCGGATCGCCTGACGCGCCGAGCGCACGGCCTCAGCCGTCACCGCGCAGGTGTTGACGATCACCGCATCAGACAGGCCAGCCGCCTCGGCATGGTCTGCCATGACAGCGGATTCATAGCTGTTCAGGCGACAGCCGAGTGTGATGATGCGGGGGCGGGTCATGGTGCAGGGAACCTGAGAACATCCTCATCCGAATCGACGAACTGGCGAATCTCTTCTGAGTTGGTCAGAAGCAGCCGTTCCATCCTGTTGGTGTTGGTATCTGCGACATCAAGCCAGACGAGTTTTGGAGAGCTGCCCAAACGGTTTTGTATGTCGAGAAAGTCGCCGCCGCATGTAACCACGACGAGATCTCGTAATCGGACAAACGCCCAGATATCGATATCAGCTTTACAGTCAAAACCTTCAGTCTTCGCTTGATTCAGTCCTGGGAATTCATGCTCAAGCCGCGCAATCAAACGCCAGGAGAGCATATTGTCCAACAGAAGCATGAATCCGATTTCTTGATCGACCGGCTACGCTGCGGCTTCATGGCTGGACGCCCGGTCAGCGGCATAGGCCAGCGCAGCCCTGATGTCGTCCAGTCTGAGTTCAGGGAAATCTGTGAGAATTTCGGCTTCGCTCATACCTGATGCCAACCAGCCCAGAATGTCTCCCACGGTGATCCGCAAGCCCCTGATACAAGGCTTGCCGCCGCGCTTGCCCGGCTCGATGGTGATGATGTCTTTGTAAGTCATGGCTGATATATAAACGGGTGTGCAGGAATTTTCATCAGGCTTTTAAATGCCCACTATTGCTGTTCTCTGCTCCATGGTTCCGCTCGCCGCGACTCTTATCGCAGGCAGTGTGGGTCGCAAGGCGCTGATCATTGTCGTCATCGTTCTCGCTCTGCCCATCGGTTACCTGCTTCTGGATTTTCGCAGGTATGGTGGTCTGAAAAGCTGTTTCGCGATCATGAGCCTGTGGCCTGCCCCTGGAGAGCTGGCGCTGGCAACGAGTGTGGCTGTCTTGTGGATCGTTGATCGAAACTTCAAGGAACGTTCCGAGCGCTCCAACGCGACCCGATCCAGCACGGAGGTTTTGGACACCCTTTTCGCTGATCCCGCCTCGACCACGATCACGGCGAGTGATGCGAAAAGGCTAAACCACCAGTTCCTTCTCGAATTCCAATTCCACCGGGCCGGTCATGAAGACGTGGTCGGTCTTTTCGTCCCAGTCGATGGTGAGTTCGCCGCCGTCGAGGATGGTCTTCACCTTGCGGCCGGTCAGGCCCTTGCGCGCCGCGCAGACGACCGCCGCGCAGGCACCTGTCCCGCAGGCGAGCGTCAGGCCGGCACCGCGCTCCCAGACGCGCAGGCGGATGGTGGAGATGCCGCGTACCTCGGCAAAGCCGACATTGGCACCTTCGGGGAAGACCGGATGGCCTTCGACCAGCGGGCCGATCTTCGGGATGTCGTAATCATCGACATTATCGACGAAGAACATCGCATGGGGATTGCCCATGGAGACGACAGCCGGGCGAGCGAGGTAGGGCTTGTCCATCGGCCCGATCTTCAGGTCGATGCCATTGACATCCATGTCCTCGGCGAGCGGAATGTCGGTCCACTGTTGCAGGGGCGAGCCCATGTCGACGGTGATCAGGCCCTCCTCGGCGCGAAAGGCCTTCAGCACGTCGGCCCTGGTCTGGATCACCGCCTTCTCGATCTTTTCCTCGTCCATCAGCAGCTGGCCGACGCAGCGCGTGGCATTTCCACAGGCCGAGACCTCACCGCCATCGGCGTTCCAGATGCGCATGAAGGCGTGCTTTGGCGGCAGGGCGCGCTCGATCACGATGACCTGGTCGGCGCGGAACACTTTCGCGATCTGGCGGATCTTGTCGGGCGTCGGATGCAGCGCCGTGGCCCGGCCATCAATGATGGCGAAGGCATTCCCGCAACCGTTCATTTTCCAGACACGCATACGCAGATCGACCGTTCCGTTTTCGAGAAGGGTGACAGGAATGTCAGGACTGGGGGCGCTTTGGCAAGTCGAAACGCACAAGCCAGCCCATGAGGGCAGTCGCGAGGCCGGCGCCGAAGAGCTGGGCGGCGATGAAAGGGGCGACGTCTGAGGGCTCAATGCCGCTGAACGTGTCGGTGAAGGCGCGCGCAATGGTGACCGCCGGATTGGCGAAGCTGGTGGAGGCCGTCCACCAGTAGCCCGCCGTAATGACGAGGCCGACGGCATAGGGCACGGCTTCGGGCCTGAACTTCACCGTGCCGATGATGGCGGCCAGCAGGGCGAAGGTCGCGACGCCTTCGGAGAGCCACTGGGCAGGCCCTTCGCGCGCATTTGTGGAGAACTGCACGACCGTCTCCTCGAACATGAGATGGGCAAGGAAGGTGCCGGTCAGCCCGCCGGCCACCTGCACGATGATGAAGAGTGCGGCGAGTTTCGTGTCGATCTGCCTCAACATGCGCATGGCGACCGTCACGGCCGGGTTGAAATGCGCGCCCGAAACGGGACCGAAGATGAGAATCAGCACCACGAGGATCGCTCCGGTGGCGAGCGTGTTGCCGAGCAGGGCCACGCCGTCATCAGGCGAGAAGCGGTCGGCGAGAATGCCGGAGCCCACCACGGTGCCGACAAGGATCAGCGTGCCGAGGAATTCCGCGACAAGCTGGCGGGCAGGATCAAACCTCATCATGTATGGCCTGCACGGCGGCTTTCAGTTTCTCGCCTTCAAGCGTGTGCAGCGGCAGCGCCGCCAGTCTCTCGATGCGGCGCTTGAGGGCGGCATAGGTCGCCTCGAAGGCCTCGCGCTGGCCCTCACCCTCGACCGCAGCGGGGTCCGGGAGGCCCCAATGGGCCTGTGCCGGATGGCCGGGCCAGTAGGGGCAGCTCTCGCCCGCAGCATTGTCGCAGACCGTGATGATAACATCCATCTGCGGTGCCTCCGGCCCGCCAAAAACGTCCCAGCTTTTCGACGAGACGCCGGAGACATCATGGCCGAGGGCTTTCAGCACCTCAATCGCCATGGGATGCGGCGCACCTTTCGGCGTCGAACCGGCGGAGTAGCCCGTCAGACCGGGCTGCGCCGACACCAGCACTTCGCCGATGATCGAACGGGCAGAATTGCCCGTGCACAGAATCAGGACATTGGTCATGGAAAGGCCCCCTCGCATGGTTCCGGGAGCCGTTTCGCACAGGCTGCGCGTGCGGACAATGTCATGGTTAGGAGATTGATCCCGCAGGCTGGTGCCGCCATAGCTCAAGGCCCATGTTCAGTTTCTTCGAACGCCGTCTCGATCCGTTCCCTGCCAGCCGCCACGGGCCGCCGCCCGAGGGACTGCTGGCGTTCATATTCCACTATCTGCGCGACGCACGCGGCTGGCTTGGCGCCCAGGTCGCGGTGTCGGCAATGTTCGGCTTCATCGAAGTGTTGCTGTTTGCCTTCCTTGGTGGCCTTGTCGACATGCTGGCCGGGGCAGAGCGGGCGAGCTTCCTGGCTGACAATGCCGTCACCCTGTTCTGGATGGGGGCGGTGCTCCTCGTCGTTTGGCCGGTGATGACGGTGATCGCCTGCATGATCCAGTTTCAGGTCCTGTCGGCCAATTTGCCCATGTCGGCGCGCTGGCGGATGCACAACCAGATGCTCGGCCAGTCCATGGTGTTCTTCTCCAATGAATTCGCCGGGCGTGTCTCGACCAAGGTGATGCAGACCGCGCTGGCAGTGCGTGAAGTCGCGATGAAGACGCTCGATGTGTTCACCTATGCGGGGGTGTACTTCATCTCGCTTCTGGCACTGGTGGCGGCCGCCGATCCGCTGCTGCTCATCCCGTTCATCGCCTGGCTCGTCGCTTATGTCGTGGCCATCCGTCATTTCGTCCCGCGGCTCGCCAGGGTCTCAGAGAAGCAGTCGGACGCCCGCTCGATCATGACCGGGCGGATTGTCGACAGCTACACCAATATCGCGACGGTGAAACTGTTCAGCCATTCCGGCCGCGAAGCCCGCTATGCCCGCGACAGCATGCAGGAGTTCCTCGGCACGGTGCATCCGCAGATGCGGCTGATCAGCTGGCTGCATATCTGCATCGACGTGATGAACGGCCTGCTGATCTTCTCGGTGGCCGCGCTCTCCATCGGCCTCTGGATGGGCGAGCTCGTCACGATCGGCGCGATCGCTGCGGCGATCGGGCTGACACTGCGCATCAATGGCATGAGCCAGTGGATCATGTGGGGGCAACTGTGTTTCTCAGAGAGCGATTGGCGTTCGATTTCGGATCATAGCGTTCAGGATGACGATTAGTTGTCGTCCAACGGCGATGAGGATCGTTTTAGGTGCCTTGCCCTTTTCCTTC
>Ga0081520_100266_pt1 | contig 29387 bp, 31 predicted proteins | sample HotLakmasection1_FD_70988 | JGI IMG/M metagenome (GOLD analysis project Ga0081520, IMG submission 70988) | Hypersaline microbial mat communities from Hot Lake, Washington, USA - Section #1 (SPADES assembly) (version 2) | ecosystem: Environmental > Aquatic > Non-marine Saline and Alkaline >... | reverse complement strand
AGTTTTGTCGGATTCGGGGCTATATCTCCACCCTAAGAAAGCAGGGCATTGATGTATTGGATGCGCTGAGGCAAGTGTTTGCCGGAAATCTCGTGCTTCCAGCTCTTCAACCTAAGTAGTTACTTTCTGGGGTAATTTTGCTAGCCGCTCGTCCATTCAGCATTGGTGACGAGGTGGTGATTAACCAGTTTGAAGGGCGGGTGACGCAAATTCAACTGCGGGCAACGACGATGCAAACCTATGACGGACGCCAGGTTTATATTCCCAATCAGGAGGTGTTCCAAAGTAGCATTACGAACAACACCGCCTCGCTGATGCGGCGGAGCAGTGTGATGGTGGGAATTGATTATGAGGCGGATATTGAGCAGGCGAAGGCTGAGATTCGCGAGGCGATCGCCACCATCGAAGGCATCGAGAAAGATCCGGCTCCCGCTGTCCTGGTGGAAGAACTGGCCGCCAGCACCGTGAACCTGGAGATCCTGTTTTGGGTCAATTCCCGCCGCAAGTCCTTCTTGCAAGCGACTTCCGATGTGCGAAAGGCGGTTAAAGAACGGCTGGCAGCGGTTGGGATCGAGATGCCCACGGATATTTATACCCTCACCTTCCGCAATGGTCCGCCCCAGGATGGGCGATCGCCGGATGGTTTCCAGCAAAGTGAAACGAATTAGCCAGAGCTATCCTCCAGTGTTCGAGATCCCGCTTAGGATTGAAAATGAAATAGAACCCGGAATTTTTGATGAGAAGCGCGGCATTGCCGCGCTTCTCATCAAAAATTCCGGGTTCTATTTCGTACGTGATCTTAAGCTTGTGTTTATCCCATTCCAACAACGTTTTATTCCTGATCCGATCGACCATGCAAAATTCTCCGTTCCTATCTGCGATCGTGCTGGCTGGTGGCAAAAGTCGTCGTATGGGTACCGATAAGGCGTTGCTGCAATTGGGGGATGAAACCTTGTTGCAGCGCACCTGCCGCATTGCGGGGGAGGTGTGCGAAGCGGTGGCGGTGGTGACGCCGTGGGGCGATCGCTACCGTTCCCTCTTGCCTGCCAGTGTGACGCTGATTCCTGAGCCGCCAACCCAGGGAGAGCAAGCTGCGGGTCCGTTGATGGGGTTTCTGCACGCGCTCCCGCAGCAGCGGGCGGAGTGGATCTTGTTGCTGGCTTGCGACTTGCCCCAGCTTGAGCAGGAGGTGTTGGAGCGCTGGCGGCAGGATTTGCCGACCTTGCCGGAGACGGTGCTGGCGTATGTGCCGCACGCGCCGCAGGGCTGGGAGCCGCTGTGTGGGTTCTATCGACGAGACTGTTTGCGATCGCTCGAAGCCTATGTCGCTGGGGGCGATCGCAGCTTCCAAAAATGGCTGGAAAGCTTTTCCGTTCAAGCTATTCCCGTTTCGGGAGAGGACGTGCTTTTTAACTGCAACACCCCGGCTGATTGGGCAACGCTACAAGCCTCTGACTAAGAAATATACGCCCCAAAACCTTTTGTTTTGTGAGAGGGGTGGCACAGCCGCCCCTCTCACAAAACAAAAGATTTTTTGATTTTGAGCGGCGATCCTCAAGCTTCAGGATTGAATGGCAGCTTTGATTTCGGCGAGTTTGGCGGCTACAACTCCACTGGTGAGTAAGTCCTTGGCTTTGGCAAAGCCCTCTTCCAGGGTGGGGCAGACACCGAAGCGCCACAGGTAAAAGCCGCCGTTCCAGATGGCAGCTTCCGTTAAGGGGTCGGGTTTGCCTGCCAGCGCCGCCGAAAGCTGCACCAGGTAGTCGGCTTCTTCGCCCAACGGCACATCCTTGTTGCCAAACCCATAGTCCTGGGGATGCAGGAGCAGGCGCTCGAAGCGCCCATCGGGTTCTGCCATGCCGATAATGGCGGTGCGGCTAAAGGGCAGATCGCAGCTTCCTTCCATACCCTTGACCGTCGTAAACAATGTCTGGTTTTGCAGTGCAAAGGTTTCCCGTGCCAGCCCTTCCGTGGGGGGGTGGACGAAGCCGCTGACTACATGGGCTTTCCCGCCGTAGGGACACCAGAAAAGCTCGATCGTGGCGATGGGTGGGCGTTTGCCAATTTCTTCCCGGTAGCCGACCAGGGCATGGGCAGTGGGGAAATGCCGGGGCAGGTAGACAAAGCCAAAGTGGGTCAGTTGGAGCAGGGCATGAACCTGTTCCAGATTTAGCTGATCTAGCGGTAAACCCCAGTGATGCCAGATGCTCAGGAACGGTAGCCCATACTTGGTGGGCATGCGATCGCCCCCATGCAGCAGGGTCGGCACATTGGCTGCGGCTAGCATCAGGGCAGTGATAGGGGTAACGGGAGCCGTGCGCGATCGCCCATCATAGGGGCAACCCAGCACTGCCACTGGGGTGGGATGCTGAATCGCTGGCAGAATCGGTCCCACGTCGGCATAGGCGTCCAGCAAACCCGCCAGTTCTTCGGGCACGGGGCGCTTGATGCGGTGGGCGATGAGGAAAGCTCCAATCTGAGCGGGGGAAGCTTCCTGGGTCAGCATCATGCGTCCGGCGATCGCCGCTTCTTCACGGGTCAGGGGTTTGGAGGTGTGACTACCACTGCCAACTTTTTTGAGGAGATCGCGAAATTCTGTGTTCATGGATTTCATGTATGGCTCAATGTCGAGGGGGCACACCGGCTAGGGACAGCCTGCATTCAGCGCCATTAGAGGAAACGGGTCGGCAGGCAATAGCGCGTTTTCTCCCTGCGCCTGCACCAGCGAGAAAAAATGCTGAATGGGAGGGATGTTCATGCGATCATGCGTCGTCGCCAGCACCACCTGTCGGGTTAAGACCGGATCTTGAGTGGGACGGACGGCAAGGGACGCATCGCCGCGATTCTCCATCAGGGCAGATTTGGGCAGCAGCGCAATCAGGTTTCCCTGCCGCACAACCCCCCGAAAGGCATCCAGGGTGTTGAGTTCCAGCGCCGCCTGCAAGGTTTGCCCACAGCGGTCGAACTGCTCCTGCACCAGCCGTTGCATCCCATAGCCATCTTTGAAAACCACCTGAGGATAGCGGGTGAGGGCATCCCAGGGCACTGACTCAAACTTCGTTAAGGGATGATCCGCCGCCATCAGCACCTCCACGGGTTCTTCGTAAAGGGTTTGGGTGTGCATGTCGGGGCTGGTGGTGAGGCGGGGGTTGTCCATCACTATGACAATATCTACCAACCCATCTCGCAATACCTTGAGGGCGCGATCGCTCCCCAATGCCGTCACCCGCATTTGCACCTGGGGATAGTCTCGACAAAACTGCTGCAGCACCGTCGGCAACAGGTAGGCACATACGGAATGGATAGCGGCGACGCAGAGTTCCGGCTGCTTCCCCGCCATCAGGTCGGCAATTTCGTTGGTGGCTTGCTGCCAGTCTTGCAGAATGCGGCGGGCGCGGGTCAATAGCACTTCCCCGGCAACGGTCAGTTTTGCCTGTGCCATTCGGTGAAACAGAGACGCATCCAACTCCGCCTCCAGGCTTTGCACCTGTCGGCTGACGGTGGATTGCGTTACCCCACACCGCTTTGCTGCCGCCTGAAAACTACCCGTTTCTGCAACCGCTAAAAATGCCTCTAATTGCTCCAGGCGCATGGTTCTCCGATTTAACAAAGAAAAAAATCTATGGATGATCCTGACAGAGATAGATGGGGTGTTTCGTATCAAAAGCTGCCAAACCCGGTTACGGCTCGATTATGACGGGAATTGACGGAGTGCAGCCGTAGCATAAATCTGTACACGCTCATCCGCATCATCACAAAGTTGGAGCAAGAGCGATCGCCCTGCTTCCACCTGCAACTGCCCCAATGCCAGCGCCAAAGCTTGCTTCAGTTCCGCCGCCTGAGCATCTTCCAACAGCGATCGCAACCAGTCGCACAGGATCGTTCCGGCGGCTTGCTGCAAAGCCGGGGCTTCTATCCGCCCCAGCACATCAATAATCTCCAGCCGCACCAGGGGAGCCGCACTTTCCCAGGCGGCAACCAGGGCAACCAGGGTAGCAGGCTGCGGATGCCAACCCAGCCCCTGCACCAGGGCAATTTGCAGGAGATCGGGGGTGTGGGGCGCTTGCAGCACCTGGGTCATGGCGGCGATCGCCGCTTCTGTCCCCAGCCGTCCCAATGCTCGCGCCGCCGCCTGGCAGACCGACAGCGACACATCCCACAGGCAGGGCACAAGCGGATGCACCAGTTCGGGGACTTGTTGCTGCTCAGCCCAGCGCCCCAATGCTGTCACCGCTTCCTGCCGCACCGTTGTCGCCGGGTCTCGCAAAGCTTGCAACAGGGCATCAATAACGGCATCGGCTTGCACCTGGCTCTGAAGGTTACCCAGGGCAGCGATCGCCTCAGCCCTTACTGCCGCATTGGCGTCACTCACCGAGGCAAGCAATAGGGGCAGGGTCTCAGGATGCCGAATGCTGGCAAGGGTTTGCACGGCTAGCAACTTCCGTTCGGGCTGCTCCATCAGTTGCGCCAGGGCGGTGATACTGGCAGCGCCAAATTGCCCCAGCGCTGCCGCTGCCGCTGCCTGCAACTCTTCATCGGCGGTGGTGGTGAGCAGGTCAAGCAGCGCTTCCAGCACATAGGGTTGCTGGAAGTGACCCAGGGCACGGGTTGCAAACCAGCGCACTTCCCAATCCATCTCCTCATCCTGCAAGAGTTCAAGCAGCGGCGCGATCGCCCCTTCCCCCACTTGAGAAAATTGCTTCACCCCCTCCCAGCGTTGCTGAAAATCGCCATGCACCAGGTTATTCAGGGCAGCCTGCAAGTGGGCGTTAGGACGGTGAGGCGATCGGGTATCGGCACTGAAATCGGACTGAAGTGGGGTGGAGTGGTTTGGCATGGAGTGAGGTTTGAACAAAAACTAAAGACCGTTCGGGTTCTTCTCTATAGCTACCTTGAAGCCTCAGCCTCAGTAGGTTCGTTATGGACATATTCCTACAACCTATGCAGATTTCGCATCAGATTTTATTATTTCTCGCATAGGAGCATGTACGAAATAAAACCTTCGGGGCTGCCCCACCGCTCTACAATGCTGGAAAGGATATGACTCAAGCAGTTGGAGGCAACGAAGGCTATGGCTGTGAAAAAAGGTGATTTGGTGCGCATCGTGCGCGAAAAGTACGAAGGAAGCTTGGAAGCATCCGCTAGCGATTCCCGTTTGCCCGCCTATGTATTTGAAACCAAAGGCGAAGTGTTGGAGGCAAAAGGCGATTACATATTTGTGAAGTTTGGTCATGTGCCCACCCCTGCCTTCTGGTTACGGGCGGATCAGTTAGAGAAGTTTGAGTAATCTCTAAAAATCCAGATTGTTTTGTGCGTGACGCTCCAGCGGCGCGCACAAAACGTATAACCGGATGGTGCGATCGCTTTCTTAAGGAATGTAGGCAGTTGTGGGGGTTAGGGGCGATCGCTCCTTATCGTAGAAAGGCAGAGAATCCAGCGTGATTTTCTTACTTTCGTCGATTTATCAATGGTTCGGAGCTATGAGTCTTACCCCTTCCTCCACTCCCATCTGCAAAGCCGCCCAGGTTGCCGTCATCGGTGCGGGCAATGTGGGGAGTACCCTGGCTCAGCGCATCGCTGAGAAGAATTTGGCCAATGTTGTGCTGCTGGATGTGGTGGATGGGCGACCGCAGGGGGTGGCGCTGGACTTGCTGGAAGCACGGGGGCTAGAGGAACACGATCGCACCCTGCGCGGCACCTCCAACTACGCCGACACTGCCGGATCCGACATTGTGGTGATTACCGCTGGCTTTCCCCGCAAGCCAGGGATGAGCCGGGATGATTTGCTGAAGATGAATGGGGAGATCGTTGTAGATGCTACGAGGAAGGCGATCGCCCACTCCCCCAATGCTCTCTTCATCGTCGTCACCAATCCCCTCGATGTGATGACCTACCTCGCCTGGAAAGCCTCTGGGCTGTCGCCCCAGCGGGTCATGGGGATGGCAGGTATTCTCGATTCCGCCCGCTTCCAGACTTTCATTTCCCTGGAATTAGGCGTCTCCTCCTCCGATGTAGACGCGATGGTGCTGGGCAGTCACGGGGACTTGATGGTGCCCCTGCCGCAATATTCCACGGTCAACGGCATCCCCATCACCGAACTGATGGATGCCGCAAGCATCGAGCGCCTGGTGGAACGCACCCGCAACGGTGGAGCCGAGATCGTTGGGCTGATGAAAACGGGGGGAGCTTACTACGCCCCTGCTTCCGCCACCTGCCTGATGGTCGAAACCATTCTGCGTAACCGATCGCGCCTCCTCCCCGTCGCCGCCTACCTCACCGGGCAGTACCACCTGGAAGATGTGTACATCGGCGTTCCCGCCCGACTGGGATGCGGCGGTGTCGAGACAATTTTGGAATTGTCGTTGAGCGATGCTGATCTCGCCGCTCTCCATAAGTCTGCTGAAGCCGTACGGCGGGGCACTCAGGAAGCGCTGGCGCTGCTGTAACGGTCAAATTAAAAAACAAATTTTTGTGGAATGCTTGCAGAGTAAGCATTCCACAAAAATTGTTGGTTTTTTCTATTTAACTTTGGCATGGGAAGCTGTGACGGGCGATCGCCCCTGCTGTTGTGCCACCACCCAGTCAAACCAGGCATCCAGCCCCTCACCCGTCTGTGCCGATACCGGAAGGATGGTGCAGTGGGGGTTCATTTGCCGCACATTCGCCTTAATCCGCTCCAACTCAATATTCAGGTAGGGCGCTAAGTCCATCTTGGTGACGAGCAGGCAATCTGCTTCCTGGAACATTACAGGATACTTCAGCGGCTTGTCTTCCCCTTCCGTCACGCTGAGCAGCGCCACCTTCGCATGTTCGCCCACCTCAAACTCTGCTGGGCACACCAGATTCCCCACATTCTCCACAATCACCAGGTCAAACTGCTTGGGGTCATGCTCCTCCCTGAAGCGATGGATGCCCCCCGCCACCATCCGCGAATCCAGGTGGCACGATCGCCCGGTGTTAATGGCAAACACGGGAACCCCATACTGGCGCAGGCGATCGGCATCCAGTTCCGTGGTCATGTCCCCTTCAATGACGGCGATGGTGAGGCGATCGCGCAGGGCTGCCAGGGTGCGCTCAATCAACACCGTCTTCCCCGCCCCCGGACTGCTCATGATATTGAGGCAGGTGATTCCCCACTCGTCAAAGTGGGCACGGTTGTGGTCGGCTCCTTCCTGGTTGGCATGGAGCAGGTTGATTTCGAGTGCCGCGTCAAAGGTTTGATGCATGGTTCAGGGATAGGTGTGCATTGCGGGAAGTTATTTCCCTTACCCCCCGTAAGGGAGGAAGAGGCGAAGCCCTCAAGGGAAGATCGAGGCTCAAAGTCCCTCTCCCATCGGACTACCGTGTATCGCAAGTGGGTATCTTTTGCCCTACTTTTGCTTTGTGCTCCATTCGTGCCCGCCCGCAAATAAATTGCGGGCTAGTTGTAGGAAGTCCGTTAAAACGGACTGAGAAGCCGGATGAGCAATCCGCAACCCATTTCAATGGGTTTGAATGTATTAGCCCGCAATTTATTTGCGGGTGGGCGTTGGGTGAGGTCCCATTCGCGCATATACACAGCAGCCCCTCTGGAGAGGGATTTAGGGTGAGGGCAACACCCAAAAACTTCGTTCATCCAAAGTTATGGGCTATTCTCCCATGTTTACTGCTTCGTGATGCGAAAAGGCATCAATCGACCCCATACTCCACGCGATCGATCTTCAACTCCCGCCCCGAGCGAATGTCCTCCATGGGCGACTGGCAGGTGGGGCAGGCGTAGCGGATACCGATGTCGGGACGGTACTCCTGCTGGCAGCGGTGGCAAAAGGCGACCAGCGGAATCTCTTCAATCTCCAAGGTTGCCCCTTGCAGGAAGGTGTTGCGGGTTTGCACCTCGAAGGCAAACTGGAGGCTGGCAGGCTCGACGCAGGTGAATTTGCCCACTATGAGATGGACTTTGGCGATCGCCCGCTTTTCCGGTTGCGACTCCCACCAGTCTCGCACCGTCAGAATCAGCGCCTTGGTCATATCCGTTTCATGCATCGGGCAAACTCACAGATAATTTTTGGATAATTTTTGGGAAAGCGGCGCACCGCGCCGCTTTCCCAAAAATTATCTGCCTGCTTCTGGGCGCATAGCGCGATCAGTCCTAACTTGGGATAGCCTGATTATGCCAGGTTTGCAGCGCTGTGCGGTGAATCTCCTGCCAGGGACGCTGGTGTTGCCGTGCCAGGGCGGCACAATCCTCATACTCCGGCTGGGCGTTGAGGATGGGCTGGTCGGGCTGGGTGCGGGCGACCTTGACGCGCACCATGCCAAAGGGGGTTTCGACAGGCTCGATCTGCCGTTGCAGGATGGTGCGCTGCTGTTCGCTCTGGCGGATGCCGAGGGTTGGGGTTTCGCGGAAGAGAATGGCTTTGCAAGCATCCACCTGATCAGGATGGCAGATGACGGTGAGTAGCGTGCCCAGACGCGACTTTTTCATGGCGATCGCCTGACTAAACACATCCAGCGCCCCCGCTTCCAGGAGGAGTTGCTGAGTGTAGGCGATCGCCTGGGGATTGGCATCATCCACCTGCGTCTCCAGAACGGTGACGGTTTCGACATAGGGAGACTCAGGGCTGCTCCTGGCAGGCTCAGGCTTTGGGGCGTCGGTATGGGCGTGGGTATAGGCATGGGTATGCGCCCTCATCACTCCCGATTCCGTCAGCTCACCAATCCACAGGCGCAGGATGTTGGAAATGGGGAAGTCTCGCGATCCGGCTCCCAGCCCGACGTTTTGCAGGAGCATGGCTGGGGGTTTGCCAAATTCATGAGCCAGGGTGGTCATCAGCGCGGCTCCCGTGGGCGTTACCAACTCCCGCTCGATGCCATTGTTGTACACCGGAACCTGCCGCATCTGCCAGAGTTGCAGGACAGCGGGCGCGGGGACGGGCATCCAGCCGTGGGCGGCCTTCACCATGCCGCCTCCCGTGGGAAAGGGCGAGCAGTAGATCCGATCCAGCCCCAGCCAATCCAGCCCCAGACAAGTGCCAACAATATCGACGATCGCATCCAGCGCCCCCACTTCGTGGAAATGCACCTTTTCGGGGGCGATGCCATGCACGGCTCCTTCGGCGATCGCCATCCGCCGAAACACCGCCAGGCTCCAGGCTTCGGCACGGGGCGGCAAACCTGCCGCCTGGATTCGTTGCTCAATCTCTGGCAAGTGGCGGCGGGAGTCGTGGCTGTGGTCGTGCTCCTCATGGTCATGGTCATGGCTGTGGTCATGGTCATGCTCATGCTCAGGGACATGACCATGACCCTGGTGGTTGTGACGGGCACGGGCATGGGCAGGCGCATCGGGGCGATCCGGTGGCTCATGCCCCTGGGAGGCGGCTTCGGCAAAGGTGGCGTATTCCGACCCATCCCCCCGCACTAAATCCACATGCATTTTGGTGGCGGCTTGCCCGTTGCGGGTCACGGTTTCCGTCCACAACTCCACTTCATTGTCGATACCCAGCCGCTTGAGGTGCGATCGCAAATAGTCCAGCGGCACACCTGCATGCACCAGCGCTCCCAAACACATATCCCCCGCAATTCCCGTGGGGCACTCAAAGTAAGCAATTTTCGTCATTCTTCAAGGGGTGTCTTTAAGGGGTGGGTATGAGCGAATTTTGCAGGGGCGATCGCCCCTTGAGACTGATTGAGCAAAATCGTTAAGGGCGATCGCCCCTGCAAACAATCTTCAAATCTTCCTCAACTATCTCAAATATACTTTTCAAAGCAACCGTTCCCATCTCGCAAATGGGCATCAAACCGTCTCTCCAGGGAAGTTAGAGTTATTTACCGACCGGGCGGTTTGTTGCAAAGCATGAATGACTCGATCCGGTTGTCACCGCTCCTCTAGAGTGAGTATGTCAAGCTGGACAAGGACTGTAGACGCTTCCCACCTGCTTCCCAGTCTTAAAGAAAACGATTCATTGCAAATCTCAGTGAAATTGACCTGACCAGGGGATACCTCCTTCGGAGGTTAATAACAAGCTCTAATCTAATCACCCTATATTCAACTCTGTTTACTTCACTCCTCCCTAATTCTGCCCATCGACCTATTGGATTCTCTTCCTTAAAGCTCTAAACCAATGCCCAGCCCATCTCCATCTACCATCCTATGGCTACTACCTACAACATTCACCCCGACACTCCCCAGACCCGTAAGGTCGAGCATGTGCGATTGGCACTGCAAAACGGAGCCGTAATGCTCTATCCCACTGATACGGTCTATGCCATTGGATGTGACTTGCGGGTTAAAGGGGCGATCGAGCGGGTGCGGCAAATTAAGCGCATAGCCAACGAAAAGCCGCTGACCTTTCTCTGCCCATCGCTGTCCAACATTGCTAGCTATGCCCATGTCAGCGACTCTGCCTACAAATTAATTCGGCACCTGATTCCCGGTCCCTACACCTTCCTGCTGCCTGCCACCAAGCTGGTTCCCAAGCTGGTGATCAATCCCAAACGCAAAACGACCGGAATTCGTGTACCCGACCACGCCATTTGTCATGCGCTTTTACAATCACTCGACAATCCAGTCGTTTCTACCTCGGCTCCCATGCCCCCCGGAAGCGACCCGCGCCAGGTGAGCAAGCCCGAACTCTTCGACTTCCTGGAGAAGTTGGTAGACGTCATTATTGATGACGGACTGCCCCTCTCTGGCTACCAGGTTTCCTCCATGCTGGATTTGACGGGGGATGAGCCTGTGGTTATTCGCAAGGGATTGGGTTGGGAAGAGATTGAAGATTTGCCGATGGCGCTTGAGGTCGGTTGAGCCAAGCCCGGCAGCAATGGGCTACCTCCCACCCAAATAATTGTCACACTACTGTCACAGTCACCCCGGTTCTCACCCCAACGGGTGAACCGTGGCTCCACCAACCGTTTGAAAGATTTTTCTCTGTCGTTTACTTCTCCCCTATTGTTCCCCAGTCGTGACCACCTAAAAAAGTGCCATAGCCTCATCCAGGTCTGCCCGTAGTTCTTCAGAATTGAGATGTAGACAGTTCTGGCAGCCAGACGACGGGAACGCGACTTTCCTACTGTCTCTGACTGGCTCTACCTCGTTCTGTGCATCACCACCAAGAAAAACGCCATGAATGTCGAATCCGCGAACTTCTCCAACCGTCCCGAGTCGAATCAGCGTCCTGCAGAACAAGAATCTCAGCGTCCTGCAAACCCGGATGCACCGACCGCCCCTTTGCCAGACTCTGCTCAGCAACCCGTTCCTGAGCCAGATCCCAACTTTGTGAACAAGCTGCGGGAAGACCTGCAAGCGGCGCTAGGAACATCTTCCACTTCGGAAAGCGGCAATGCCATTGTGCGCCGTATTGCCATTGAGGTGGAACGGATTTGCGAAAAGAGCGATCGCATCCAAACCTCCGGCGAAATCCAATCCTGGAAGGCGACCCTGGCTCAACACCGTCTGCAAAAGATGGTGGCTTATTACAACCTGGGTTCCCGGCGGGGTCGGGTAGAACTGCACAGCCATCTCTCGGCGATCGTCTACCGCCACATCTCCCGTGGACGCGCCCAGTTTGGCTTCCAGGCACGCTACAACATGATTGAGGATTTTCTTCAGGGCTTTTACATTGAAGTGCTGAAGGTGTTCCGCAAAGAAAATCGCCTGCCTGTGGACTATTCTCCCCGCTCTCGGCTGGAACTGTCGGAATACATGGCATTCACCGAGCAATATGCCAAGCGCCGCATTAACTTGCCCGGTCGGCGCAACCAGCAGTTGATTGTGCTGCGGGCACAGGGCTTTGCCAAGCGCCAGCCAGAAGAAGCCTCCGTGGATATTGAACTGGCGGTAGAAACTGGAAGGGGCGAAGAAGCCGAAGCCCACAGCCGATCGCCCATCGTCCACCAGGTACGCGAACAAATGGTCGCCGATGCGGTGGATTTGTCGGATTCTGTGCTGCGCGATCGCGTCGTTGGTGAACTGGTGCAATACCTCGAAAGCCAGGACCAGCAAGACTGCATCAACTACCTCACCCTCAAGCTCCAGGATCTATCGGCTCCCGAAATTGACGATATCCTCGGACTATCTCCCCGGCAGCGAGACTACTTACAGCAACGGTTTAAGTACCATGTGGAGAAGTTTGCGCGATCGCACCGCTGGCAACTGGTACACCAGTGGTTGGGTGCAGACCTCGACCAGAACCTGGGAATGCCCCCCCAGAAGTGGAACGCCTTCCTCGAAACCTTGGCTCCAGACCAGCAAAAACTGGTGCAACTCAAGGGGCGCGATACCAGCGATACGGCGATCGCCAAAGCCCTAAAATGCACTCCCAAGCAGGTTCACAAGCGCTGGGTCAAGGTGCTGGAGCAAGCCTGGCAGTTCCGCAACCAGGAATGATAGTGGATGGTTGCTGTTGCCCTTACCGCAACCCTCCATCGGGCACAGGCGGCACTTCACCGCCCCAACCCCGACCCTCCATAAAAATCTCCTGAATGTCTTCTGGAATCAGCGCTTCCAAATGGCGATAAGCCGTCCGCAGTTGTAGCCGAACCTCTGCTGGAGAGACATATTCCCCCTCCGCTTGCAGGTATGCCGCAATCCGCGTTTCGCTCCAGTGAAAGGTCTGCGCCATTAACACCATGAGCCGCTGCACGGGTTCCAGTTGCTCTAGCGCCCGTTCTACATAGCACCACAACGGAGGCGGAGCCGCTTGCAGGGAATAGTGGATCGATTCCACTGGAGGCAACTCTGCCCGGTTGATGCACAGCGCCGTCAGGTTGATCAGCCAGGCTTGTAGCGTCTGATGTTCGGGCGGCAGGGTCGATAAATCCAGGTCGCTCAGTTCATAGAACACATGCCGCCACACCTGGGCAAATAAATAGTCTGCCTGCACGGGCGATCGCGCCGAATGGCGAATCAACGTCTGCACCAGCGGATGGTAGCGACAGAAAATGGCGGTGAAATATTGCCCAGAGTCAGGATGGCGCTGAAACAGCGTCAACAACTCCTGATCGCTGTAGTGGGAGAGCGATCGTATTAGGGAATGATTGGCGGCAGCAACCGGAGAAACATGCACGGGGATAACCAGCTATCAACGACAAGGAAACGGAAACGAGGAAACAAACGGATTAATAATAATGCTTCAATATAATGCTTCAATCCTCAGAGGCGCATAGCACCAATCTTACTCATCCCCATGCAGTTGGAGCCGTTTTTTTGCACAGGCATTGATTGATTTTGCGGGAATCGCATCTGATATTAACCGACGCTTATCCTTAATCCAGGAATTTATCATAGTCAAATCAAGGCATTGCGGCGATCGGGCGAACCTCGACTCGGTATACTGGTCAGTAAGAAATCTTAAGGAATCCAAAACATCCGCTCGCGCTTACCCAAAGCAGGTTTTCATTGGTTCTATCCCCTGGTTCTATCCATGAGTTCTATCCATGAGATGATGCACCATTTCGGAGTTGTCCAACGAAGAATGACTTAAATTGGGTGCGATCGCCAGGAAATCCTTCTACTATGTTTTGCTGACTGATTTCTTTTTGATCATTCTAAAGTCCGCCGTTCAGCCCTAAAACCTATGACCACAGGGATTGACTTACAAGCCAGCTTTATCCAGATTTTTGAGCAACTCGGTTTACCCCACGGTGCCGCCAAGCTCGTCTGGTTGCCGCTGCCAATGATCCTCATTGTTACAGCGGTTACCGTTCTTGCCCTGGTAGCCACCTGGCTAGAACGAAAAGTTTCTGCTGCTGCCCAGCAACGGATTGGACCCGAATTCATGGGTCCCCAGGGGATGCTCGTTCCCGCTGCCGACGTACTCAAGCTGTTGACCAAAGAGGATGTCATTCCAGCAAAAACTGACCCCTGGCTCTACTCCATCGCGCCCATCCTGGTATTTGTGCCCATTTTCCTCTCCTTCATCATCGTGCCCTTCGGGCAGAACATGGTGATTACCGACCTGGGCGTTGGCATCTTCCTCTGGGTTGCCCTGTCGAGCATTGCCCCCATTGGCTTGCTCATGGCAGGCTATGCCTCCAACAACAAATACTCGCTCCTGGGTGGGCTGCGTGCCGCCGCCCAATCCATCAGCTATGAAATTCCACTGGCGCTTTCGATTCTTGCCGTGGTCATGATGTCCAACTCCCTGAGCACCATTGATATCGTTAATCAGCAGTCTGGTTACGGTATCCTGGGCTGGAACATCTGGCGGCAACCCGTTGGCTTCCTGATTTTTTGGATTGCCGCCCTCGCTGAGTGTGAGCGGATGCCCTTCGACTTGCCCGAAGCGGAAGAAGAACTGGTGGCTGGCTATCAGACCGAATATGCCTCAGTGAAGTTCATGCTGTTCTACGCCGGATCTTACGCCAACCTGATTCTGTCTGCCCTGTTGTTTGCCGTGTTGTATCTGGGTGGATGGGAGTCGCCAATTCCCGTTAGTTGGTTAGCAGGGGTGTTGAATGTAAACGAGACTGCCCCCTGGTTTCAGGTGGTTGCTGCCAGCCTTGGCATCATCCTGACCCTGTTTAAGGCGTACTTGCTGCTATTCCTGGCAATCCTACTCCGCTGGACAGTTCCCCGCGTTCGGATTGACCAACTGCTAGATTTAGGGTGGAAGTTCCTGCTTCCCATTTCTCTGGTCAACCTGCTGCTCACCGCTGGGCTAAAGCTGGTCTTCCCCGTCGCATTTGGTGGCTAAATCCACTCCGAACTACTCCGTCGACTCCATTGCAGAGAGAACCCTGACACCATGATGAAATTTCTCAAGCAAGTGACCGACTACACCAAAGAAGCGGTGCAAGCCGCTAAATATATTGGTCAAGGCTTGTCTGTCACCTTCGATCACATGTCTCGCCGTCCAGTAACGGTGCAGTACCCTTACGAAAAGCTCATTCCATCTGAGCGCTTTCGGGGACGAATCCACTTTGAGTTTGACAAGTGCATTTCCTGCGAAGTGTGCGTTCGTGTTTGCCCCATCAACCTGCCCGTTGTGGATTGGGAATTTGATCGGGAGACAAAGAAGAAAAAACTCAATCACTACAGCATCGACTTCGGCGTTTGTATCTTCTGCGGCAATTGTGTTGAATATTGCCCGACTAACTGCCTGTCGATGACAGAAGAATACGAAATGTCTACCTACGATCGCCACGAACTTAACTACGACAACGTGGCACTGGGACGTCTGCCTTACAAGGTGACTCAAGATCCGATGGTGACGCCGATTCGTGAATTGGGATACTTGCCTAAGGGTGTCACTTCGGGTCATGATTTGCCCGCAGGCTCGCGGCGGGCGGGTCAGCTGCCCGAAGAAATTCTGGCGCAGATGGAGCCTAAGGCACCCAAGGAAGAAGCAAAAGCTGCTGAGTAATCACAGGCGTCCCTCCTCTGGAGGGATTTCCTCTCAGTCGTTTTCATTGTTGATATTGCATTAATAAACGTTGGAGAAGGTGGCGAAGCCATGAATCTTGCAGAGGGCGTTCAAATTGTGTCGTTAGGGGTGTTGGCATTTTTAATGCTGGCGACCGCTCTGGGCGTAGTGCTCCTTGAAAGTATTGTCCATTCTGCCTTTTTGTTGGGTGGAGTGTTTATCAGCATTTCCGGATTGTATATTCTCCTCAATGCGGGGTTTGTGGCAGCCGCTCAGATTCTGATTTATGTCGGAGCGGTCAATGTCCTGATCCTGTTCGGGATTATGTTGGTGAACAAGTCGCAGGACTTTACTCCTGTGCGCAATGCCTGGTTAGGAAAAGCCGCCACGGCACTCGTCTGCTTTGGGCTGTTTGCACTACTATCCACGATGGTATTGGCAACAACGTGGCCCATTTCCAGCGGTCCTATCGCGGGAGATGCTGCCCTAGTCGAGATTGGTAAGCACTTCTTTAGCGACTATCTGCTGCCATTTGAGCTGGCGTCGGTATTGTTGTTAATGGCGCTAATTGGGGCGATTGTTCTGGCACGCCGCGAGTTTCTGCCCGAAGAGTTGGCGGATGGTAGCACCGATGAGGTGTTGACGTTGCCTGAGCGCCGTCGCGAACTGACTCCTACCACTCATCGGTAGGTTTGATGTGGGGCGATCGCCCCACTCTCGATCTCAGCCCATTCCTCAGTGGGCGTTTAAGGCAAGTGCCTCCAGGCTGACTCATGCAGCCAGCCTCTCTCCCAATTTGGACGCAACAGGAAACAGGTAGGAGTTATGGAACTTCAGTATTTTCTACTTTTAGCCGCTGCCCTTTTCTGCATCGGAATTTATGGTTTGGTCACAAGCCGCAACGCCATTCGGGTGTTGATGTCGATTGAGTTGTTGTTAAATGCTGTGACGCTCAACTTGATGGCATTTTCAAACTATCTCGACCCCGCTGCCATTCGGGGGCAGGTGTTTACTGTGTTTGTGATCACGATTGCAGCAGCAGAGTCGGCGGTCGGTTTGGCGATCGTGCTTTCCATCTACCGCAACCGCGACACCGTTGATATGGAACAGTTCAACCTGCTCAAGTGGTAGGTATTTGAGCGTTGCCTCATGGGTCTTTGTGAAAGTCCAGGTTTGGCGATCGCCACCTTTCAACAACGTTCAACAACGTTCAACAAAAAGCTTTCGAGCAACTCAGCCCCTCTGCCAACAGAAGTCTACAACCAAAGCGATGGTGGGATGTGCCCCTATCGGGGGCACATCCCACTGGCTTTATTTATGCAATACCTTTGCCATTTTTCTAAAACCCTTGATTTTGCCTGCGCTTTGCGCAAGCAAAATCAAGGGTTTTAAAAAAATGGCGAGCATGTTGTTATGACCATGTATTTATAGCGTTTTGCAAGCGCGTTAAGTACAGCACATGGGAGGGGCGGCGCGCCGCGCCGCCCCTCCCATGTGCCGAAGCAACTTGCGCACCGCTATACGTTCCTTATTGGCAGAGGGGTGTGATATTTGCGGGAAATCTCCTAAGCTTGTCAAGAGGAATCGTTTGCACGCAGGTTGAATCTGTGCAACTCAAGCAAATCATTATTGCGCACAAATCAGGAGACGCCAACAGCAAACGCTGGGCAGAGCGCTGTGCTCATGAGCTAGAAGCGCGGGGAGTTCGGGTGCTGCTCGGTCCGAGTGGGGCAAAGGACAATCCCTATCCAGTTTTTCTTGCTTCGGTTACTCAACCCATCGATCTGGCAATTGTGCTGGGTGGAGATGGAACCGTGCTGGCTGCCGCCCGCCATCTCTCTGCAGATGGCATTCCCATTCTGGCGGTGAATGTGGGCGGGCATCTGGGCTTTTTGACCGAGGAATTGGCGCTGTTTCAGGACACCGAAGTGGTGTGGGATCGGTTGCTGAGCGATCGCTTTGCCGTCCAACGCCGCATGATGCTTCAGGCATGCACCTTTGAAGGCGGACGCACGAATCAGGAGCCGATGAGCGATCGCTTCCTGGCGCTGAACGAAATGTCGGTCAAGCCTGCCTCTGCCGATCGCATGGTCACCTCCATTTTGGAAATGGAGATTGATGGCGAAGTGGTGGATCAGTATCAGGGCGATGGCTTGATTGTGGCAACGCCCACAGGTTCAACCTCCTATACCGTGGCGGCAAACGGTCCCATTCTGCACCCTGGCATGGATGCGATCGCCGTTACCCCCATCTGCCCCCTCAGCCTTTCCAGTCGCCCCATCGTCCTGCCTCCTGGCTCCGTTGTCAGCATTTGGCCCCTGGCAGACCACGAAATCAACACGCGTTTATGGATGGATGGTGTTATGGCAACAACCATCTGGCCCGGGCAACGGGTCGATATTCGCTCAGCGGAATGTCAGGCAGAGTTCATCATCCTGCGAGAAAATTATTCCTACTACCAAACCCTACGGGAAAAACTTCAGTGGGCGGGGACTTTGGTGCGTTACAGCAACAATCACCGCAATTGAAGACAACAAAAAGCCATCCAAACGATCTGCATTCCACAAATCATTTGGATGGCGCATAGGATAGGTGGAGCATCCCTCCGCCCATTCGGGTTCAGGCGAGGGATGGGGTTACATTGAGGTTGCGCGGATTCCAGCGCGATCGCCGTTCCTCAATATGCATGGTTGCCTCATCCTTTTTCAAATGACGGGGGCTACTCTCAAAGGACAGCGATGACGGGAGCGGATCGGCTCCGTACTCATCTCGGATAAAGGCATCCAGCTCGGTATAGGAAGGAGCGAAGGGGGCGTCTTGGGGTGAGGGCGATCGCCGCTCTTTAAATGTGGCAGAGAACAAGCCAGTGCCATCATCAAAGAAGCGTTCTGTCGTCGCTCCATACTGCTTATAGGGATAGAACGACAGATCTTCAGGAGCCACAGCCCCTACCCACGAAACATAGGACCAGTATTCGCTGAACGTCCCAAACTCGTTGGCAGAACGCATCATCAGAAGCAGCCAGGAATCCTCGGACTGGTAATGCTGTTGGATGCGCTGCTGAAACGTCTTCAGGTGCGCTTGCTTGAACCACATGTGATGTGGCACAAACGTCCCAACCAGATCGGTCTGCGGCTCAACCTCCAGCACCGAGCGAATCCAGGTTTCCCACTTTCCCACAATGGTTGGGTTGCCCCAGCGGTTGCTTTGCAGTAGCGCAAAGGAGTGCAAGAGCTTCCCCTCCGCTTCCCGCAACAACGGCCAGGTTGCCACAGGCAACAGGTCGCTATCCCAAACAACGTACCATTCACTGAGATCAGGAATCCCTGCGGCAGCACCCAGCTTCAGCAGTTGTTGGTAGAACCAGCCAGGAGTGTACAATGACTCTCCCAAATCTAGTTCCGCGCAGATGCTATCTTTCGTTAACCCAATTGGTTGAAAAAAGAGTTCTTCCTCATGAACTGTGAGGGGCGCGACCTGCCACTCTTGGGATGCAGCTTTGAGGGCTTCTACTTCAGACAGCGGGGTGATAATATGGATGGCCCGAGGCTGATAGTGGATAGTCAGTCCTTCCAAGACCGCCCGCGTATTCCAGCGGATACGGTACAGGGGAATCACAACATCAAACGCTTCTTGTTGCATGAGCTGGTTTAAGACCTCCCTGCGCCTGTCACACCTGTCAGCACTTCGGCTGCTTCCGCTTCTTCGTAGGATACGGATTCGAGCGGGATATGATGTGCGACCGTAGAGGGATCTTCCAGCCCAACATCTTTGCAGAGTGGATCAGTACCCAAACCTTTGCGTGGGTAATCTGCACAAATATCTTGATAGTCTTGAATCGCAAGCTGCAAATCTGCACGGGTCAGAGAATTAAGATAGCCGCATTGCCCGATCGCCCCCTTCGGCATCGGCGCAACCAGATTACCCCCCCGCTTTTGCACCATCTTTTCCTGGGCAGACCAGAGAATCTCCTCATCCAGCAACACTTCATGCCACAGGCTCAAGCCAAAGGAACTGATGAGCTGCAAAATGCGATGGAACTCCTCCTGGCTAATCCAATCATTGCGATAGCTCAGATACGCTCCAAAGCCCATGCCAATCGCTACCGCATGACCATGTAGTAGCCCTGCCGCAATCTCAAAACCAGGCGACCAGGTGTGCCCATAGGCATGGGGACGGCATTGGTGTGTCTCATAGAGGTTGTCGTACTCCGCTTCGACATAGCTCCGCATCGCTGCACCCAGGATTTTCTGGGAAAGAAAGCTAATTTCTTCATTGGGCTGGCAGTCAAGGGTGCCAAAGCGGGTATCGATCAACGCTGAACCTGCCTGTTCCAGATAGCCAAAGAGTTCGGCATCCTTGACCACAGCCATTTTGATGATTTCGGCAATGCCATGCCGCAACCAACCTTCGCGCAGGGTTTTGAAGAAAGAGCGATCAGTAATCGACAAAACAGGCGCGTGGTAAGCCCCAAACAGGTTTTTGTAACCAAATCCATCGCAGCAAGTACGGGGTGATGGACCCGCATCAATTCCCGCCACAATAGAGGTAGAGAGCATCACATAAGGGGTGTTGCGGTGGTACAGGGCGCAAGCCAAGCCGCCCGTATCGGTCAGCACGCCACCACCCACAATCAGCACAGGCTCATTCCGCGAAACTCCCAGGCGCTTGAAGTCTCCCAGCATGCGTTCAACAGTATGAATGCCCTTATCCACTTCCATTGCCCGATAGATCAGCTTTTCTAGCCGAATTCCGTGATGGGCAAAATAATACTCGATCTGTTCGCCGTAGTAGCGTTCAACGTTTTGATCGACCAGACAAACACAGCGCCCAGGGGCAATATACATATCCCGCAGCACGGTTTGTTCAGGGTTCAGCACATTCTCCAGTACTCGAATGGAAGTGAAGGTGCGCGAAGTCATCACAGCTTCAACAATCTGATCATCATCGGTGCTGACGACATAGCCCTGGCTCTCGCGATAGCTGGAGGTCGGATAAATAGCATGGGGGTCAGATTCCACCAAACGTGCTGCCAGCTCCCGGTAAATAGCTCCGTCATTGGTTTGCAAAAGCATATCCAGTAGTTTTTGCGTTCCCAGCTCAGACGCATACATCCGCTCTGCCCAAGCAGACCATTCGACCCCTACTGCCATATCAAAGGCTGCCACAAGCTCAGAAAGTAGTCCAAAGAAGCTTTTGAGAGAGAGATTCAGACAGCTCCGAAGTTTTCGACAGGCAGACAGTCCTTTAATAGCGCCTGCGGAGGCAAATTCTCGCCCAAGTTCTTCGGAAAAGACTGGAGCATCGATCAAGGCAAGCAAGAAGTTTCGAAAAGGCTCACTACAGCAAATCGCCCGCGTGGCATGGCTGAGATCCTGGTATGCCAAAGGCTCGCTGTCATAGGACTGGATGAAGTCCCGAACCGCTGAAGTCGTCTTTGTCATTATTTCAGTTCCGCAAAAACCGTATTTTCAAGGTCAGCCAAGGTATCAGAACCTTAGCTGAGAGTAACTTAACATATCTACACTTCAAAAAAGTTTATGCACCTCAGCAAAAACTCCAGAATGTGATATAAAGCACATGGCAATTAAACTTCTTTCCAGAAAAATAGTCCTTTCGAGTACCAACAGGCACGCCTCTAAAGTCCTTGATTTTGCCTGCGAGCTACGCAGGCAAAATCAAGGACTTTAGAAAAATTGCAGCAATTCTCGTATTAGCATCAATGCTGAAAATAGCTCACCAACGGCGAGCTATAGCGTTTTGCAAGCGCGTTAAGTACAGCACATGGGAGGGGCGGCGGCGCGGCGCGCCGCCCCTCCCATGTGCTGAAGCAACTTGCACACCGCTATATTTTCAGCATTGACAGTACTCTGTCTGTTCTTAAAAGCGGGAGCCAGGTTGTTGCAAAAATTCTAATTCCTCGGCAGTAGACTCGCGCCCCAAAATTTCGTTGCGATGAGGAAAGCGCCCGAAGCGTTGAATGACATCCCGGTGCCGCAAGGCGTAGTCGTAGGGATCTTCCAGATCAGCATCCAGATTCTTAATTGCCTCTATGAGCGCAACACTGCGATATTGATCCTCCAGGTTTTCACTGTGTTCGAGGGGAAGATACATGAACAGCCTCTGGATGGGGGGCAATGCCGATAGTTGTCTAGGTGTTAATTCGTGGAAAAAGAAATCTGAAAGCCAGGAATGGCAAGACTATCAAGAAATAGCCGTTTTTCCTTTCCCGGTTTTTAATCCAGATTTACAGGAGAAATGGATTTTGCTTCTCGCAGAGGAATGCGCCGCTGAAGATTGCAATACATGCTGGAACGAGGTTCTGATATTTCTACAGCCGTAAAATAACACCTAGACAACTATCGGGGCAATGCCTTATCCAGTCCGTCAGCGATCGCTTGCTTGGCGATCGCCCGTGCCTTTTCATCTGTTGCAAAGGCACGGGGCATATCCCGAAATATATTGCGCGGAAACTGGTCGAGTATCAGCAACAACGCTAAACAAGATTCAGGTTCCGTATCCCAGCTATCCAGTTCCCCCGTTGCCGCCTGCACATACAAAGGCATGAACTCGCGACGGATGGTTTCATCGGTTTCATCACTTTTTTTGAACCAGAGCTTGCGCCGCTGAGTGTAGGAACTCTCTGGACTGCCGGGTTCACCAAACCAAAAGATGAGAACGGATTGAATAGGGGAAGTGAGCACTAGGGAGTTTCGGAGGTAGATGGCGTTGAGTTGGGGGTAGCGTTCATTTCCTGGAGCCGTTGCTGACGCTGCAATAGAAAATTGTCGGCAGCGTTGCGAATATTGTTGCGCCGATCTTCTTCAATTTCTTCGGCAGAGCGATCGCTGCTAAAGGTAGATTGATGAATCAGATCCAAAGGGCTGTTCATGGTCTGCCCACCAGAGAAGTTCTCGCGGGAACCAGCTGGTCCATTCTCAACTCCCGGAACATCCGCTTCCTGGGCGAATGATGGCGCTTGGAAGAGGGCGATCGCTGACACTAAAAAAACGATACCACCCGTCCACCGTGCCAAGTTAAATGCTTGTGTCATAAACGCCTCCAGGAGTTGCAACGAGATTTCAGAAATGCGGCTTGGTCAATCACTAACTAAAATGCCACAACTGTCGCAGTTTGCTGCGATCGATTTTTACTTCGATCAATTTTTTATTCTGATTCTTCTTTTGCTTCGACCAATTTTATAAACTGGGCGATCGCAGTTGGGCAAAAGGTTTGACGCTCATTTTCCCTAAAAAGTTGCGCTGCCCATCCCGGTTGTGATTTTTGAATATCACCTGAACACCGATGAAAGGCAGCGCTTGACGAAAATTAAGCGAAATTGCGTCCCAGAAGGGAGCGAACACCAAGGAGGGCGATCGCATCAAACGCGACCAGCACCAGCAATGCCGCACCCATCGAAACATCGGCAAAGGGCGTTTGCATAACGATATTGCTGAGTGCCCAATCGCTGTGCAGATACACATGGCGAATCGGCTCAATGGCATAGCTGAGAGGATTGAGACTCGCGACCACCTGCAACCACTTCGGCATAAAGCTCAGGGGAGCCAGAGCGGTGCTGGCAAACAGTAGCGGCAGGTTGGTGACGAAGATGACCGCAATCAACTCGATGTGTCCGGGGAGGGCGAAGGCGAGGGCGAGGCTCAGGGCTGTGACACCCAGCACCAGGGTCAGCACAATGCCTGTGACCAACAGCAAGCCGGGGATGCCGGGAATGCCAGCCCCCAGCACGCCACACATAATGATGATGGCGGCGGTTTGCAACATACTCAGGGTGGCGATGAAGATGGCAGACGCCAGCACGATGGAAAATCGTGACGCCAGCGGTGCCACCAGAAGCCGATTGAGGAAACCAAATTCGCGATCGAACATCACAGGCAAGCCGGCGTTCAGCGCCCCACCAAAGGCGGTGAAGACCATGATGCCTGCTCCCAGGAATTGCCCATAGTTCTGGCTATCGCCAAACAGACCGGGCGGCACATTCTGGAACAGGGCACCGAACAGAATCAGCCACATGATCGGCTGGATCAGCCCAGCGATCAGCGTGGAAGGGCGACGCTGGAGCTGGATGAAGAGGCGCTTGGTGAGGGCGGAGGTTTCCTGGACAAACTCGCTAAACCCCGACTGTTGGGGGGCGATCGCCGCTGCCCCACCCGCAGGCTTGAGGGGTGCATTGTCCAGGTTGCTGGGAGGTGGAGTGACCGTTTGACTCATATCTATAAATTCTGGGTAAAACGTGCTGCTATCAACGATTCCATTCAAATCTTCAGCCGCGAAAGGGTGAAGATAACTGACGCAACGATGCCGCTAATGATCGATCTTATATTGACTATGCTTAGCCTAACGTATTCCTTGAAAAGGCAACATTTGTCTCGGTGGGGTTATGCTGAACATACTTCTGCATGACAGTTGTAGCGCCCCCACTTGATTTTATGGTGACTGTTGGAATCACGAATGCCATCACCAACCTCAACGCAGTCCATGCGTTGCTGGAAATTGCTCCATCCGTAAGAACAGGCTTTTTTGAGGAATGGAAAGAGCCGCTGCCTCCGTTGACAGAAGCCGAAGAAACCCAGCTCGATCGCCTCAAACAGCGCTATTTCTACTACGCCGAGGAGGGTTCCATTACCGAGGGCACGGTCAATCTAATCTTGCTGGCACCGCTGCTGGAAACCCTTGGGCTGTTCGATCCCCCGTTTCAGGTGAGGAGTGAGAAGTATGTTCGGTTCATGGTGGAGGATGGCGATCGCCAACTCGAAGGACTGATCGATGCCCTACTCCTTCAGGAGCGGCTATGGCTCATTGTGATCGAAAGCAAGCGATACGGCTTCAGCGTGCGTCAGGCATTACCCCAAACTCTGGGATATATGGCAGGGACACCGAGTTCTCCCATTTTCGCCTTGATTACAACCGGAGAGGATTACCTCTTCGTGAAGTTGGACAGGACGACTGCCGAATATGCCCTATCCGACAAATTAACCCTGAGCACTGTAGACACAAACGAACTGCATCGTGTCGCCCAAATCTTGAAGCACCTGGTTCAACGGTCGTCCCAAAGCAGCAGCCAGTCAGGTTGAGCACCGTCGGTCTCAGTCAGCCAGGGGCGTTTGCTGGATGCCCATTTGCATGGGCATGACGGGGATTGGGATGGCTGAGATATTTTTTCCAGAAATCATCTTAGTCGGCTATGGCAACCAGTAATCTTTCAACAGAGACAGAAATATCGGCAAATGCGAGGGGTGCCAGTGTTCCCTGCGTCAGCGTTTGCTCTTGGGTGTAGCGCCCTTCCTGGGGTTCGCGAAACACAACCAACTGCTGGGTTTGCAGGTTGACGACCCAGTACTCAGGAATATTAGCGGCAGCGTAGATGCCTGACTTGAGCTGCAAATCCTTTTTCAGGCTGATTTTCGCGACTTCGACAACCCAGTAAATATCGCTGGGAGTGGGGTGGCGATCGAAGTAGGTGGAAGTGGGTAGCCGGGCGATCGCCACATCCGGCTCAGGTTCCGAATCGCTCAGGGTGATGGGACCGTTGAACCGAACCTCTGCACGACCAGCCAGGAGGGTTTCCAGATACTTCGCCCCTTGCTTTGCCAGGGCATAGTGCAACGGGGTTTCTGGACTCATCTCAACAATATCCCCCGCCAATAGCTCGACGGGGCGATCGCGCAAAATGCCCGCTGCAATCATGCGGTGATAGTCATCCACAGACCATTTGGCTAAAGTTTTGATCACCCGACTGCTTACCAAGCCCCTCGAAGCGTTCACTTTCAATGGTAGTGCCGAATAACTGGAGAGCAAATCCGGTTGGCTCAAACTTAACCAAAGTATTCGGAGGTGAAGGAGCCGTGGAGTCCGTAGGGGATATGGTTACGGAGCTTCAGCTTAGCGACGGGTTCGCGAAGATTCCTTGCATCGAGGATCACTAGCTCAGACTTGCGGGTTTGGCCGTTGTAAACCAGGGTCATTAGCCAGCCTTCCTCCTCGCCTGTCTTGCCGGGGAAGGGAACGAAGATGGGTTCGCTCACATAGCCGGAGGGGGCGACGCTCCAGAGTTGGGTTTCGCCTGTTTCCATGTCGCGCTTGAGGATGGCTTGCAGGGGGGCGTTACCGCGCGGTTCGTGGGCGGCTCCCATATAGAGCATTCGGTAGGGATGTCCGGCGTTATGGGGATGGACGTAGGGAAACTCACAGCAGCGCTCTTCGATGAGGGTACGGGTGACTTCGCCCGTCTTACGATTGATGCGCGATCGCCACAGTTGCCCCGGAGCCAGCGCATCAAAGTCCACATCCAAAAAGTCCTGTCCCTCTTTCACGGATGGGAAAAAGCCATAGCAAACGGAATCAACAATGATCTCGTCCCCTTCCTCGAAGGCATTAGCATGGTGAAAGACAAAGCCCGACTGGACAGGATAGATCTCAGCCTTACTACCATCACGGGGAATGACGACAATCTGCGTTGGCTTCTCCAGTTTGAAGTCCAGGCACTCGCCCGGTCCTTTTATGCCGAGAAGGAAGGGGACGGGGTTAAAGAACGCCGGAGCCTGGAAGAAAATACAGGCTTTAGGGGTAATGGCAAAGTCGTGGATGAAGGCGAAACCGGGAATGGGATGGCTGTGCTCCAGCATCAGGTTTCCCGCCTCATCAAATTCGTAGATAGTGATGGTGGTGGAAAGACCGGGCTTCAGGGAAAAGTTGACGAGGCGGGGCGCACCTGTTTCGATGCCTGGGTCCATCCAGGGGTGAGCGGCAAACGCACCACCGGGCTTCAGGACGCCATCCAGGTAGTCGATGCCAATTGTCTCCAGGGTGTGTGGATCAAGGCGGTGTGGTTCTGCCGCTTCCCACAGAGCCAACAGCTTGCCGCCCCAGTAGATCACATTGGTATTGGCGATATTTTTCAACCGAAAGTCGAACATATTTGCTAACCAGCCACCGGGCTTTTGCGTGCCAAAAACGCCCCGGTAGAGGTACTTTCCAGCTTTTTCTTCCTCCACAAATCCTTCCGTCCGCACGTAGCGATTGCGGAAGTGGGCTTTGCCATCCTTGAAGGTGAAGGAGCACACCATGCCGTCGCCATCAAAGGGATGCTGGCAGCGCTGCTCCCCTCGCTCAAACCGTGCAGGACCGTTGCGGAAAAGGGTTCCACAAAGATCCGCTGGAATCTCGCCTTCGATGTCCTCAATGGGATAGTCGTACTCTTCGGTCAGAGAACGATAGCCGCTGCGCCACTCCTCGTAGTCGTAAGGACGAATGGGATCTTTGCGGGTTTGGGTAAGAGTTTCCATGATTGCTTGGATTGCTTGAGCCGTTGGGTGAGCAGGGAGGGAATAAATGGCGGCGTTACAACCGTATTGTAACGATATGTAAAGGTCGGATGGGCGAACGACACTAGAGCGGATATGCGCGATCGCCTTTGCAGAAAAGCATTTTGGAGAAGCGGGCGATCGCCCCTACGACAGATCCGACTGCGCTCCCACCAGCGGGGAGGAGGGATCAGCACCGGACGGCGACAGGTCAAACTCCTCCGATGAAACTATGGAATGAATCGTGACGGGTTCGGAGTTTTCCTTTGGTAGCCAGCCCAGAAACGGCAGGGGCAACAAGGTTGTGAGATTGGTGATAACGACGAGCAACCAGAGGTTAGTAAAGTCTGACTCGGTGACGTGGAGCAGGAACATCAGCCCCGCACCCAGTTGGTAAGACACCATGCCCGCCAGGTTTGCTACCGACATTAACAACGCAAACAGCGTCGCCTCCACCCCCGATGGGCAGAGCCTTGCCGCCAGCACCAGCACAGGCATGAAGGCGATCTCGCCCATCACCGTCAGAATCAGGCTGTCGCCCAGGCTGAACCAGTGGTCGTCGATGCCGATCGCCCGATTCGCATGGGTCACCAGCAGCAGCATCGACATACCCAGGACGGTGGAAATCACAATCGTCCAGCCAAAGATCACCCGGAAGGGCACGCCCTTGAAGAAGCGCTGGAACATCCAGATCCCAATCAGCGATGCCAGGCTTGTGACCAGCCGTACCCGTCCCAAAAATTCTGCCGAAAAGCCTAGCTCATTGGTCGTGAAGTAGAAGAAGGCAGACTCAGCGGTGGGTGTGCATTGCCACAGGAAGATGAAGGCGGTCGGCAACCAGATAGATTTCTGGCGCACTGCTCCCCAGAGCCGCTGCATCTGATCCTGCACCACACTCCAATCGCTGCCCCGCTCCACGGGGGTTTCCTGAATTAACCCGGCAACCATTGAAACCAGCAGCGGGAAGGTGGCGGTGATGGCAAACAGGGTGCTGGGGCTGAAATGCTCCAGCAAGGAACCGCTGAAGTAGGCCGTCATCAATCCGCCCAGTGCCGAGGTGCCCCAGCAGAGAGATTGCAGCGATCCGGCGGTGCTCTGGGACTCGTTGCGGGCGCGTTCCACCACCAGGGAGTCCACAATCACGTCGCTGACAGCCACAGAGAGGGAACTGAGGGCGATCGCCAGTGCCGCTGCCCAGGCACTATGGACGATGGTTGCCATCGCAATCCACGCCGCCGAACCAAATATCCCCGACAAAATCAGGTAGGGTCGCCGCCGATAGCCCATAATTGGCACGCCATCAGAGATAAAGCCAAACAGCGGCTTCACCATCCAGGGCAGGGCTGCAAAGCCGAGCAACACCGACATTTGCGCCGGAGCCAGCCCCAACTCATCTTTGAGGAAGAAGCTGATCGCCAGCCGAGCCAAACCTAAAATGCCCTGGACAAAGTACACCAACAAAATGGCAAGCAGTTCGGGGGTTGGCTCATTGCCAAACAAAATCCGTTTTAGCCAGGTGTCTTTGACCTCGGACAACGGCAGAGAAGATGTCATAGACCGTGTATTGAAGACTGCAAGTTTGAAAAAAGCGCTTCTTAAAAAGCTGTGGGAAAACGTTTTGGAGAAATGTTTTGGGAGAATGCTTTGGGAAAGAAAGCAGTATTAAGAAATATCAAGTTCTTCCCATCATAGCGCTCTCCTCTGGGGACACAAAGGGTAGATGGGCAGATATCCATCAAAATTCGTGCGTATCGGAGATCCACCCCTGAAACTGGATGGCGATCGCCCGCACTGCCCCCAACGGTATGACACCATAAATGAGTGATTTACCAGAGTTTCTAAGCCAATGGGCATATTCGAGTCGCGTCTTTCCTCCATGTTTCCCCTGCGTCCCGTGATCCCGATCATGGTCATGGCAGGAACGGCGATGCTGGCAGGATGCGAAACTGTCACAACCGAGCAGTATCAGGCCTCAGCGGTTGTGACCTACACCTGGTATGTGGACTACGAACCCCAGGGGCAGGGCGGAGCCGATCGCGCTCCCCGCATCGAGGAATTTGCCTCTACCTCCCTGGAAAACCAGAACGGACAGCGCCCCGAAGGAGCCGTCTCTGGTCCCGACGAGCGGGGGCTGTGGTGGCCCGCCACACCTCCCAAACCCACGGTGGATGAGCTAGAGGAACGCCTGCGGGGACAGGAACGCATCGATCGTCCCCGGCTGGCGAAGAATGTGGAGTACCGCATCGTCTTCCGCCAACCGGGAGAGCCGAACCGTATTGTGCCTACGGAGTATGGGGTCTATCGTCAGGTGGTAAAAGCTTATGAGGACCGAGTTCCCCTTCGGTTGACGCTTGATCCCACGGAGTCGCGTGTGACGCAGGCGAGACCTGCCGAGTAGGGTGTGGAGGCAGATCTTCGACTTCTTTGCCAGTGGCATAGAGGGTCTTTGCTGATGGAGAAGAAGTCGAAGATCTTGGGCTGGGGTATGGAAGAGATGCCGATCTTTGGGGTTGTGGTTGCCGGGGCGGGTTTGAAGGGAAGGCTGGGGTGAGTGGGCGAGGATAACGCGAAACCCGCCCCTACGTTTGGGACGTGAAACGATGCTTGTCTAGGTGTTAAATCTGTGGGGTAGAAAAATATAAGCGCTAGGGTTGAGATGTCCTGGTTGTAAGCCGGAGGCATCACGATGCTCGCAGAAGTCTTCACCGCCTTTGTCGAACAA
>Ga0081520_100263_pt1 | contig 29706 bp, 23 predicted proteins | sample HotLakmasection1_FD_70988 | JGI IMG/M metagenome (GOLD analysis project Ga0081520, IMG submission 70988) | Hypersaline microbial mat communities from Hot Lake, Washington, USA - Section #1 (SPADES assembly) (version 2) | ecosystem: Environmental > Aquatic > Non-marine Saline and Alkaline >... | reverse complement strand
AGTCCCGATTGGCTCAGGCGCGGTGGAATCGACCGTCAAACAGATTGGGCGTCGCATTAAAATCTCAGGAGCGCAGTGGGAGAGGAAAAATGTGCCCCAAGTTCTGAAACATCGTTCGGCCTATCTCAATGGGCAATTCTCAAAATGGGTCTTACAAAGGTGGGATGCACCCAATTCGTTGCTCGTGAGGCAGGGCGATAAAGCCCTGGAGAAGATGAAACCCCTTTGGCTGCGTAACCCCCTGAATCTTTACGGTAGTCACGGCGGGAAATCACCCGGTAGGGTCCGCCATCGAATCCCTTCTACCAACACGTAGAGAATGGCAATAAGCACCTCATATACCTCCCACCGGGCGCGGGCATCGTCCGGGTTTGGCAGGCGGTAATAGGTTACCGAGCACACGGGTGAAGTGACTGGGATACTCTTTACTCATTAGCTTTCTCAGGGCTCCGTAGATCAATACTCGAAGCCTACACTGAGAAAGCTTTTTTACTGGGTTCCCGACTTTTAAAGCACCCTCTTAGGACTCACCTGTTATGTGTACAAAGCGTAAAGTCAGCACCAATTTCTTTTTGCAATTGTAAAGAGTCATCGGAACTGTTGCGACCTACTGTGAGCTGTGGTGAAATAAGAGAGACGATTCTACTGCATAAATATCAGAGTGTTCTAGGCAGGTTTTGACAGACGTTATCAGCTATAGCGATCTTATTTGATTCGTGAATTCAAGACTAATGCACAGCAAAGATTCTAGTCCAGTATTTTTTCAATAACCAAGTCGGATTGCTACATATAGCGGTTCTTAGGCCAATGAGGTACAAATAATGGCCTAGAACCTCTATTTATACGCAGAGAGGTGTACCTCACCAGGCAAGGAAATGCTGTATGCTAGCGACTACTATTTAAATTAAAGCTGTTTCAGAGTATGAGAATCAACTAATATATATTAGGTGTGATGAATGAGTTACTTAAAGATATGGAACAAGAATTCTTGCCGAAGATGTTTGGCCTGAATTCTTAGTTTATTTGAAGACTATATTTTCACTCCTGAAATTTCATCTTGATTTTGGCTTAGAGCACTTTTGAGAGTTTATAGACAGTGATTGATGACTGATTTTCATCAGGTGTATACCACATAGACAGGTTTATCATTTCGTCTTGTAAAATCAATACGGAAGTATTTAACTATTTAATTTTGAAAACGTCTACATTCAATCATGGTGAGAAATATGGATAGGCTTCTGCCTGAACGGCCCGATATTTATCTTGATGAAGAATCTTCTGTTGAAAAAATTATCATCTGTCAACCCACTACTTCCTACAGTGTCTTGCAGTCGTGCAGCATCACAGTTTCTATTCCTACTTTCAACGGTGCTTGTCGAATTACTAAGGTCTTAGACCATTTAAAGCTTCAGACAGGGGTCGAGTCATTGAATTGGGCTGTTGTTGTTGTTGACAATAACAGCAATGACGACACTGTTGAGGTACTAAAAGATTACGGTAGCCAGAACTCTTTGCCCTATCATCTAGTTTGTATTCCAGAATCTCAACAAGGTGCAGCATTCGCGCGTCAGAGAGCAATCCAGGCAGCGTACACTGATTGGGTATGTTTTTTGGATGATGATATCTTGCCAGAGTCACATTGGCTCTCAAGTGCCATGGAATTCATCAAAAAGGTCGGCAATGTTGCTGTCTTTGGTGGTCAAATCCACGGTAAGTTCGAGGCGGTTCCGCCTAAAGACTTTCACCGTATCCAGTCTTTTCTCGCTATCCGGGAGCGAGGAAATGCAGCCCATAAGTACGATCCAGCACGCCTCATCTTACCGCCTTCGGCTTCTTGGGTCGTGCGCCGTAAAGCATGGTTATCGGCAGTTCCTTCCAGGCCAACTTTGGGTGGGCGGGCTAGGGGCTCTATGATACAAGGTGATGATTATGAACCATTAATCCATTTACATCGAGCTGGGTGGGAAATTTGGTATTGCCCAGATATGCATGTTAATCATCACATACCAAGCTGGCGATTAGAAGAAGAATATTTAGTCAATCTCAGCAGAGGATGTGGCTTGTGTGTCTGCAGTCTGCGAATGATGGGAGTATCTGCTGTGCAGGGGCCAATGGTGTTCGCGAGAGTCACTCTAGGATCTCTAAAGCGTCTAATTCATCACTGGCTGAAACATCGAAGAAAAATAGATTCCGACTTGGTTTTACTGTGTGAGAATGCCTTCTTTCTAGGTAGCTTTTTTAGTTCTTTCTACTTTTTGAGAATTATGCTTCGTCCTAAAATATGAGGTAGCAGTCATACAGTGTCCTTTTTGAAGTAAGCTAAAACTCATCTACTTTGCGTATTTTGGTGACTGGATTCCGCTTTCGGTGGGACTCAACTCAATCAGCTATCAAGAAAAACATATGTTGTACCTTTGGAGAGGATAGTAAGGAGTATGGGAAGTAAAGTTGTTGCAATAGGCCTGGATTCAGCAGATCCATTAGTGCTAGAACGGTGGATTTCTCAGGGTCATCTCAAAAATATTGCAAGCATTATCAATGGTGGAGCTTATGGACGATTAAATAACACAGTTAATTACGGCACACGAAAAGCCATAACTAAAATTACCGAACGAGTGTGGGGCATGTTTCTAACGGGGTGTTTGCCGAGTAAAACTGGATACTGGGGACCTATTCAGTATGATAAGCAGACTTATAGAATCGTTCACGACTACAAGAGTGGTGCAGGCGCATATGACTTTCGGGAGTATCCCCTTTTTTATGCTCTTGGTAAAGACTATAAAATTGCTACATTCGATGTCCCAGGAGCTACGCTCTCTGACGAGGTGAACGGCGTCCAAGTACTAGGTTGGGGAGGGCATGCTCCATGTACCCCAAGTCTATCCCAGCCCCCTGAGCTTCTAAAAGACATCATTAATAAGTATGGCAAGAATCCCATATTGAACTCAGACCATGGGTATTGGTGGGATACAAACTACTTTAACTGGATCCGTAAGGTTCTTAGGGATGGCTCCAAGAAGCGGGCAGAGATTGCCAAAGATCTCCTTGAACGAGACTCTTGGGATTTGTTTCTAACGGTCTTTGCCGAAAGTCACACTGCCGGTCACGATTTTTGGCATTACAGCTATCCGAGCTCACCCTTTTACAGAGGTAATTGTGAGAGTCAGCCTGAAGATTATATGCTGCAGGCTTTTAAACAAATTGACCAAGGCATTGGTGAGATTTTATCAGCTGTCGATGAAGATACGCACGTACTTCTCTTTTCACTCCATGGCATGGGGAATAACATCACCGACTTAGCAAGCATGATGTTCCTGCCTGAATTGATGTATCGTTTTAACTTTCCCAAACGGGTCGGGTTTGCTGCCTCGAATACAAAATCTCCTCCGAAAAAACCCATTTTCAAGCCTCGTCGACGGAGCTGGCCTGGTGAAATTTGGCAGCAGCGCCATGATGCCAATCCTCTAAAGCGATGGTTGCGACAGTGGACACCTAGTAAGTTTGATAAATTTTTGTCGCCCTTGCCTTCTGAAGGTTCTTTCGAGCCTGTATCCCCTTATCAAATGTTGGAGAAAAAGTCCCCTTTATTTTGGATGCCTGCTATGTGGTATCAACATATCTGGCGAGAGATGAAAGCCTTTGCTTTGCCCAGTGTAGGGGCAGGTCATATCAGAATCAACCTTCAAGGTCGAGAACCTAATGGGATAGTATCCATTGAAGAATATGACATTCTTTGTGATGAAATTGAGCGCTTCTTGTACCGGGTTACCGATGCGAGAACAGGCAAACGCCTGGTAAAGGAGGTTATCCGCACTCGAGCATCAGTTCTAGACGATGATCCCAAGCAAACGGATGCTGACTTAGTTGTTCTTTATCACGAAGACCCCGATGACGATGAATGTATGACGGACGTCATCGATAGTCCTGATGTTGGACGAATTGGACCAGTTACCTATTCCCGTTTTGGAGGCCACCGACCTAGAGGTTTTGTAGCAATCAAGGGACCTAAAATCCCTGCCCGCACCTCTTTTTCAGATGGGCAAGCGATTGACTTAGCACCAACAATACTTGATTTATTAGATGCACCTGTTCCCAAATATATTGATGGCAAATCACTTATGCAGCCATTTAGAAGTCCTGTAGATGTCTGATTAAACCGGATGCATTTACTCTGAAACTTACATTCCGCAGGTTGACGATTATTTTTACTGTGCATTGCCTGAGCTAATCGCTAAAAGTCTCTTTGGAATGAGATTCTGGCAACAGAGCAATCTGCTGATCCAAGTAACAGCTTAATACTTCGCAATCATTTAGACGACAGGCTCCAAAAACTGAGATCACCATTTGCCAAGGCTTTTAGACGGCTAAAAATCGATTATCGATTCATATCGAAAATTTTTTGTCAACCCGTGGAATGTCGGCTGAAAGCTTGCGGGGATGTTTATTGCAGCTGTCTCTGCTATGTGTTCCTTGAATGAGGTGTTGCTTATGAGACAAAAGTAAATCTAAATAAGGCTTATTGCTTTATCGGAAGCAGTACGTGGTGTACCAGATTTCATACTGTAGATGTAAAAATCAAGCGTAATAAAATTAATGAATAGTATAGACAAGCAGAAATTAGTAATTGCTGCAAATTTTACCGTTGAGCCTTTGCAGAAATCGATAGCGTTTTGGACGGAGAAGCTAAGTATTCTGACAGAAATTGAATTTTCTCCATACAATCAGGTCTTTCAGCAGCTTTTAGATCCTGCCAGTGCTATTAGCCAAAATCGAACGGGTTTCAATTTTATTCTTTTGAAGTTCGATGACTGGTATAGATACAAGGATGCTAATGCTACCGTAAGCTACGCTGATGCCACTAACCAAGAAAAGCTTGAGCATAGTTTGTACGAGTTTGCAGAAGCTTTGGAATCCGCCACTAGACGACTTTCAGTACCAACAATATTGGTGATCTGTCCTCCTTCACCTCACCTTGGTAAAGTATCTCGCGACTTCTTACAGGCAATGCTTTATAGTCTGCAAGCCAAGCTCGCAAATGTGAATAACTTGCATTGGGTAACACCATCCGATGTGGACAAACATTACCCTGTGGTCAATTACTACAACGAAGTCACTGATAAACTCGGACATATTCCCTATTCGGAGCTTTACTTCGCTGCGTTAGGTACCTCCATTGTCCGTAAAATGCATAGCTTGATGCGATCTCCTTATAAAGTGATCGCATTAGATTGCGATCAAACCATCTGGTCTGGAATTTGCGGTGAGGATGGCTGGGCAGGTGTAAAAATCAATTCTCCACAACGAGAGCTCCAAAAGTTCATGCTGGCACAAAAGGATGCTGGTATGCTGCTCTGCCTGTGTAGTAAAAACGTCGAAGATGACGCCATAGAAGTGTTTGAGCGTCATCCAGATATGCTCATGCGGCTAAAGGACCTTGTCTCTTGGCGTATCAACTGGATTCCTAAGTCAGAGAATATCAAGTCCCTTGCGAAAGAACTCAACTTAGGTTTAGACAGCTTTATCTTTGTCGACGATAACCCGGTCGAATGCTCGGAGGTTAAACTTAATTGCCCTGAAGTACTCGTCTTGCAGATTCCTAGAGAAGCAGACCATATTCCTAGATTTTTGAATCACATTTGGGCTTTTGATCATCCCAAGGTAACTACTGAGGATGCCAAGAGAACCCTTTACTATCAGCAAAATATGCAGCGTGAACGTCTAAAGAGTTCAACGCTAACCTTTTCAGACTTCTTAGAAAATTTGGAACTGGAGGTGAACATTGCTACCATTCAGCTTGAAGAGGTGGCGCGTGTATCTCAGCTGACTAAGCGAACCAACCAGTTCAATGCTACTACGGTTCGACGTACAGAATCTGAAATTACTGAATTCATCAATTCTCCTCTCACCAGAAGCCTCTCTGTAAAAGTCAAAGATCGTTTTGGTGATTACGGCTTAGTGGGAATAATACTCGCTACAGAGTCTGATGAGACAACTTCAATTACGGTAGACACCTTCTTGTTGAGTTGCCGTGTCTTAGGACGTGGCGTAGAGCATAGAATGGTCGCCCATTTAGCGAATAGTGCAAAGAAAAGCGGACTCGAAAACATAATCTTACCTTTTATCCCGTCTGCTAAGAATCGTCCAGTCGCAGAGTTTTTATCGAGCATCGGTAAAAACTATGAACAGTTTTCTGCTGACCGGAAGTTTTATAAACTTCCAGTTGAATTTGCTGCACAGATTACTTTTTTTCCAGAGAATGATGGCAGTTCTGTAGATACCCAGTTTTCCCCAAATAAAGTGTCCAACCACTCTAGTCATGGGAAAAAGATTACCGATACTTATCGCGTTAGTATCTCAGAATTGTTGTCTGACATTGCCAATCATTTCTACAGTGGAAAAGCCGTATTGGCCGCAGTAGAACAATCTCAGCAAAGTTCTCGATTACAAAAAGGAGACTATCTTGCTCCGCAGAGTCCATTCGAGATTTCCTTAACCAATCTTTGGGAGCAAGTACTCAACGTAAGGCCGATTGGATTACAGGACAATTTCTTCGATTTAGGTGGGACTTCGCTATCAGCAGTTATGCTTTTGGCTCTTGTTGAGGAGGAGTTTGGTGTCCAATTACCTCTCACAACAATGCTCGAATCAAATACTGTAAAACAGTTAGCCAAGGTCTTAAGTCAGCCAACTCAATTAGAGCATCAAAGACAACTCCATTCAATCGTCCCTATCCATCCAGTCACAGACACCCAAAAACCCCCCTTATTCATGATTCATGGTGGCTTCGGAGACGTTCTTTATTATCGAGAACTAGTCGATTTTCTAAAGCCTGACCAACCGTTATACGGTCTACAGCCCTTGGGTCTAAACGGTGAGAAATCGCCGCTTAGAAACGTCAAAGTCATGGCTTCACATTACATTGATGAAATCAGGCAATTGCAGCCTGAAGGACCTTATTTTTTGGGCGGGCGCTGCATGGGAGCCATTTTAGCAGTTGAAATGGCTCAGCAATTGGAAGCAACTGGACAGACTGTTAAATTGATTGCTTTGTTACAGCCCGCTTTCCCGGCTGCGATGGGACAGCTAGAGCTCTGGCGGAATCGTTTAGACTACTACACTAAGCATTATTTTATGATTAGTGCAACCTATCACTATCAAAAGTTCCTAAGGTTGAGCAAACAGGAAAAGCTAGATTATATTTTTGAGCAACTTAGTAAGCTCCTAAAGAAGATTCTAAAGAAGATCGATGTTACTCAGAAGTCTCCTTCCAAAGTAGAATGTTCCCCTTCGTCTCAAAATTCAAAATCGATCGAAGAAGCTAAATTATCAGCACAGGGGAATATAAATAAGCTAGCTAAAAATCAAGGAGGCAGTAGACAGGCCCTTAAAAACAGGGTTTATGAAGCAAATCTATGCGCCCTGCAGCAATATTCTTCTGAAGAATATCATGGCAATGCCAAAGTTGTACTTTTTATAGCAAACGAGACATCTGAAAAAGCAGCTAACAAAATTTATGCTGCATGGAATGACAAGATAGCGTCTCAGGAAATTGATTTCTACAAGGTCCCAGGTAATTATGACACGATGACTAATCGTCAAAATGCAGCGAAAATGGTCGATCTGATTCTCAGGTACCTAAAGGCTTAAATTACCTAGAATATATATGGCTCATTAATAGCTCTTAGGGTAAATATTGAACGCATAGGACAAGTATTATGAGGAAATACATTTGACTGAGCTTTACTTATTCGGCCAAGCTGTTTTGTATATCTTTGTTGTCACCTCTGTTTAAGCATAAGTAACTTGGGGTAAACAAACCGAGGTGAAAGCGGCTGGAGCCTTGCTCTACCGTTATCTTAATCTCAGAATTCCTATCCTTACCTACTTACATCGATTAATGATTTTAGGACTACTGTCATGCATTCTTTAAAGCAATTTGCGAAGCGGAAGTTTTATCAGACTGTGGTCAATATAGAGGCCAAACAATTTATCTTTATCCTAGGACATATGCGAACTGGATCGACTCTTTTGCTTCATATTTTGAATTCCCATCCTGAAATAGCTGGATACGGCGAAACCCATACTTATTACACGTCTTCTGAGCACTTAAGCAAGCTCATATTGAGAACGAAGTGGAATCTCAAAAGATTCAGTATTCCTGAGAGATATTTATTAGAGAAATCGCTACATGACCATATTTCACCAAGCTTTGAATTTACACCTAATATCCGCGTTATTTTTCTCTTACGATCACCTCAAGATGCTATAAACAGTATTCTCAAAATGTATGATAAAGTCGGCCATGAAAAATTTGGTGATGCCGATTGGAGCTTGAAGGGGACTGCAAAATATTATTCAAACCGAATGGAACAACTTAGTAGCTATTCTGATCGCATCGGCTCTAGTCATCAGATCACCTTTACGTTTGACCAGTTTCTCAGCAACCCAGAAAACTCATTAAGCCAATTGCAAAATTTTCTCGACTTATCTACTCCCCTGTCAGAAAGCTACCAAACGAATACTCTAACAGGTGCACCTATCGTCGGAGATTATTCCGATAATATCTTTTCTGGCAAGATAATAAGATCTCGCAAATCCTCTTCCAAAGTCATTGATCAAGAAATTTTGGGATCTTGTCACTCAGCTTTTGTCGAAACATTAGCGAAGCTCAAGGCCAATAGCCTATTTTCAATTCAAGATTTTTCGTAGATTTTTGTAATTTAAGTGAAAACGTAGCCCTAAGTTTCTAAAAGCATAAGATACCATTGTCTGAATAACATCAGTTTCGTCCACCTATTTATTAAAGAGTAGTATCATCATCCCCAAAAAACATGGGGATGATGACTGTATCCCTCTAAATCTCTCTCACCCTGAATCCAAGATAGCCTTTCGAACAGTTTTTCAGTGATTTTTTCTCTTCAAGGCCATCATCACTCTCATCGTCTGATGATGGCAAACGTGATAGAAATATAGGACTAAATTAGTGACCCCAAAAATCTTCGTGACATCTTCTAAAAGAATCGGTAAGCCTCTGCCAGAAATAGAGTAGGAGTCTGCCATCCCTGAAATAAAAAAGAAGGTTCCTGAGGCGAGTAGTAGCAAATAGGGTGTCTGTCTAATCTCTCGACGAAAGGAATAAATGAATAAAATAGCTAAAAATGTGTACACCCCGTAGATAGTGATTTTAGGGATTCCCAAATACACGGATAGCATGAGCTTAAAGCGAAAGGCTTCATCTAGCATGACGATCCCGATCAACAAGCCAGGATAGAGTAGAAACCAATATTCCCTTTTAGATTTTGTATGCCTTTTTATAAGATTGAAGCTGAAGAGGCAAATAAAAGATGCTGCGGACCAAAGAATGACTGATAGGCCAGGGAAAATTCCAATCTGGGGGTCGCCAGAGTTAAACGGTTTCTGAAAAGCTTTGAGTATGTAGTAAACTCTGGCATCGTGGATAGGGTTTGGCAAAACGTGGGACAATAAAATATAGCCTACCATGGCTGAAAAAGTAACAAAAAGAATACTATTCGGGATTAGGAAAAAACGATATCTTCTGAAGGCCCTTGACAAGATAGTTGTTAATTTAAAGTGACTCATTATTCATCAATTTGAGGTTGATTGAGTTGATATTGTAAAACCATGCTGATCACACTAGCACTCAATGGCATAAATAAACATAGAAATTATGAGGTCAAAGGCTTGTTCAGTCTGGGTGTCTCTTATTGTGTCTTGATCAATGCCTCCGGTGGTCACGTTGACGTTGTAACAAGTGTTCGGGGGCTACTCAAACTTGACTCGAACGCAACCCAAGGCTTCACCCAATATCCGGCAAAACACGCTCATATGGGCTTGGATGCCAGCCATCTCACCAAGACTACTGGTCACCTCTTCTCCGCTTACGCCTCTGCTTGCTCGTATAATAGACCTGTTGTGAAATACCGTTCAAAATCGTTGAAAGCCTGTCTAGGAGAGATTTTCAGGGATTTTGCCGCCAAAAGGCTAAAAGCCTTTACTGAAGGGCGTTTCAAGGATTCTTAAGTTTAATTCACAACAACTCTCAGGACGGAACTTGATAAGTAGATAGACAGAATCAGTCAGATGCCAACAACTGCATCGTCAAGCTTTCAGAAGTTCAGGACTACATTTTTTACGCTCAACAATCGAACTATCTGAACTCAAAATGTTTATTTTCAAGCTTTATTTGTTAAATGTGACACTTCAAAATATGGAGAGTGGGTTAAAAGGATGCGGTTTGCCCAAAATAAATCCTTGGGCATAGGGAATACCCATCTGTTTGACTTGCTCCAACATTTCTAAATTTGCAACTCCCTTAATGATCGCTCGACTGTCTTGCCACGGTTCACTGTGAATTATGGCTTCTAAATAACGCAATTTAGCACTGTGTCGCATAGGTCTTGCGGGGTCGAGTAGTTTGCTACTGATTTTATAATAATCAATAGGTAAAGATTGGTGCAATCGTTTGAGGTATTTGCCTTCAAGACAGTCATCGATCGCAACTTGACAGCCAATCTCTTTTAATTCTTGAATGCGTTTAGAAACATGCTCCTCGTGGGACAAAATCGCCATCTCTGGTAGTTCAAAGCAAACATGTTCTGGTTTTAAGGCAAAGTTTGTAACTTGAGTATCAACGATCTCGGCCAATTTGGACGTACTAATACTAGCTAGGGACAGATTTAAGGAATAAACGTGATGAGTCCGGTCTATCCCGTGTTCGCTACCGTCAGTTCTAAGCTGATGAAGCTTAAAGAATTTTCGAATAACCCAACTGTCAATCGTGTGGGACAATCCTAACTCAGTAGCGATCGCTAAAAATTTCCTGGGAGATATCAGTTTAATATCCCCTGTTTCAGTTTTTATAGGCAATCGCAGCAGTATTTCCTCTTGAGTCTTAAGAGGAATGCTTTCGTTGCCCACAGCTACTACAGGCTGGGTGTAAAGCTGAAACTCATCTTCCTCAAAAGCTCTTGTTAAATGAAACAACCATTTTTCTCGCTCAGCAGAGGGTGAAGCTGTCAGCTCCTGCCAAACATCCAGCGAAACCTTTTTCATCAGAAATAATGGACTGATTGCACTACTAAGCAAGTATTGTTGCTGACAGGCATTAATTAAGGGCGTTGAACTAGGGTGAAAGGTTTGATTAAGCAATTGTAAGGCTAGCCGCCGTAAGTCGTTCGCAATGTATCCTGGAACTAGCAATGGCCGCTGCCAGGACTTAACTCTTAGCATCCGAATATAAAAGCGGCTGAGGCCTGTACATCGAAAGAGAGCTAGCAAATACTCTCGCTCAAGACGCTTACTAGGAATCTGGTGGTAGACAACCATTGATGGGTTGTACCAAACTTCCCAATCGGCCTTTTGAATGTAGAGAATTGCCTCCAGGTCCTCAGACGCTAAGCCTGCTCCCTTGCCTTTGTGATTGAGAAATAAACGTTTGGGAACGTTGTCGAGCCAAACTTGGCGACGCACAACCAAGCCAGCTGCGGGAGGCAACATCCTAGAACTAGGTTCATATCGATGTGGAATCTGTCCACGCTCGATAACTGCAAGAAAGGAAGAAATTTGCTTAAAGCCTAGTGGAGGATCGCTCTCAAAATCCCCGTGAACTTGACTGCCAAATGCTCCCACTTGCTGATGATTTTGGGCAAATTGACAAGCTTGCTGAATCCAGTCTTGGGCTGGAACATTATCATCGTCTAAGAATCCGACTATATCTCCAGTAGCTAGTTCAACTGCTCGCTGACGGGCAAAAGCAGCACCCTGAGTAGCAACAAAGCAATAACGTAGCCGACTTTGGATTGGCCAAGTCTTCTGATACCTACGAACCACTGCAGCGGTGTCATCTGTACTATTGTTGTCAGCTACAACAACCTCCCAAGAAATATTGGCGGTGTTAACTTGCGTTCTTAAGCGTTCTAACACCTTTGGCAACCGCTGAGCGCCGTTGTAGGTAGGAATCGCAACCGTAATGCTGTATTTTTGAGGAATCTGGTTTGCTTCTTCACCGTTGCTTTCTGTACGGCAGATTTGCTCCTCTAACTGGGCTTTTTTTTCAGGAGAAACACTGCATATCTTTAACGAAGATACGTGATTAGCTTCTTCCAAAGTTGATTCTTCTTCCAAAGTTGGCTCATGCAAGGTTTCCACAGGTATTTCACATCCTAATAAAAAACTTTTTTACTAGAGCTCTATTCCAACAGGCCGGACAGTTTTAGCAGCGATGGCATACAGCATTTTTGATCCGGTAAGGTGCACCCCACTTTACCTGAGGACGAGGTTTTGAAGGTGTTTATATGTACCTCCTAGTCTCGAAAATGCTACAAGGCTTGTAGATCAGTTACCCTTCGTAGTCACCTTTTGAAATCAAAGGTGGTTTTCAGGCTGGCATGGCACTCAACACTTTCAACCGCTGAGGCTCTAACTCACAGGCAAAATAGAGATAGATGGCTCCGTAGCATTACTGCTTAAACTTTCCATATATCATTGCGCCACGAAAACCCCATTATCTTCAAGCTTAAAGACTGATCCTCATTCAATATTTATGAAAGATACTTAGGAATTAATAGTTCCTAAACAAACTTCAGGGCTATGCTCCGCAGTACTCCTCCTTTTAGGATTATGTAAAGTCTCCTTAAAGTGTTGCCAAAACTCTCTTGCAAGCTTTCTCTGCCTCCAACAAACTAAAAATAACTGACTGTACAATCTGGCTTAACGATTTTCATCTATCGAACTACGAGCGAAGTTCACTAGGCGAAGTCCTGAAAATTTGAGTCATTGAAACTCTTGGCTAACCGATAGTGCCCCGATTCTACTGAGCGCCATCAATCTGTGACCAAAAAGAATCTTTGACATGTAGGTCGGCCTTGAATTTGTGACAACTGTCTTAGCGCCAGAGGCAGGGTAAGCGCAAGAAAATTGTGTCCAAAGTGTGTATTGACTTTCAGGCGATGCGTGCATGGCTAGAGGCCGCATCTTTTCGTGATCATCTTTCTCAATAGCTTAATCTTGTTGACATATATGGGTCTAATTTTCTCAATAAGGTAGTCCTTATTGATTCTTGCGTTTACTCTAGCGCCAGAGGCCGAGTAATAGATGAAAAAAACTGTCCACGACCTGAAGCAAGATCTGAGGAATTTAGATCCAGATCACTCAGTGCAAGCTGTGAGTATGCGGACTTTTATGGCCTGAGCCTACGGTAAGTTGATGTGGTGTTAGTCAGCACCATCGATGATGGCTGAGCGGTCTAGGAGCAGCAGATTCCGCAGAGCGTCTGTGTCAAGTTCCGTGAGCCCCTGTCCGCCCCCACCAACTAGACCTCTTCAAAAATAAGCTGGATGTGAGAATAGAAAAGCCTGGGTTACCAGTACAGCGTATGAATCAGCACTTTTTCAATCGTCTTCTGCATCTGCTGGAGGAACGCCCCGCGCAAGGGAAACAGATGATTGGGCTAGGGGCTCCAGCACTATGGGAGCTGTGGCAACGCATTGCGGAGTTGGAGCAAGCCGCCCAGCAAGAACGTGCCTATCGGACCGGGCGCAAACGTTAAGCCGGGGGAGGAGGCAGAAAGAAGGCGGACGTTTTATGTCGGCTCTTGGTGACCTTGCAATACCTGAGACAACATTGGACGATGCAAGGGCTAGGAGAATGTATTGGCTGCGCCGAATCGACCGTATGCAACTACATTCACGAAATGTTGCCCTACCGCCGCGCTGAATTGTCGGCCAGTCTGCTAGAGCAATGACAACAAGACTGTAGCAGTGTCGAGCGGGCCGAACTAGAGGCTTAGCTGTCTCATCTATTGTTGTCACAGTGGGCCTGACGGCGAGCTATTAGCGTGCACTTAGGAGCAACCGATTCCGAGACCGCAGGATGAGGCCAAGCAGGAGGCTTACTACAGCGGTAAACAAAAGCAGCACACCCGCAAAACACAGGTTATCAGCTTACCGAAAGGCATGGATATCGTTGATGTCGTCATTGGCGAGCCGGGCCCTCGCAATGATGGAAAGTTGCTGGAACAGACGCAAGCCGAGTTACCAGAGGACCTTGCGTTTCTAGGCGACAAAGCCTATGTCGGAAAGAAAAATACCACGACACCGCACAAGCGATCGCCAGGTGGGGAGTTGACGCAGGCGCAAAAAGAGTTCAATCAGCAAGTAAACCAAAAGCGGGTCTATGTTGAGCATGTCATCCGAGTGATGAAGATCTTTCGCATTGCCAAAGAAGAATTTCGGATGCAATTCCAGATGTATGAGCAGGTGATCGGGTGTGTCTGTGGACTCGTACGACTGAGGGAGCAGTATGCCTAAATTTCAGCCAATGAAGGCTGGAGACAGCAGTTGTATCCGCTAATTGTCAGATATCCTTACCTTTTTAGGACTACCTATTCTTGAAGATGTCTACTGCTCCGCGATCGCCTGCTTTGACTCAATCATGTCGTGAATCTTCTCCTCAAGGGTGCCGGTGGTTACAAACTTCTACGCTTGCACATTTTTCGTCTGCACGTTTCGTCTGCACGATGCGAAATGCTAGGTCCGTCGCCTGGTTTTCCACCGCCGGGTTCTACTCGTAGCAACCGCACGAGCAGAGTAGACTAATAAAAGTATTCCAGTTGTGAGGATACGCACATGGCAGTTACCACCTCTAGACTGACTTTCCAGGAATACCTCAACGACGACGATCGCACCAGCAATGGTTACGAGCTAGTCGATGGGGCATTGGTTGCCATGGGCATTCGCACCGGGCTGCATGGGGAGATCGCCAGATTCTTGAATGTCCAATTAAGCTAGACGCTCAGCAAGTGTGATGCACAGTCAGGTTCGGTCAAGTTGGCATCGCTAAATACCAAAAACTAGATCGCCCCGATGCCTATTCTCCGTCGTCGATGACGGCGGTGCGATCGAGCAGTAGCAGATTGCGTAGGGCATCGGTGTCGAGTTCTGTGAGCCACTGCTCGCCCGCGCCCACCACCTGCTCCGCCATCGCCTGCTTCGACTCAATCATGTCGTGAATCTTCTCCTCCAGGGTGCCGGTAGTCACAAACTTGTGCACCTGCACATTTTTCGTTTGCCCAATGCGAAACGCCCGATCCGTCGCCTGATTTTCCACCGCCGGGTTCCACCAGCGATCGAAATGGAAGACATGATTCGCCCGCGTCAGGTTCAGACCCACGCCCCCCGCCTTCAGCGACAGGATAAACAGCCGGGGGCCGCTAGGGTCATGCTGAAAGCGATCGACCATTTCCTCCCGCTTCTTTTGCGGCGTACTGCCATAGAGAAACAGCGTCTCCTGCCCAAACGTGCGTTCCAGGTGGGCCTGGAGCAGCTTGCCCCACTCCGCAAACTGCGTGAAGATCAGGGCACGATCGCCCTCATCCAGCAATTCCTCCACCATTTCATCAAACCGCTGGAGCTTACCCGATCGCCCCGCTGCCAGTGGCTCCCGCTCCTCCTTGAGGAACTGCGCCGGATGGTTGCACAGTTGCTTGAGCTTGGTCAGCAAGCCCAAAATCTGCCCCCGCCGCTATACGCCTTCCGCCGCTTCGATATCGCGCATGGCCTTTTCCACCGTGGCCTGATAGAGCTGCGCCTGCTCCGTAGAGAGGCCGCAAAACACCGTCATTTCCTGCTTCTCCGGCAGATCTTGGATGATGCTGCGATCGGTCTTCAAACGGCGGAGAATAAACGGCTGCACCAGCGATCGCAACGTCTTCAGCGAGGCCGTGTCGCCATAGCGCTCGATCGGCGTCGCAAACCGCTTTTGGAAAAAGTTTTTGGGACCGAGATAGCCCGGATTTAAGAACTCCATAATGGACCACAGCTCCGCCAGGCGGTTCTCTACCGGGGTGCCGGTGAGGGCAATGCGAAACTGCGCTTCGATTTGCCGCACCGCTTTCGACTGCTTGGCATCGGGATTTTTGATATTCTGCGCTTCATCCAGCACCACGCCGAGCCATTCTACCCGCTCAAAATCCTTGAGATCGCGCTGGGCCAGGGCATAGCTGGTGAGCACAATGTTGCCCCCACGAGCCTTGCGGGCAAAGGCAGCCGCGTGCGATCGCTTATCGCCGTGGTGCATCAACACCTTTAGTTCCGGGCCAAACTTGTGAATTTCCCGCTCCCAGTTGCCCAGCACCGAAGTCGGACACACCAGCAACACCGGACCATCCAGCAGCTCTCGCTCCTTCATGGTCAGCAAAAAGGCAATGAGCTGGATAGTTTTACCCAACCCCATGTCGTCGGCGAGACAAGCCCCCAGTCCCCACTGTTCCAAAAACGCCAGCCACGAGACGCCCCGCGCCTGATAGGGCCGCAACTGGCCCTCAAATCCCGCCGGTTCGCTGATCGGTTCAAGGGTCTGGTTGCCCTCCGTCAGGGTTGTGATCAGCTCTTGCAAAATGCCCGAGGCTTCGAACTTGACCACCGGCAATTTGTCGATCACCTGGGTGTCGCCCGTGCTCAGCCGCAGCGCATCTTCGACGCTGAGTTCGATGGGGGTATCACGCCGTTTGAAAAAGTCCCGCGCGGTGCGCACGTCCTGGGGCCGCAGTTCGACCCACTGCCCGTCAATTTCCAGCAGGGGCGTTTCCTGGGCCACCAGCTTTTCAAAATCTTTTTGGGATAGCTTTTTGCCCGCCAGGGACAGTTCCCACTCCACATTCAGCAGGCTTTTGAGGCCGAGCCGCTGCCGCTGTTTGCGATTGGGGGCTGCTGCCGCCACCTGAATGCCGAGGCGATTGTCTTCGCTGGGGGATTCCAAACCGGGGGGCAGCACCACGCCAAAGCCGGTGTCCCGCAGGCGGTGCAGGGTCATCTTGAGAAAGACAAAGGTCTGCGCCGGGTCGAGGGGCACGCGGCTGGGGCGACGCTGTTGCAAACTTTCTCGCACGGGATCGCAAAAGCGGGAAGCGCGACCCAGTCCGGCCAGCAACGTTTCTTGGGGATGCGGGATGACGTGTCCCTCAATCACCGCCTCATCCACGGGATATTCCCACAGGGTGTCGGCGGCGACGAGCACGCTTTCGTCATCGCGGGATTGCAGATAGTAGCCCAGGTGCCAGGAGCCGTCGTCGGTTGCCGGCGGTTCCAGCCGAAAGCAGAGGCGAAACCGATTTTCGTCGACGCTGCTCTGTAGGGGCGTGGTCCAGGTGGTGAGGGCATCGCGCAGACGGGCAGCGGCGATCGCGGTGCCACTTTCCAAGGTCTTGTCGGGCTCGCTGCTGAGGGCCTCTAGCCATTCCCGCAGGGGCAAGTCAGGACTCAACACCTCGTTGCTGCCGACGGGTTGGGCCTGCGATCGCACCTGGGCATCCACCATCTGTTGCATAAAGTCGCAGAGCTGAGCGTTACCCGGCGTCGGCAGGGGCACCGTCACGCCCAGGGTCTGTCCTTTGCGCGCTTTGGGCACCGGCTGATAGGTGCGACAACTGGCGGGCATCCACTGGCTAAAGAGCTGCAGCCGTCGGGCATCGGTTTCACTGTCGAGCAGCAGTTGCCACTCGGCCTGGGTCTTTTTGGCGGGGGTGAGGGCGATCGCGGGCAAATACTTGCCTCGCGCCTGCAAATCCAGGCTCCACCGGGCGGCATGGCTCCAAAAGCGGAGGTCGTCGCCAATCTCAATCCCGGCAATTTCCCGCTGGCCCAGGGGCAGGCTCTCCAAGAACTGCGCGGCTTCCCGAGGGGGTAGCCACACCCCTTGCAGTTTCCAGGGATGCAGGGCGATCGCCGCCGCGTTCTCCGTCAAGTCTGCCGCCGAATGCTTGGGCAGACAGGCCGTCGCCGTCAACTCGGTGGGCAATGACAACACCTGTTCCAGCACGCGGGCAGGCTTTTGGCGGCGGCGTTGGGCCGTGCCGCTATCGCCCATCGCCACCCAAAAGGGTTTGGGCAGCCCCCCGATCGCTTTCAGCCGCTCCAACAGTTCCGGCACGACCATGCAAAACGGATGCTCTCGCAGCTCTGGCTCCGGCGGCAGGGTGTCAGCCTCTAGCCGCTGCCACATCTCCCCCCAGAGAAAAAACTGCTGATTTTCCGTTAACCAGCTTCCGTGTACGATTGCCATGCCACACTCAAATCAATCAACAAATCTCAACCCCCAGCGCGATCGCCCGTGGACTTACCAATTTACCGCCAAACGAAATCGACTATCACCGTTTGTCTCGATGTCATGCAGCCCCAGGAAGCGGCCACCGTGCGGACCCTGCTCAATGAGGTGGTGCAGGAAGGCTGGAGCTATCCCCAGTCCGAGCCCTTGACAGCCGCCGCCTTTGAGGGCTACTGGCTTAAGGGAGACGCCTTTGTGGTGCGCCGGATAGAGCCATCGTCGCCAACGGGAACAACCTCAGGCAAGGTGGTAGGGGCATTCTATCTTAAGCCGAACTTTCCGGGGCGGTGTCGCCATATTGCCAATGCCGGATTTATTGTAGCGCCCGAATTTCGCGGTCAGGGCTTGGGCCGCTGGATGGGTGAAACCATGCTGCTGCTGGCCCGCGATCGCGGCTATCGCGCCGTGATGTACAACCTTGTGTTTGAAACCAATGTGGCCTCGCTCAAGCTGTGGGAGTCCTTGGGGTTTCGAGCCATTGGCCGGATTCCCGAAGGCGTGCTCTTGCCGGATGGGCGGTATCGGGATGCGGTGATGCTTTATCGGTCGTTGGTGGAGTAGGTGGGGGGTTGGGTAGCGGGATCAGGGGGCTTGTCTGTAACCCTGATTCGAGACTGCTGGACCTAGAAACCCAACCTGCCATGGGGTGTGTCCGTCCCTCACTCATCTGCTCACACTCCCTGTCCGAAGGTGGTGCGACCCACCCACCCCAGCCCAAATGCCAGGGCATCCGTCTCATGGTTTAGCGTGTCGCGATCGCGTCCTGAACCGTTACTCTAAAATCAAACATTTGGGTCGGACCCAGGGCTGCATCATCCTTAAAAATAGCGGGATCACAAAACACTTCACCGGGATCCGTCGTTAGGAATGAGAATTGAATAAGTTGGGATAGCCGTCTCGGCTGTCCCCCGACAGGCAAGGGACATCTCTCACCAAAATGGGACTTTAAATAATCCTCATCCCTTAGCGATCGCGCCTCCAAACAACAGCTCCCTTCCCCCTCACCTATCCCCTGCAAGCGACGAAACAATAAATTCACTTTACGGTTGTATAACTGCTTGGATATATTGAGAGATGGCAGTCAAGGCTCATCCTCCAGGATGGTCCTAAAGATTGCCCTTATATCGATGTCTAAACCACGCCGCCTAAACCACGCCTATGAGGACTGGAGTTTTGCGTGATCGAAAAAACCTCTCCTTATGTTAGCTAAGCCTGCCCAGAGGGCTTATGAGAGATGCTGTAGAGAGTGAGGTTCAGCCAACTGTCAAACCCCTATTTCTGAAACTAGATGAGGTTTATCTTCGCCACCGTGCCCTCTTACCACCGGTCTGAGATGTTGCAAGTACCGCCTTCAACCGCTTCTATGGTGGACTGGTCTCCCACCGAGCTGCCCCAATTGCCCGATGCCCCGGTATTCAATAACGTTGGGCCTTTGCCCCTATGAAATTTCCTCGCGATCGCCACTCTGCCACCGTTCGTCCCACCGGACCAGACTGGGCCAAATCCATTCCCGCCCTGGATTGGTTGGTGCACTACCAGTCCCGGCATCTGGTCGGCGACATCATCGCTGGCATTATCGTAGCCAGCCTGTTGATTCCCCAAAGCATGGCCTATGCCCTGCTGGCCGGATTGCCGCCCCAGGTGGGGCTATATGCCAGTATTGCCCCCGCCATCATTTATCCGCTGTTTGGCACCAGTCGGGTGTTAGCGGTGGGGCCGGTAGCGGTGGATTCCCTCATGGTGGCGGCGGCGGTGGCGCCACTGGCCCCTCAAGACAGCCCCCAATATCTGGCGTTTGCCCTCACCCTGGCCTTTCTAGTGGGCGTGATTGAACTGGCAATGGGGCTATTGCGGCTGGGCTTTTTGGTAAACTTTCTCAGTCGCTCGGTTATTTCGGGCTTTATCAGCGGGGCGGCGCTCATCATCGCCTTCAGTCAGATCAAGCATGTGTTTGGCCTGAGCATTCCCAGAACGACCTCCTTTTTTGAATCGCTCGTGGTCCTGGTGGGCAATCTGCCCCAGACCAACTGGGTGGCCCTGGGGTTGGGGTTGATGAGCGTAGCCATTTTGCTGTATTTCAACCAGCCCTTGGTCAAGCAGTTAAAGCGCCGGGGCTGGAGTGATCAGAAAATTTTGCCCGTGTCCAAAAGTGCCCCGCTGCTGGTGGTGATTTTAGGCACGGTGCTGGTATGGAGTTTGCAGCTTGATGAAACAGCGGGCATCAAGGTGGTGGGGGACATTCCCCAGGGGTTGCCCGCTCTGACTCTGCCGCTCTTCGATCTCCAGGCGTTGCAGTTGCTGATGCCAGCCGCGTTGGCGATCGCCCTGGTGGGCTATATGGAAGGGTTCGCCGGGGGGCAAGCCCTGGCCAGCAAGCGGCGGGAAAAAATTGACCCCAACCAGGAATTAATCGCCTTTGGGGCCGCCAACCTGGGAGCTGCCGTGACGGGGGGCTATCCCGTGACGGGGGGCGTCAGCCGCTCAGTCGTGAACTTTTCGGCGGGGGCTAACACTGGCCTGGCTTCCATCATTACCGGCTGCTTGCTGGCGGTTACGGTGCTGTTTCTCACCGGTCTCTTTTACTTTTTGCCCCAGGCTTGTCTGGCCGCCATCATTATCACCGCAGTATATAAGCTGATCGACTTTGGCACCTTCCAACGGATGTGGGCCTATGACCGGGCCGACGGTGTCGCCTGGTTAGCCACGTTTGTGATTGTGCTATCCCTGGGGGTGGAAAAGGGGATTATCATCGGGGCTTTGATTGCCCTGGGGCTGCACCTCTGGCGAACTAGCCACCCGCACATTGCGATCGTCGGGCGTTTGGGCGACTCTGAGCATTTTCGTAATGAGCGGCGTCACCCGGTAACCACATCCCCTCAGGTGCTCGCTGTGAGAATGGACGAAAGCTTATATTTTGCCAATGCCAAATATTTAGAGAATTTCCTCAATCGAGAAATTGCCGATCGCCCCGACCTGCAAAGCGTGTTGCTGGTGTGTAGCGCTGTCAATATCATCGATGCCAGCGCCCTGGAGATTTTGGAAACGCTACTGGTCGATCTAAAAGGGCTGGGGATTGCATTTTACCTATCTGAGGTGAAAGGTCCGGTGATGGACAAGCTGATGAAGATTGGCTTCATCGACCAACTGGGAAAAGACCATGTGTTTTTAACCACTGACCAAGCAATGCACACCCTGGCCGGGATTTAGCGTCAAGGCTGCCGCTGGGGTGCAGCGGGGATCACTGGCTGTTGGCTCAAAGCCGACTCAGTCAGGAGCGATCGCGCGTCCCTCCAATTCTCAAAAACGCTCTTGCAGGAGGGATTTGTCCACTCGCAATCAATCAATCGATCTGACATGTTCATTTGCGCTGGATCAGACAGCTCATCAATCAACAAGTTGGGATGATGGCAAAAGTCATTTAAGGGCAAAGACAAATAAATCAGTCCTCAACCTCTGTCCATCGAAAGATATTAGAGGCTTAATTTTAGACAAATCTAAAATAGTGAGGAAATTCAGAATGAAATATTTGCTACTGGTGTTTATCTAGCCGTTTTTTTGCGATAGTCAGTGACCAAAATCTGTAGAAATCTTAACGTAAGAAGTCTTAACGTAAAAACCTTACCAATTCTAAATGATTGAACTGGTCTTAAAGGTTTTTCCGAGGTTGTTTTTCAGTTAGTCAATGCTAGTGAAAAGCCTTTTCTACACTAGTCTTTGACAACTTTACTGCCGCTTTAAATTAAGCACACCCTCTAATCTTAAGATTTCTAACTGCCGACCAAAAATTATTGGATTGTTACAAATTGCAGGCTAGATATTTCAAATTCTTCCATCAAGTAGCCGGAGGTCAAAAGAGATTGAGGCTTTAAGATGTCTACTTTTTCACTGATTTTTATCGCCGTTTTAGGCGTGGCGCTGCTTCTGTTTCTGGTGATTGTGGCACGCATTCAGGCATTCGTTGCCCTGTTGATCGCCAGTTTGTTTGTGGCCGTCATCGGCGGCATTCCACCGGGTGAAATTGCCGGAGTCATTCAAGAAGGGATGGGCAACACCCTGGGCTATATCGCCATTGTGATTGGCTTGGGGGCGATGTTTGGCGAATTGCTCCAGGCCTCGGGGGGAGCCGAAACGATCTCCAACACCCTGATCAAACGGTTTGGCGATGAAAAAGCCCCCTGGGCCTTGGGCTTTACCGGGTTGATCGTGGCCATTCCCGTCTTTTTTGATGTCGCGCTAATTTTGTTTATCCCGCTGATTTACAGTCTGGCTCGACGTACGGGGCGATCGCTGCTGTACTACGGCATTCCCCTCGTCGCTGGCATTGCCGTGGCCCATAGCTTTATTCCCCCAACCCCTGGGCCAGTTGCGGTTGCTGGTCTGCTCGGTGCTGACTTGGGGTGGGTCATTTTGTTTGGTTTGATTGCGGGGATTCCGGCCATGATTATTGGCGGGATTTTTTATGGCCGATTTATCGCCAACCAAATTCACATTGACTTGCCCGCAGGCGAGAATTACGGCGTTTCCGAAGCCGAGGAACAAGAAGATGCCGCCAAAGCCGCCGATTTGGCCCCTCGCCACGCGCCCAAACAGCCGCTCACCTTTGGTTTGGTCATCACCATCATTGCGGTGCCCCTCGTCCTCATTTTGTTGAACACCGTTTCCGAAGTGGTGCTGCCCGAAGGCAGCGCCGTGCGGGACTGGATTGGGTTTATCGGCCATCCGTTTGTCGCCTTGACCATTGCCGCTCTCCTGTCGTTTTATTTCCTGGGCACGCGCCAGGGCTACACCATGGGGCAGGTGCTGAAATTTGCCACCAAATCTCTGGAACCCGTCGGGTTGATCATTTTGGTAACCGGAGCCGGTGGGGTGTTTGGTCGCGTGCTGGTGGAGACGGGCATCGGTGAAGCGCTAGCAAACCTGATGGCGGCCTCCAACCTGCCGATTATTGTGCTGGCCTTTCTCATCGCGACAGCGGTACGGGTCAGCCAAGGCTCTGCCACCGTGTCGATGGTGACGGCAGCAAGTCTGGTAGCCCCCGCCCTGGAATTAACGGAATATTCCCCAGCGATGACGGGAGCCATCACGATCGCGATCGCCTCTGGGGCCACGGTACTTTCCCACGTCAATGACTCTGGTTTTTGGCTGGTGGGTAAGTTTTTCGATATGAATGAACAACAAACCCTGAAATCTTGGACAGTACTGGAAACCATTCTGGGCGGCGTTGGCTTCTTAATTGTGCTAGTCATTAGCTTTTTCTTGTAAAACCGATGCTACAAAATAGCGCTACGGCTCGAAGATTCCCCGCTGTCGCCGCCCCCTTGAATAAGCTGCCGCTTATACACATCTCGATTGCCACCTCAACAGGCGCACTCGTCCCCCTTAGTCCCCCCAATTCTGGGGGAGACCGGAGTTTGAAGTCCCCCAGAATTGGGGGATTGAGGGGGCTAAACCACTGGCAGCAGTCAGTCAGAAACTTATGTATAAGCGGTAGCTTGAATAAGGGGGCTAGTCCAATACTGTATGGGTTGTGAAACACGCCAGTAGATAGCGCTGCAACCTCAAGTTGATCTCAAGCCCCAAAACCCAAAACCTAATACCCAAAACCCAATCCCCCCCCCGTTGTATTCCCCCCTTTAAAACCATGCCTGCCACTGAATATATCCTCGGTGTCGATATCGGTACTACCAGCACCAAAGCCGTGCTGTTTACCACCCAGGGGACTGTTGTTAACCAACATGCCGTCGAATATCCGCTACTGTCGCCCGCGCCGACCATCCAAGAGCAAGACCCAGATGAAATTTTGGCAGCGGTCATACAAAGTGTGCGCGAGGTGATTGAGCAAAGCGCGATCGCGCCCGCTGCCTTAATTGGGATGTCTTTTAGTGCGGCCATGCACAGCCTGATTGCCGTTGATCAAAACGGCACGCCCCTCACCCAGAGCATTACCTGGGCCGATCGCCGCAGCGCTGGCTGGGTTAGCAAAATTCGTGAAAATTACCACGGCCAGGCTATCTATCACCGCACGGGCACCCCGATTCACCCCATGTCGCCTTTTGTCAAACTGGTATGGCTCAGGCATGAGCAGCCAGATCTGTTTGCGCGGGCAGCTAAGTTTATTTCCATCAAGGAATACATTCTGCATCAATGGTTTGGGGAGTATGCAGTGGACTATTCCATCGCTAATGCCACCGGCCTGTTCAACATGGAGACGATGGATTGGGACGCTGAAGCCCTGGAGGTCGCGGGCATTACCCGCGATCGCCTCTCGCCCTTAGTGCCCACCACCCACATCCTCACCGGCATCAAAGGCGACTACGCCCAACAGATGAAGATCTCGGAACAACTACCCGTGGTCATTGGGTCCAGCGATGGGGTGCTGGCAAATTTGGGCGTCGGGGCCATCAAAACCGGCATCGTCGCTGTCACCGTCGGCACCAGCGGAGCCATTCGCACCGTCCTCGACCATCCCGAAACTGACCCCGACGAGAAGCTGTTTTGCTATGCCCTGACGGAAAAGCATTGGGTGGTTGGCGGGGCCGTCAACAACGGCGGACTGATCTTGCGGTGGGTGCGCGACAACCTGGGGGATGTCGAGGTCGATACCGCCAACTTACTCGAAGAAGACCCGTATAACTTGCTGACGGCGATCGCCGCCAATGTCCCACCCGGTTCCGAAGGCTTGATTTTTCATCCCTATCTGGCGGGAGAGCGCTCTCCCCTGTGGGATGCCAATGCCCGAGGCAGCCTGTTTGGGTTAGCCCTACACCACCACAAAGCCCACATTATTCGAGCGGTGTTAGAGGGCATCGTGTATAACCTGAATGTGGTGCTGGAAGCCCTGCGAGTGGCGGTCAATCCCATCACCAGCATCCGGGCCACGGGCGGATTTGCCCGGTCAGAACTCTGGCTGCAAATGCTAGCAGACATTTTTAATCAGGAAGTAGTGGTGCCCGAAAGCTACGAAAGCTCTTGTTTTGGTGCGGCTATTCTGGGCCTCTATGCCCTGGAGCGCATTCCTTCGCTGGAGCATGGGTCAACCCTGATAGGAGAAACCTATCGCTATCAACCCAACCCCGAAAATGTCGCCCAATATCAGCAGGTCATCCCGCTCTATAATCACCTCCTAGAGCAGTTTCGTCCCCTCTATGGCGAAATCGCCAGAGTGCAAGAAGCGCTCGCCAAAGACGCTACCCAAATCGGTTGACATCCCCCCTCTCCCGGCCCTGGGGTAATCAAAATCCCGATGCGAAAATCGCGATCGCCCTGGCTGAGTCTGCACAGGTTTGAGGAATCGCCATCCGCACTTTAGGCAGGACGGTCTTAGTTTCTGGATCGCCCATAGTGCAAGCCTTTCCTATGCCTTGTAGCCTGAACCTTTTCGCCTTTTGCGATGACACCCCATCATCGGGTTCCCTCCAGCGCCACGGTTAGGTTCGCTAGATTCACACGTTCCTGCGAACTCATTGCCGATGCTTCCAGTTCTAGCATGGTCAATGGCGGCGGCCGAATGCCGTAAAATCCGGGGATAGCATCATAAGGAGACTGCCAGTGCGATCGCTCTACTTTTTGCTACCGGGTACAGATGGCAAGTTTGCCTGTGGCGGTCTCTTTGCCGAGTTAAAGACCGTCGCCCTGGCGCGACAACTTTGTGAAGCCACCGTCGTCACCTACCAGCAACGGGAACCGCACACCCCCTTTTTGGATGACGTGCTCCGGCAAGACACCCGCGATGCCATCTTCGTCGTGAGCTGGGGCTTCCATGTCCCCAAATTAGTCAAAAGACTCCAGGGGCGATCGGTGATCTACCACGCCCATAGTGCGGGCTACGGTTTTCGCCTCCCAAGCAGCGTCCCCATTCTCACGGTGAGCCGCAACACCCTGGGGTATTGGGGCCAACGGTGTCCCAATTCCCCAATGTTCTTTTTGCCCAATCAGATTTCGCCAGAGTTCAGCGATCGCGGCAACAGCAGAGACATCGACGTCCTTGTGCAGGTGCGAAAATCGTCTGAATACCTGCTCAAACAACTGGTGCCGGCCCTCCAGCCCCACTGCCAGGTCGTGCTGCTCGATCGCTTTGTCGACGATCTAGCCGGCCTGTTTAACCGCAGCAAAGTCTACCTGTACGACACCGCTGAATATTGGGCGCAATACCAAGTCACCGAGGGGTTTGGCCTGCCGCCCATGGAAGCTATGGCCTGCGGTTGTCAGGTCTTTTCGAGCGTCAACGGGGCGTTGGCCGACTATCTAGATCCCGGTTTCAATTGCCAGTCCATCGGCACCTATTCCACCGCCTACGATGTCGATCGCATTCTGACTGCCCTGCAAAATCCCGCGACCAATCCCCTTTCCCCTGACTTTTTTGACTTCTACCGAGAAGACAAAATTCTCGTCAGACTGCAACAGATTCTAACCTCGATCAATCACTTCTTTGACCACGCCGAACAGCAGCCGTCTGATATTCCCAATCTCACCCCTCAGCGCATCATGAAGCTGCGAATCCAGCGCGTTTATCAAAAATTACGTCAAAAGGTAGTTGGCAACTAAAATCCCCGCGTTACTGATCACCAAAATGATTCGGCCCTGCTCGCCGCCCCATCCTGGAGAAAACCGGACAGCTTCAGAATCCCCCAACACTGAGATTGAGAAGGCGAGACAGCAACCCTTCGCTGTGGCTAATTCATCCCTCAATTCAGCAACCCCAAAACTCTCGTCTAAACAACCCTCCAACCCCCAAGTCCCAGCACCCAGCACCCAAGACCCTATACTCAAAACCCCGCACCCAATCCCCTTCCCCATCCGCCTTTGCGGCAACTACGGTACGGTAAGTTCGGTGTAAAAACCCCGCTTTTACTTTGGAAACCAACACCTGTGTAATCCTTTTGAACCTGTAAAGATACAAATGGATTTCAAAGGAGACCTGGATGAAGCGGTTATTTGGTGCCCCCATTGCCAAGTGGTTTAGAAATTTGCTACGCAACTCAAAATATCGGTGGCTAGTGATTTTAGGATCGCTGGTTTATTTGGTGAGTCCCTTAGATATCTCGCCAGATGTATTTCCGATTATCGGCTGGATTGACGATGGCTTATTAGCCACCCTGGTAGTCACAGAATTGACTCAGATGGCGATGGATAGACGCCGCAAACAAGTTCAAGAAGCCGATCAGACAGCGAATTACCAGGATTACGACAACGTGATTGATGTTGATTCCATCACGGTTGGTTAATCTTTTTCCATTCTCTTGAATTACTAGTCATCTGAGGAAAATTCACCATGACAACATCTGTTAAAGAACGCATCAAAGCCGAATTGAACCAGGCCCAAACGGAAAGCAAGCAGCGGGCAAATCGCATCGGCGATATCTTAAGAGCTGCTGCATCCATGACCTTTGAGGAAGTCAAAGAAGGCTCTGCCGAGCTGAATGTGATTACTCGCAAGTCGGTGGCCGAGATTTTGGAAGAATTGAAAGAAGCGCCCGCCGAGACAGTCGTGACCGACGAAGTTACAACAGACATCAGTCCAGAAGTCGTGGGTGCAAAAAGCCAACCGGCAGGCGACGTCCCGGCCCCGACCTGGCGATCGCTGATCATCAATGCGATCGCGATTGTGCGCGATCGCCAGGGCGATTGGTTACAGGCGCTCAAAGATTACTGGCAAGAAAATGCGACCAAAGTCGACCAGGATATGTCGGAAGAGTATGGCGATCGCTATTTAAAAGTGCGGAGCTTCTTTCAGCGGGTGGTTGAGCAAATGAAAACGAAAGCCACCACTCCTCAGGCAACGTCTGGTGCCGGTAGCCAACCCGTCACGATCGAAGTCGTCGATGCGGATGAGCCCGTCGCCGATATGACGCCAAACGTCCGCCTCATGGACTCGGAAGCATCGCATTAAGCCCTCGTCTCTGATCAACACACCACACAGCAAACTGCCAGGGGTGCTACCAGCACCCCTTTTTTTTGATCCCCATCGGTGCAGCCATTGGCGCGCCAGTGTTGGGCACATTAGATCAGATGGAGACGCCTGTCAGTCATTCAACGCCTACCCCAGAACTGAACCCAGCCACCCGTCCACCGCCGCCCCCGAAAGCAGCTTCTCCCACCATTAGGGGCCTGCATCAGCCCGTTGGATGAGATAGGTAATCACCGCCAGGCCAAAGACGCCCAGCAACGCAAACACGAGTAACTGGGCACCGCCTTCCAAAATGCCCGCACCAAGCGCCACAAAGGGGGGATTGGACAGGGCAATGCTGATCACCAAAGCCGGTAGAAATTTAGGCCAGGGAGCTTTGGTGAGCCCGACGCCATAGCAGACGAAGTCGAAGAAGCCGGTCATCAAGCACCCGGTCAGCAAAAAGAAGTTGCGCTCTAAGTGGCGTTGACTGAAGTGGTCGATGCGGTACATAAATCCTTGACCGACCAATTGCTTGACCAAATTGCGGCCATAGCGGCGAGAGAGCCAAAAGCTCAGGGAGCAGGAACAAATATCCGCCACACAGATCACCGCCACCCCTTTGCCAAAGCCCAAAAGCCCGCCCGCCAGAAGGGCATAGGCCGTACCCGGAAGCGCCGGAATGACGACGCTGGTAAACCGCAGGGCAAAAATGCCGACGGGAGCCCAGACGCCCCACTGCTCGACCTGCGATCGCAACTGCGCCACCCCATACCGCTGCATCAGGATCACCGCGAGGGCGATGAGGAGGGCGATCGCGACAAACTGCAAAATTGTAAGCAAACGTTGACGCTTCATAATTTTCCGTAGGCAAAGGTCAAGAGGGCAAACAGCGGGGCACCAAGGGCGATGAAACCGCGACTGTCTGCACTAGCAAGGCCATTCCGCCTCAATGAACGACGGTAATACGCTGGAAATATTAAGCTTTTCACATTTTTTTCAACATTGCAGGGCGAATAGGTTGGTGATCTGAGGGGAAGAGGTGTTAGTATTTTGAGCGAGATAAGTAGATTCGGTTGCGGTTTTTTGTTTCAAGTACGAACGGTTTTTCGCGTTTTCCACTGGCAAAGTTCTCTCCGAAATTTCACTCTCAGCGTTTCTATGATTTTGGAGAAAACACCATGTCACTCTATGTAGGCAATTTGTCTTACGACGTTACGGAAGAAGATCTGACCACAGTCTTTGCTGAGTACGGCTCGGTCAAGCGTGTTCAGCTTCCCACTGATCGGGAAACTGGTCGCATGCGGGGCTTCGGCTTCGTTGAGTTGGGTCAGGAGTCCGAAGAGGATGCAGCCATTGAAGCTCTTGACGGAGCGGAATGGATGGGGCGCGATATGCGCGTCAACAAAGCCCGTCCTCGTGAGCAGAACAACAATCGTAGCTTTTCGAATCGTCGCTAAAGCTGGCTTTGATGTTCTGATAGCGGGTTAGCCCGCCTTAAATCAGGGCGATAAATTAAAAGGGGTGCAGGTATTCATACCTGCACCCCTTTTAGGCGTTACTGCATAGCAATATGATTTTTTTCCCTAAACCCCGTCTAAGTTGAGACCTGGAGTTTTGTATGATCGGGCAGAACCTCACCTAACCTCTCCTTTCAAAGGAGAGGAACCAGAGTCTTGTCAAACCTCTCCTTGAGAAGG
>Ga0081520_100262_pt1 | contig 29714 bp, 27 predicted proteins | sample HotLakmasection1_FD_70988 | JGI IMG/M metagenome (GOLD analysis project Ga0081520, IMG submission 70988) | Hypersaline microbial mat communities from Hot Lake, Washington, USA - Section #1 (SPADES assembly) (version 2) | ecosystem: Environmental > Aquatic > Non-marine Saline and Alkaline >... | reverse complement strand
GCGCGCGGCTTCGCGATCCATTCGAGATAGAGCCGTCCCCGGCCATCGGTGCGGATGCGCACGAGGAAGCGCTGCGTCTCCGCCGCGCGGTCCAGATAGCGCAGCATCCAGTACAGATTCCACATGAGAACCGGCCAGAACCAGATCGGTGTGGCGGCGTAGAATTGGCTGGTCTCGAAGCGGCTCATGGCGATGAGTATCGCCTGGGGGCGAGGGGTGGTGGATATGTTCTCGCGCCGGGCCCTCACTCTCCCACGCCCAGAGAGCGGCGCTCTCCCTCTCCCGCGGGCGGAAGGGGGAAAGACCCAGGCCTGACGACCAGGCGTCCGGCCTACCGCTCCAGAAGCAGGGGTGCGGAGAGTTCCACGCGGCCCTCCCGGATCGCGCGCAGGCGGCGGGTCTGTTCGGCGATCACGGCCTTCTCGCTTTCGCTGAGCAGCGCGCCGAGGCCGGTGGTCGACGCGTTCACCTCAACGGAGACGCCGAACAGGCCGCGAATCGCCTCGAAACCGCTCTTCGGCTCGGGATAGCGGATGATGCGCGGACGCAGGCCAGTATCGACCTCTGCCAGTTCAAGCGCCTTGTCGATGGCCTGTACGATGCCCCCGCGCGCATCGACAAGACCATTGGCGCGGGCATCCTCGCCCGACCAGACCCGGCCGCGCGCTGCCGAGCGGGCGGCGTTATCGCTCAGGTCACGGCCCTCGGCGACAATCGAGACGAAGCGGTCATAGGTGCGCACGATCATCGCTTCGAAGGCTTCATACTGGCGCTCGGTGAAGGCGTCCGGACCGAAGGCATGAGCGAATTCTCCGCCAATGCTGACCTCGTCAATGGTCACGCCGATCCGGGCGAGGCCGTCCTCGATGGCGAACTTGCCGCCGAACACGCCGATCGATCCGGTCACGGTGGTGTCGAGCGCATAGATGTGATCGGCACCGGCGGAGACATAATAGCCGCCGGAGGTTGCGACCGGTCCCATGGAGACGACAACCGGCTTGCCCATGGACTGGGCCCTTTCAACGGCCTGCCAGATCTGGTCGGATGCGGTGGCGTCGCCGCCTGCGCTGTTCACGCGGAAGACGATGGCCTTCACGCGCTCATCCTGTGCCGCGCGAAGAAGCGCGTTGGAGGCACGGTCCGAGGCGAAACTCATGTCGGCGTCGAGCGGACCGGTGACGCCGCTGCCCATCACGATGGGACCATCCCCGCTGACAAGGGCGATGAAGGGCGCGTCAGCATCGAGCGGCAGCGGCTCATAGCTGCTGAGATCGACAAGCGCGAAGTTCACGCCATTCTCCGAGGCGAGGTCCTTCACGTCAGCGACAGTGGTCGCGTCCTTCATGAGTTCCGGCGCGAGTTCTGCCATAATGGCGCGCTGGGCGGCGTCGACACCGGAATCCTGCGGATAGCCGAGCTTGTCGATCAGCCCCTCGGCCTGGGCGGTTTCGGCGCTGAACGGGCTGGATTCCAGAAGTGTGCGCGCCGCTTCCGGCTGCAGACCGCGATCGGCGGCAATATCGGCCACCGATCGGGCCCAGACCGTTTCGCCGAGCGCCTCGAGCGTTTCGCGGCCTTCCGTCGTCAGTCCGGTCCTGGTGTAGGTATCGACCGCCCCCTTGTATTCATAGAGTTGCACGAATTCCGGCTCGACCGAGAGCTTCTCGAAGGCACCGGCGAGGTGCAAGGATTGGAAGCTCAGGCCGGGAACGGAGAATTCCGTGCCCGGCTGCATCCAGATCTCGTCGGCGCTGGCGATGGCGCGATAGCCCGCCGGTCCGCCGAGGATCGAGCCCTGTGTCTGTGCGATCACGAATTTCCCCTCGGCGCGGAACGCCTTCAGCGCATCGCGAAGCTCCTCGGCGCGGGCGGAGGCGAAGCCGAAATCGGCGGCACGGATATAGAGGCCCTTCACGGCCGGGTCCTCGCGTGCGGCATCGAGTTTCAGGATGAGATCGGTGAAGCCAGGCGAGGCTGAGAGGCTCGCCAGTCCGCCGCTGACGGGCGAATCGGCGAGTTCACTGCGCAGATCGAGGGTGAGCAGCATCACGTCCGGCCGGTCCGGCGCGCGGCTCGCGGCGCTGAAGAAGGAGGTGATCAGTGCGAAGAGGAGTCCGAAGAAGAGGATGAGGGCGAGCAAGGCGCCGAAGAAGGAAGTGAAGAAACTTTTCAAGGCCGTGGCTTTCTGGGGTCTGCTTGGGGGCGTCGGTCAGGGAAGGGTTGGGGAATGGGTCATGTCGCCATATTGCTCATTATCGATAATCAATATGGTGCGAAACTGCAATCGGTAAAGTGCCCGGACGCAGGCGCAACTGCGACGAATCCGCATCTTGGCAGGGCGGGGGCCCGGCTGCGGCGTGAGGTTGAGGGAAATGGTCGGAACAGGAGGATTCGAACCTCCGACCCCCGCCTCCCGAAGACGGTGCTCTACCAGGCTGAGCTATGTTCCGGTTGCCTGCCGCCCCCTGGAAAGGCGAGAACGGGCTCATACCGGAAGGAGCCTTGCGGCGCAAGCGGGGAGTGAAGCCCGCCCGGCGCAACAGGACGGGTGCAACAGGACTGGCGCGACAGGACCGGCACAAGGGGAGTTGCAATGCGTCGCAAAAGACTCTATCTCGGCGCCTCTCCGAGTTGGGGCATCGCCAAGTGGTAAGGCAGCGGTTTTTGGTACCGCCATTCCCAGGTTCGAATCCTGGTGCCCCAGCCAGACTCTTCAAGTTGCAGAACGGCCCGCGATTCGAGCGGGCGTCACCGGAGCGGGTCGGCGAACTCTGCGTATTGACAGCGCTGGCGACGTTTCGGTTCCGTTTCACCCAAATCGCGAAATCACACGTTCTCACACGCGCTCTGCGACGCCTGTCACAGGACTTTCGCAGTTTGCCTTCGTTTCAGAAAATCATTGAATTACAATTGGCTAATACGGTAACCGTGACGCGCTGCCGCATGGCGATTTTATCAATTGCGACAATCGAGTTGATTGCTGAACGGGAGGTTGCTAGCGTCAATGTGTAATGTCCGGGCGTGTGCCGGCCGACTGTCGTATTTGCTTCAGTGGGCGCGGCGCAGGAACCAGTGGCAACATTAATGAGAGAGGGTGGCTGGAACACCCCGGTGGCAGCAGTCGGCGTCCGGACATCAGGGGAGGCTGCTGCGAGGAAACGTGGCGGCAAAGTGTTTTTGTGCCGTTCCGAGAAGTCGCTTTCCGCGCATGTGCCCATCACAGAACGGGGCCGGGCGGGTTGGAAAACAGAATTTTCGCGCGGCGCGGCAGAGCCTGCCCTGCGTGTTCATCGGAGAAGTGAGAGGCGAACATCATGAAGCGTGTTCTGATACCGGCACGGGGCGCCATCGCCGCTGTGCTGCTTATGGCCGGGTTTGGAACGGCCACGGCCCAGACCCAGCTGGGTCAGGCCTTGGAAGTCGGCGAGCGTGCCACCCGCGACGCGGAGCGCATCCAGGAGCAGATCAACCAGCTTGATGACGAGCGGACAGACATGATCGCGGAATACCGCACGCTCCTGCAGCGCACGACGGCCGAAGAGCTCTTCGCCGCCCAGCAGCGCACAGTGGTCGAGGCCCAGCGCGAGGAAATCGCGTCGCTGGAAGACCAGCTCACGCGGGTTGACGAGATTGCAGCCCAGGTCACGCCGATGCTGATCGAGATGATCGAGGATCTCGAGACCTTCGTGGAGGCGGACCTGCCCTTCAAGCTGGAAGAGCGCACCACGGCAATCGCCAGCCTGCGTTCGGCGATGGAGCGTGCCGACGTCACCGCTGCGGAGCGTTACCGCCTGATCATCGAGGCCTATCAGCGCGAGATGGAGTACGGCTCCACCTTCGACACCTGGCAGGAAGCAGTCGATATCGACGGCAATCCGACCAATGTGAACATGATGCTCTTCGGCCGCACAGCGCTCGTCTACATCACGCCGGACCGCCGCATCATCCGCCGCTGGAGCCGGGAAGATGACAACTGGGTCGATGTGGAAGGCAGCTTCCGCGAGGACATTCTCACCGCGATCCGCATCACCAGCGACCTCGCCCAGCCGGACGTCATGTTCGCGCCGATCAGCAAGTTCTCCGTCACGTCGGCGAACTGAGCACTCCAGATCAGAAGGAAAACGACCAATGAAGTTTATGTCGTCCCTGAAAGCCGCGGGTGCTGCAGCGCTCTTCGGACTTTCCACCCTGGCCATGTCGGTCCCGGCCAATGCCCAGAGCTTCAGCCAGGTGCTTGACGCCATCCGCCGCGATTCCAGCCAGCTCACGGCTGAGAACGAGGCCCGGCTCCAGGAATTCCGCCAGGCTGCCGCCGAGCAGGAGAATATCCTGTCGCGCGGCGAAGAGGAATTGAACGCCGTTCGCGCCGAAGCCAACGCCCTGTCGACCGAATTCGACGAGAATGAGGCCCGCCTCGGCGAGCTCCAGGCGGAGCTTGAAGCCGAAGCCGGCGACTTTGCCGAGCTGCTCGGCCAGTTCCGCACCGCAGCCGGCGAGACCATGCCGATCCTGTCGCGCTCTCTGGCGAATTTCGACCCGTCGGCCAATCCGGTTGAGGTTTTCGGCGCAAACGGCCGCGTTGGTGGCCTCGCCGAAGTGGCTGAAGCCCGCACCCTGCCGACACGCCAGGAACTTGAGCGACTGCCCAAGGCGATCCTCGCCGAAATGGTCGCCCAGTCGGAAGTGAAGGAACTCGAGGCCATGGTGGCCAATTCCGGCGAGAATGACGCCAATGCCGAGCAGACCATCACCCGTATCGGCGTGTTCACGGCTGCCATCAATGACGGCACGCGCTTCATCCAGGTCACCGAAGGCCAGGGTGGTGAGACCTATCTGCGTGAATTCCCGGTCCAGCCCGGCAGCAAGTTCAGCAGTGCCATGAGCAATCTGATCTCCGCGAGCGAGGGTGAAATCGTGCGTGCGCCGGTCGACCCGTCTGCGGGCAGCCTCTTCGCCATCTTCGAGAACGTGCCGACCTTTGATGACCGCATCCGGGATGGCGGTGTGGTCGGCTATGTGATCATGGTGCTGGCTGCCGTCGGCATCCTGCTCGGTCTGTACAAGATCGTGACGCTTTTCATGCTTGGCGGCTCGATGAAGTCGACCGCGAAGTCCAAGCAGGCCGGCAAGGGCAATCCGCTCTCCCGCGTCTTCGAGGTCTACGAGCAGAACCGCAATGAGGATGTTGAAACACTTGAGCTCAAGCTCGACGAGCAGATTCTCAAGGAAACGCCGAAGATCGAGCGCTTCAACGACATCATCAAGGTGCTTGCTGCCGTCGCGCCGCTGCTGGGTCTTCTCGGTACGGTGATCGGCATGATCATCACCTTTACCCAGATCACGCTCTATGGTGCAGGTGACCCGCAGATCATGGCCGGCGGTATCTCCACCGCGCTCATGACCACGGTGTTCGGTCTCGTTGCGGCCATTCCGCTCATTCTCCTGCACGCTGTCGCGGCGGGCTCTGCCCGGGGTGCGCAGCAGCTGCTGGACGAGCAGGCGGCGGGTCTCGTGGCCGAGCGCGCCGAGGAAATCGGCCGTTCGGGCCGGGTGGCCTGAGGGAGTTCGGATCGGTGGCGGCCCTGAGGCCTCCGGCACAGGGCCGTCACAGTTCCGTTTTAGGATAGAAACATGTTCAGTGATCTACAGGCCTTTCTGGATCGGGGTGGACCGATACTCCTGGTGATCATGGCCGCCACATTCATCATGTGGGCCCTGATCCTGGAGCGTCTCTTCTACTTCCGTTTCGGCCACAAGGCTGTCGCTGATGAGGCCTTGTCGGAGTGGCGTTCGCGCTCCGATCATTCCTCGACCTTCGCCCATTGGATCCGTGACAAGCTGATCTCCGAAGTCCGTCAGAAGGCGGAAATGAATGTCGGTCTCACCAAGGCCATGGTGGCGCTCGCGCCGCTGCTCGGCCTCCTTGGAACCGTGACCGGGATGGTTTCGGTGTTCGACATCATGGCGATCACCGACGGTGCTGATGCCAGGGCCATGTCGGCCGGCGTGTCGCGCGCGACCATTCCGACCATGGCCGGCATGGTCGCGTCACTGTCGGGTATCCTGTTCACATCCAATATGGACCGCACGGTGGACCGCAAGGTGCAGCGCGTGGCTGACCAGATGGAGCTTCGCTGATGCGTGGACGTGCCAGACGAGCGGCTGAAGAAGCCGACGTGAACATGACGCCGATGCTCGACATCGTGTTCATCCTGCTTATCTTCTTTATCGTGACCGCGGTGTTCGTGCAGGAGCAGGCCATCAACCTGACCCCGCCGCCACCGCCGGATCCGGAGACACAGACTGAGCCCCAACCCACCATTCTCGTTCGCATCGACGCGGACAATCTGATCGAGGTGGACGGGCGCCGGGCTGATATCGGTACCGTCCGGGCGAATATCGAGCGGCTTCGTGCGGAGAATCCCAGTCGGGCCGTGCTCGTGCAGGCCCATCCGGATGCAAAGTCGGGTCTCGTGGTTCGCATTGTCGATCTGGCGCGCAGCGCCAATGTCGAGAATGTCGGCTTCGTTCTCGACCAGGTGAGCTAAGGAGAAGACATCATGGCAAGACGCAAGCAACGCGCAAGCGCCACGGGCGACGATGATGTCAACCTCACGCCCATGCTGGACGTGACGTTCATCCTGCTGATCTTCTTCATCGTGACCGCCCAGTTCATCAAGGAGCCGGGAATTGACCCGACGCGTCCGGATGTCAGGAATGATGATCGGGTAACGCCACTTGGCATCCTGATTGGCATCGATGACTCCTCTGATATATATATCAACAAGAAGGTTGTGCCCCCTGAAGAAGTTGCCTTCCGCGTGCGCGAACTGCGCAAGGACAATCCGAAGGGCGAGATCGTGATTCAGGTCGACCAGGATGCCAGGGCCGGCGTCATGGAATCGGTGATGATGTCGGTGGTTGATGCCGACCCGGAAGCGACGATCAACATCTCAACGGCCCAGGATTGAGGAAGGAGAACAAGCATGTTCGGTAATCCGTTCATCCGGCTCATCGTCGGCATTCCAGCGGCCGCTGCGGTCGTGCTGGGCCTGTTCCTGGCCATGAACGCCATGATCAGCGTCAAGGAAGTGGAATTCGGCGACCGCAGCAGTGTGACACTTGATGCCATCACGCCGCAGCGTGAGCAGACCGAAATCCGTTCCAACCAGCGTGCCAAGCCGAAGAAGCTCGACTCGGCTGACAAGCCGCCGCCCCCGCCGAAGCTGACGGCGTCGAAATCGAACATCGACCTCCCGTCGCCTGAAATCCAGGGTGCGGCACCCACCGAGATCAAGTTCGAACGGGCAACCGACTTCGCCTTCGACACGGTTGCCATCAATGACCGCGACGCCCAGCCCATCCGTCCGCCGCTGCCCACCTATCCGCGCCGGGCACTGGAGCGCGGCGTGGAGGGCACTTGCGAGGTCCGCTTCGACGTGGACACGCGAGGCAAACCCTACAATGTGCAGGCTGACTGTTCTGACTCGATCTTCACCCGGGCCGCTGAGAGTGCGGTTCAGAAGGTGGAGTTTGCGCCGAAGATCGTGAGGGGCAAGCCGGCCGAGCGCCGCAATGTGGTCTATCCGCTGCAGTTCGAACTGGCCGATTGATCCGTCGGCGCGGACAAACTCCGCAGCTTGTGGGAAATCATTGGAAGGGCGGCCCGGTCGGGTCGCCCTTCATGCTTTGAGGCCCGCGCGAGACGCCGGACCATCCCTTTGACCTTGGCGGGAGCGTTGGGCTCTTGCGCTTTACGCGGCGTCAAGTTCGGGCTAGTCTTGTCATTGAACGGACACATCCACTGCTCGGGCGATGCTCGTGTGATGTCCGGGGCAGAGGGAGCAAGACATGACCGATACCGTGAGCAAAAATCCATCGACCGCGCGCCTGGCGAGCCACCCCCTGAAGCGGTTTGGCGCAGTCTTCCTGCCCGCGGCCATCGCCACGGCGGCCCTTTTCGTCCTGATGGACAAGGTGATTGGCGTGGAAGAGGTCCAGTTCGGCGAGCGCCCACGAATCACCCTGCCCGATATCCGCCCCGCCGCCCAGGACCCTCAGGAGCCGCGCTCGACCCGCGAGGCGATCAAGCGCACAGAGACGCTGAAGCCTCCGCCGCCGCCTGCGCGTCGACTCGACAGTGGCGAGCCCGGCCGCATCGCGCCCGCCGTCTACGAGGTGGCGCCGAGCGTCAGTATCAGGCTGGAGCCGGTGAAACTCACCTTTGGGGCACCTGTCATGCCGGACCGAGAGATCCAGCCGATTCGCTCGCCCGTGCCGGTCTATCCGCGCACGGCCCTCTCGCGCGGCCTGGAGGGACGCTGCGAGGTTCGCTTCGACGTTGATCCGCGCGGCAAGCCCTACAATGTGACGGCGGACTGCACCGACAGCGTTTTCACCCGCTCCGCCGAAGAGGCGATGCGAAAGGTCGAATTCGCGCCGGAACTGCGCAATGGCCAGCCCATGGTGCGCCGGAACGTCGTCTATCCTCTCGACTATGTGCTGGCGGAATGAGAGGTTGAGGCCTTTGTTGAAAGGCTTGGAGGGCCCCGGCGGGCTCGGTTTGGACCTTGACGCGGCGTCAATTCGCAACAATCTTTACGCCAGACCCGACACGAAAGCCGCGAGACTTTGTTCGCCCTGCCGCAGGAAACAGTTGAAAGCGCGCCGCGTTTGGCATTCTATGCAAAGTGTTAAGGCGGCGCGTGCGGGGCGGGCGGCCGTGATCGAATTCAAGACAGGGCACGCCGTTGAAAGACTGCGGCCAGCCAAGGGAGAACGCCATGCGTATGACACGCCATTTGAGGTCCATGACCGCAGCCATTGCCATCCTTGCCGCAGGCACAGGCATCGCCGCTGCGCAGAGCTGTGAGGAAACGACATTCCGCTCCAAGCAGGGTCAGCTCTACCTTGATGCAGAGAACCTTCTGCTCCAGGAGCCGAAGGACACTGAAGGTGCCCTTCGCAAGCTGAACGAACTGCGCCAGCAGGAACTCAACTGCTATGAGGAAGCCGCCGCGATCGGTCTGTCGGCACAGATCAAGGTGGAGAGCGGCGACAATATTGGCGCAGCCCGCGAACTGGAGCGGCTTGTTGAGCGCGGCTATGTGCCGGCCGACCAGCGTCTCAACACGCTGAAGAACATCGCCTATCTCTACCTTCAGGCCGATGACCGCGAAACCGCGCTGCGCAAGTTCGAGGATTGGACCCGCGCCGGTGGCAAGCCGAACCGCGACGAGATGTTTCTTCTCGGCCAGCTCTACTATCAGGCCGGGAACAAGCAGCAGTCGCTGAATTACATGGAGCAGGTGTTCGAGATTGACGGTCCGGACGCCGAACGGGCCGTCTATGACTTCCTGATCCTTCTTTATGACGAGACCGGTCAGCGCGCCAAGCGTGCCCGCCTGCTGGAAACGCTTCTCCAGCGCGACCCCTCCGACAAGCAGCTCTGGCAGATCATCACGAGCGACTATTTTGAGGGCGGCGACGAACGGAAAGCTTTCGAGATGCAGAAGGCGATGTATTTCGCGGGCCTTTTGGAGGATTCCGGCGAGATCATGCAGATCGTGAACTTCTACAACCAGTTCGACGTGCCGTTCGAGGCCGCCAAGGTTCTGGAAAAGGAAATGAATGCTGGCCGGATCGACAAGAACTTCAAGAATCTCGACCAGCTCGCTAATCTCTATCAGGTCTCCCGCGAGTATGAGCGCGCCATTCCGGTGATCAAGGAAATGGCAAAGATCGAGGACACGGGTCGCGTCTACGAGCGTCTCGGTCGCTCCTATTTCGAGATGGGCCGCTGGCAAGATGCCGAAGAGGCGCTGCGTCAGGCCCAGGCCAAGGGCAACATGAAGGAACCGGGCTATGGCTGGGTCCTCATCGGCCAGTCTCTCTACAATCGCGACCAGCGTGGCCCGGCGCGCGAGGCATTCCGCCAGGCCATGAATTTTCGCGATGGCCGCGCCGGTGGACAGGGCTGGCTCGACTTCATGCAGAATGAGGAAGACACCCAGCGTGCGCTGGTGGTCTTCGAGGCCGAGCAGGACGTGATCACGCTGAGGGCCGAGCAGGAACGCTGCAAGCAGATCGAGGTTGTGGTCGGCGCCGATCAGGCGGGCGAGGAGTGCAAGACGGTTGCGACCCGCCTTGAAGAAGCTCAGGCCGAGCTCGCCGAGATCATGGGCCAGAGCTGAGGTCTCATGGCTTCGGCGAACATGCCCGCCAGACAGCAAAGCCCCGGACCAGACGGTCCGGGGCTTTTTCAGTTGCGCCTGATGGGCTTCGGTCAGTCGCGCTCGACATTCAGATCGCCTGCAAGTCCCACGGCGGCCAGAGCAAAGGCGTATTCGAGTGCGGTTTCCTTCAGCCCCTCGAACCGTCCCGAGGCTCCTCCATGGCCGGCCTCCATGTTGATCCGAAGGAAATAGGGTCCGGCCTCGGGTGCCTCATAGCGCAGCTTTGCCGCCCATTTTGACGGTTCCCAGTATGTCACCCGCGGATCGGAGAGCCCGCCAGTGATCAGCATGGGCGGATAGGGCCGGTCGGATGTGTTCTCATAGGGGTCATAGGCGATGATGGTGTCATAGGCCTCAGCGCTTTCCAGCGGATTGCCCCATTCCGGCCATTCCGGCGGGGTCAGCGGCAGCGTGTCATCGGACATGGTGTTGATGACATCGACGAATGGCACCGCCGCGATCATGCCGCCGAAGAGATCCGGGTCCTGGTTCACCGCAGCGCCCATGAGCAGGCCGCCCGCCGAGCCGCCAAGGCCGACCACGCGGCCTTCTGCACCGTAGCCCTGCGAAACAAGGAAGCGGCCGGCATCGACATAATCGTTGAACGTGTTGACCTTCTTCTCAAGCTTGCCGTCGAGATACCACTGATACCCCTTCGCCATCGAGCCGCGCGGATGCACGATCGCCCAGATAAAGCCGCGATCGACAAGGCTGAGCCGGGTGGTCGAGAAGCTTGCCGGTATGGTGACACCGTAGCTGCCATAGCCGTACAGCAGAAGCGGTGCCGAGCCGTCCACGGCGGTCTCGGCCTTGCGCAGTATGGTCACCGGCACCGTCTCGCCGTCGCGCGCCGGGGCCATGATGCGCTCGACCACATAATCCTTCGGATCGTGGCCGGAGGGCACTTCGCGGGTCTTGCGCAGCACGCGCTCGCGCGTGGCGAGATTGTAGTCGTATTCCTGGTCGGGCGTGGCCGGGCTCTCATAGCTGATCCGGATCGTGTCTGTGTCGAATTCGTATCCGGCGGAGGTGCCGAGCGCATAGGCGGCCTCATCGAAGGCGATGGTGTGCTCTTCACCGCTTGCCCGTGCGCGCACCACGATACGGGGCAGGCCATCCCGGCGTTCAAGCCGCACGAGCCAGTCCTTCAGCGCCTCGAAGCCAAGGATCAGCGTGCCCGCCTCATGGGCGACCAGATCGGTCCAGTTGTCTTTTGACGGATTGGCAATCGGTGCGGTGACCAGCTTGAAATCCACCGCTCCGCCGGCATTGGTGAGGATGACGAAATCATCCCCCCAATGGTCGACGGAGTATTCCACGCCGGACTCGCGCTCCGCGATCATGAGCGGGCGGGGCGAGGGCGCGTCAGCGGCAAAGAAGCGCCATTCCGACGTCGTGTGGTCGTTCGAGGTGACGAAGACATAGTCGCCGGACTGGCTTTCCGACACGCCGACAAAGAAGCCCGGATCGGTCTCGCGGTAAAGCTCGACCGAGCCCTCACCGCCCAGCTTGTACATGTGAACCGCCACCGGGCGCCCCTCATCCGAGCGCTCGACCCAGAAGACCCGGTCGGACTCCTTTCCCCAGGCAAAGTCGCCATACGTCGCCGGGATCATGTCGGGCAAATCCTCCCCGGTCTCCAGATTGCGGAATTTCAGCGTGTAGTATTCCGAGCCCTGATCATCGTAGGAATAGGCGAGCAGTTTGTGGTCCGGTGAATGGGCGACATTGCCGAAGCTGAAATAGGCCTTGTCTTCGCCGAGCGCGTCGCCATCGATCAGCGTCTCGCCCTCGACTTCGTCATTGTACATTTCGGCTGAGGGCTTGCGCCCGAAGATCGGATACTCCCCGCCTGTCCGATAGCGGGTGAAATAGGCATAAGGCCCATCGACCGAGGGCAGAGAGGTGTCGTCTTCCTTGATCCGCCCGCGCATCTCGGTGAAGAGTTCCTCGCGAAGGGCGCTCGCCGGTTCTTCCAGCATGGCTCTGGTGTAGGCGTTTTCGGCCTCGAGATATTCGCGAATGTCGGCGCGCAGAACGCTTGGGTCGCGCATCACCCGCTGCCAGTTCTCATCCTTCAGCCAGGCATAGGGGTCGGTACGGGTGCGCCCGACCTGTTCGGTGGTGAGGGGGCGACGTTCCGCCAGTGGCGGGGCAGGGGAAGGTCTTGCAGGCTGGGCTTCGGTATCAGCGGGCAATGGCGGGGCTCCGGTGTCGGGGGGCGGTGTGGTGGTGGTGGTGGTGGTGGTGGCGCAGGCGGTCAGAAGTGCCGCTGCGGCGGCTCCCTGCAGATAATGTTGAAGTGGCATGATTCACTCCCTGAAGTCTGAACCTCCAGCATATTGTGCCGAGCCCTCCGCGCAATCGGGAATGCACTTCATTCGTGTCGATGGCGGCTGGAGAGGGTGGGAAGACAATGTCGTCTGATCGCAGAGATGCTGTGGAACGCTTGACGCACGCCGCTCCAGCGCGCCAATGACGGGCATGCGTGGCTTGCTGAACTTCATCAACCGGATGGATGCGACGGCCTGGCGGGCGGTCATCGTGACGGTGGCGCTGTTTGCGGTGGTTGTCGTGGTTCTCGTTCTGGGAAAGACAGGCGTCTTCGGCACGTTCGAGGACTTTGAGCGCAATCTCGAGGCGCTGCGCGGCTCTTTCTGGGGGCTTCCGGCGCTGATTGCGGTGTTCTGCGTGTCAGCCTTCATCGGCGCGCCGCAATTCGGACTGATCGCCGCAGCCGTTGTCGCTTTCGGTCCGTCACTCGGCTTCTTCTATTCATGGATCGCGACGCTCGTCTCCGGCACGCTGACATTCTGGCTCGGACGGCTGGCGGGCGAGAGCACTTTCAGGCGCTATGCCGGCGACACGGCCAACCGCATGTCGGAATTCATCGGGCGCAATGCCTTCATTGCGAGCGCAGTGGTGCGCAATGTGCCGACGGCCCCCTTCATCGTGGTCAACATGGCCTTCGGGGTCAGCCGGGCGAAATTCCTGCACTATCTTGCCGGTCTCGCGCTCGGCGTGCTTCCGAAAGTGGCGATCGTGTCCTTTTTTGGCGGCAGCGTCATGGCGGCGCTGAAGGGATCGCCCTGGGTCGCCATTGGCGCGGCCCTCATTGCCGGGCTCGGCTGGATCGCGCTGATGCTGTTTGCGAGACTGCGGGTGCGCGTCGGCAAACGTGCGGCGGCAAGGCAACAGGCGCGCGAAGAAAGCGAAAATCTTCCTTCATCTGCGTGATAGGCATTGACTTGTCCTGTCAGGCGTAAAAATCTGCGGCTGATGAGCAAGAACATGCCCGACCGGCACGCTGGTGCCCGCCGTCTTTGCCTTCTGGGCCAACTGAGCCTTAGCTGCCCCTGACCGGGGATGGCCCGTGATCACACGGGCACACGGTCAGGGGGAGCCTTTCACTGACTTCCGAAACCCTGCCCTCAGCCAGACCGAGCACCGCCCAGATGACCGCCATCACAGACACAGAACACGTCCGAATCTTTGACACCACCATGCGCGACGGGGAGCAGAGCCCCGGTGCCTCCATGACCCTTGCCGAGAAGCTCGAACTCGCCGAACTCCTTCAGGAGATGCGGGTCGATGTGATCGAGGCGGGCTTCCCGGCGGCCTCGGGCGGCGATTTCGAGTGCGTCAGCCGGATCGCTGCGGCGGCTGGCCTGGACACGGTGATCTGCGGTCTCGCCCGCGCCACGCCCTCCGATATCGACCGCGCCGCCGAGGCGCTGAAGGGAGCGGCTCGACGACGCATCCACACCTTCATCTCCACCAGCCCGGTGCACATGAAGCATAAGCTGAAAATGGGCCCGAACGCCGTTCTGGAGGCCGTCGGTCGCTCGGTGACGCAGGCGCGCAAGCACACTGATGATGTGGAATGGAGCCCGGAGGATGCCACCCGTACGGAGTTCGATTTCCTCTGCAAATGTGTCGACGCCGCGATTGCTGCCGGTGCGACGACGATCAACATCCCAGATACGGTCGGCTATTCCTATCCCGAGGAATATGGCGCTCTCTTCCGCCGCCTGCGCGAGGCCGTGACGAACAGCGACAAGGCGGTCTTCTCCGCGCATTGCCACAATGATCTGGGTCTTGCGGTCGCGAATTCGCTCGCAGCCGTCGCCAATGGTGCGCGCCAGGTGGAGGTGGCGATCAACGGCCTTGGTGAACGGGCCGGCAACGCCGCACTTGAGGAAGTCGTCATGGCGCTGCGCGTGCGGGCCGATGCGCTGCCCTTTGCGACGCGGATCGACACGACGAAACTCGCCCGCGCCTCCAGGCTGGTCAGCCAGATCACCGGCTTTCCGGTGCAGTACAACAAGGCCATCGTCGGCAAGAACGCCTTCGCCCATGAAAGCGGCATCCATCAGGACGGCATGCTGAAGCATGTCGAGACCTATGAGATCATGCGGCCCGAGGATGTCGGCGTCGGCGCGACCTCGCTGGTGCTCGGCAAGCATTCTGGCCGTCACGCCTTTCGCGACCGCCTGCGCTTGCTTGGTCATGAACTCGAGGATGATGCGCTGAACGATGCGTTCCGCCGGTTCAAGGATCTGGCCGATGTGAAGAAGGAAGTCTTTGATGAGGACATTCTCGCTCTGGTCGACGAGCAGATGGCGAGCGTGGCGGAGCGGCTGACACTCGTGTCACTCTCTGTGCGCGCCGGCACCGAAGGCCCGCAAACCGCCTTCATCGAAATCGCCGAAGCGGGCGAAACCCGCTCCGCAGAGATCACTGGCAATGGTCCGGTCGATGCGGTGTTCAACGCCATCAGGGCGGTGACGAAGCGCGGCGAGAAACTCGACCATTTTCAGGTTCACGCGGTCACGGGAGGCACGGATGCGCAGGCTGAAGTGTCAGTACGCCTCGTACTGGATGGGCTGAAATCCTCGGCTCGGGCGTCTGACCCCGACACGCTGGTGGCGGCCGCGAGGGCCTATCTTCACGCGATGAACCGACTTGAGGCGCGCGCCGCCAAGCGGGTCGAGGCCTGAATCCCGTTGAAACTGGCCTTCGCGTGCGTATCCTGAAGCGATTTCGCAAAAAGGGTGGGCCTGAACGAGCGGCATGGTTTACGTCCCGGCCCGGTTCATGAACAATTCTTGAGACGGCTCCGTCCTTGATCGCTCATGACCGCTCCGAATCGCCGGAAAACCGGGCATCCGCGCAGAAGGCGGAACGGATGGTTCCCTTTTTGGGCGCGCCCTGCCAATCAGCCTTGCGTTAAGCCTCCATAAACGGCAAAAGCTCATACAGGGCGGGCGAATTATGCAGAACGCACGGGAACAGGCCGGCGCCCTTGCCGGAGACGTGCGAGAAACGGGCGCGAGCACATGATCGGTAGTCTTCTCGGCATCCTCTCAACGGACATGGCCATCGACCTCGGGACCGCGAACACGCTGGTCTATGTCAAGGGTCGCGGCATCGTGCTGAACGAGCCGTCCGTCGTCGCCTACATGACGCAGGGCAACCGCAAGGTGGTCTATGCCGTCGGCAAGCAGGCCAAGGAAATGCTTGGCAAGACGCCGGGCACGATGGAAGCCATCCGTCCCATGCGCGACGGCGTCATCGCCGATTTCGATGTCGCCGAGGAGATGATCAAGCACTTCATCCGCAAGGTGCACAATCGCCGCGCTTTCGTCGCCCCGCAGATCATCATCTGCGTGCCGAGTTCTGCGACCAGTGTCGAACGCCGTGCGATCCATGAAAGCGCGCTCCAGGCCGGCGCGCGCGAGGTGCATCTGATCGAGGAGCCCATGGCCGCTGCCATCGGTGCCAACCTGCCGATTGACGAGCCGGCCGGTTCCATGGTCGTCGACATTGGCGGCGGCACGACCGAAGTGGCTGTCCTGTCGCTTGGCGGAACGGTCTATGCCCGCTCTATCCGGGTCGGCGGCGACAAGATGGACGAGGCCATTGTCAACTATCTCCGCCAGAAGAATCAGATTCTGATCGGCGAAATGACGGCGGAGAAGATCAAGATGGAGATCGGCACGGCACTGCCTCCCTCGACCGGACAGGGACTGGAATACACCGTGCGTGGCCGTGGCACCGTCGACAATGTCCCGACCGAAGTGACCGTGACCGAGGCGATGGTGGCCGAGGCGCTGGAGGATCCGGTCGGCGAGATCATCGGAGCGGTGCGACTGGCCCTTGAAACCCTGCCGCCTGAGCTTGCCGCCGACATTGTCGATCGCGGCATCGTGCTCACCGGTGGCGGCGCGCTCCTGCGCAATCTCGACGTGAAGATCCGCGACAATGCCCGCCTGCCGGTGATGATTGCCGAGGAGCCGCTGACCTGCGTGGCGCGCGGCTGTGGCACCGTGCTCGACAATTTCGCCAAGATGAAGAACGTCCTTTCACCAGAGGTCTGAGCGGCCTCCAGCCTGTTGTGCGTATCGCCGCTGCCTCGATAAAAAAACTGCAAGGCCCTGAACAGCCATGGCCATTTCAAGTGGCAAGTCGAGCGCCAGAAAGACCGTACGGCAACTGAGCTTTGCCGGCGCGATCTTTGCCGCCACCGGTCTTGTCGTGGCGCAGTCCGCCCCGGAAATCAAAGCCCATCTTCAGCCGCTCCGGATCGCAGCCGGTGACGTGTTGTCGAGCCGCGGCAAGGCAACCCTGTGGGATTCTCTCACACACGCGAACGAGAAGGACCAGCGCATCGCCGAACTGGAACGCCAGGTCCAGGAATTGTCGCGCTACAAGCTCGCCGCCTACACGATGACATCGCGCATGGAGACCTATGAGCGGATCCTGAAGCTCATGGGCGAACCGATGACGGAAGGGCTGACGGCACGGATCGTCTCGGAAATTGACGGGCCCTTCTCGCTCACCCGCCTCGCCAATGCCGGCGCCGATCAGGGCGTGCCCGAAGACGCAGTGGCGCTGAACGAAGGCGGTCTGGTGGGCCGGGTCATCCAGCGCGGCCGGTCAAGCTCGCGCATCCTGCTGGTGACAGACTATAACAGCCGCGTGCCGGTGCTCGGCGAAGTCTCCGGCGCGCGCGGTGTGATGTTTGGCGACCGCGACGGGCAGGGCACGCTGACCGACATGCCGGAACGCGACGGCTTCAGGCCGGGCGAGCGCATCCTGACCTCCGGTGAGGGCGGGCTTTATCCGAACGGACTTCTCGTGGGCCGCGCCTATCTCGAGGGTGACAACTGGCGGGTCGTGCTTGGCATGCATGATGGCAATGCCGACTATGTGCGCCTGATCCCGCCCGCCCGCATTCCGAAACCTGAAGACGATCCGGTCGTCGATACCCTGGACGAACTGCCGCTCGTCAATGCGAGCGGCGAGGGCGAGGGGGCGCGTTGATGGCGACACGTTCGAAATCCGGCGGCTTTTCCTCCGGTTCCGGCAAGACGGGACGCACTGTACGGATAATCATTGGCACGCTGGTCGTGATCATTGCCGGCATGGTTCAGCAATCGCCGCTGGTCATGTCCTCGCCCGAGCTTCCCTGGCCGAATGTGGCGCTCTGGGCGGCGGCGGGATGGGGACTGACCGGCCTGGCCATCCGGCCCATGCTGCTGCTTATCGCCTTCGGGTTTGCACAGGACATTCAGGTGGATGCGCCGGTCGGCGCCTTTATCGTGGTCAATCTCGTGGCCTTTGGTGCCTCGGCTTTCCTCGCGCAGCGCATGGAGCGCGAGGTCAGCGATGGCATGGGACTGTTCTATGCTCTGCTGGCGATCCTTGCGGGGTTCATCGCCATGACCCTGCTCGCCGTGGCGGTCACCCAGTCGAGCCCGCGCCTCTTGCCAATTCTCGGCGATCTGGGCGTGACGCTGCTTCTCTTCCTCGTCCTGTTTCCGGTGTTCAACCTGCCACCGTCGGAAGACGGCATGTTCAGGGGGCGCTGATGGCAGGACAGGGTGCCACTCCATCGACGACCTTCACGCGCCGCGCGCTCGGCACGGCGGCGCTGGGCGGCGGCATCTGGGCTTTGCTGCTGGCGCGTCTGGGCTATCTGCAGCTTGCCCAGCATGAGAAATATGCCGGAATCGCTGCGGAGAACCAGGTCCGGCTCGACCTCCAGCCGCCCCGGCGCGGCGAGATACTCGACCGTTTCGGCCGCCCGCTGGCCAGCCACAGGCGCGCTGGCCGGGTCACGCTGGTGCGCGAGCAGGTGGGCGACCTTGCCGGGACGCTGGCGAGGATTGCGGCGCTCATCGACCTGCCGCCGGAACGCGAGGAGGCCATCATTCGTGATGCGCTGCGCCAGCCTTCCTTTCTGCCGACACTGGTGGCGCGGGAGCTGAGCTATGAGGATTTCTCCCGGCTGACGGCGCATTCTGCCGAACTGGACGGTGTCCAGGTCGAGATGGCGCTCACGCGCTCCTATCCGCGCGGGCGGGATTTCGCCCATGTGATCGGTTATGTCGCCCGCGCCAATGACCGCGATGTCGAACGCCTGCTTGCCGAAGGTCTCAGCACCGAAGAGACAAGCGGCGACGAGAAAGCGCAGAATGCGAAGCGTTCCCGCCTGATCCAGATGTTCAAGCATCCCGACATGCGCGTCGGACGCTCCGGTGTGGAGTTCTTCGCGGATGACTGGCTGCGCGGCGAGCACGGCTTCCGCCGCGTCGAGGCGAATGCGGCGGGCCGCATCATCCGTGAACTGCCGAGCGAGGATGTCGCCGCCAAGCCCGGCCGCAATGTCACCCTGTCGCTCGATGCCGAACTCCAGCGCGCCGCAATCGACCGGTTCGGCGAGGAAAGTGGCGCAGCAGTCCTCATCGACGCGCGTTCGGGCGATATTCTGGCCCTGGTCTCGACGCCCGCCTTCGACCCGAATGATTTCGTCAACGGCATTTCCTCGGCCGATTACAATCTCCTGCGCGAAAATGACCGCTCCCCGCTCTATCACAAGGCCTATGACGGCACCTATCCGCCGGGATCGACCTTCAAGATGGTGGTGGGCACGGCAGCGCTCGAAGCCGGTGTGATTGATCCGCGAGAGGAACTTTACTGTCCGGGCCATTACCGTTTCGGCAACCGCACCTGGCATTGCTGGAAGCGCGGCGGCCATGGATCGGTGAACATGCATCGCGGCTTGAAGGTGTCCTGCGACGTCTATTTCTACGAGATTGCGAAGCGACTTGGGGTGGAGAAGATCGCCGAGGTGTCCCGCCGTTTCGGCTTCGGCCATGTCTGGGAGCTTGGCATGACCGGCGGGCGCTCCGGCGTGGTGCCGGATCCGGCCTGGAAGGAGCGCGCGCTCGGCGAGTCCTGGTTTGAGGGCGAGACGCTGAATTACGGCATCGGGCAGGGCTATCTGCACACGAGCCCGCTGCAACTGGCCATGATGACGGCGAAGATCGCCATGGATGGCCGGCTGGTGATCCCGCGGCTGCTGGTCGATGGTCCCGAGGTTGTGAGCAACCCGCCAAAGGATGGCGCTTTCGATGCCGAGCATATCGCGCGCATGAAGGCCGGCATGTACGGCGTGACGAGCGAGGTTGGCGGCACGGCGCTGCGCTCCGGCGATGTCGGCTTTGAGGGCATTCGCATGGCCGGCAAGACCGGAACCGCGCAGGTCCGGCGCATTTCCACGGCCGAGCGCGCCAGCGGTGTGCGTGCGAATGAGGACCTGGAACGGCACCTGCGCGACCATGCGCTGTTTGTCGGTTATGCCCCCCACGACAATCCGCGCTATGCCGTTGCGGTTGTCGTCGAACATGGCGGCGGCGGGTCGGCGACGGCCGCACCGATCGCGAGAGACATCATGCGGGAGGCCTTCATCCGCGATTCCGGCCGGGAGCCGAGCGTGAAGACCGCCTCGGTCCTCGACAGTGAGGGAGGCCCCGGATGAGCGTGATGAGCCGGACTGGACGCGAAAGCGGCCTGCGCGTCGGGGCCGGCGCGGCAGGCGGCCCGACGAACAATGCCAATTCGCTGGCGGCCAAGCTGAACCGCGTGCCCTGGTTCACCTATTTCACCCTGTTTGCGCTGGCGGCCATCGGGGTGATGGTGCTTTATTCCTCGACACTGAACGATCCCACCAATTCCGAACTGCCGCTGAAACATGCGCAGCGCTTCCTGCCTGTAGCGATTGCCGCGCTGGTGCTTGCGCTCGTGCCACTGAAATTCTGGGCGGGCATCGCCTTTCCGGCCTATGCGGTCTCGCTCATCCTGCTGGTCGCGACGGAATTCTTCGGCGTCGAGGGCGGCGGCGCGGAACGCTGGCTGGAGCTCGGACCCATCAGGCTTCAGCCCTCGGAATTCATGAAGCTCGCCCTGACCCTGGCGGTGGCGCGGTATTATCACTGGGCCCTGCCACGCCGGGAGCGCTCCAGCACGCAGGCCATGCGACGCTCCGCGAAGACCTCGTTTTTCCAGTTGGTCTTCATCCGTCCAATCATGGATCTCGGCGTGCATGTTCCGGCGATCCTCCTGATCCTGCTGCCGGCAGGCCTCGTTCTCATGCAGCCCGACCTCGGCACGTCGCTCATTCTGCTCGCGACCGGTTTTGCCATCATGGTGCTTGCCGGTTTCAATCTGATGATCATTCTCGTCGCGATCGTGGCGCAGGTGGTCGCGGTGTTCGCCGTCCCGCTCTTCCTGCATCCGGATGTGCGCGACGAGCCTGCGGCGAAAATGGGTTTCGGGTCGCTGGCCTATTATTATGTCCTGAAGGACTATCAGCGTGCCCGCGTGGACAGCATGCTCGACCCGTCAAGCGATCCGCTCGGGGCCGGATACCAGGCAGAGCAGGCGCGCATCGCCATCGGATCGGGCGGCTGGGACGGCAAGGGCTATCTTGGCGGCACGCAAAGCCATCTCGACTACATTCCCGAACAGCACACCGATTTCATCTTCACCGCGCTTGCCGAAGAGTTCGGCTTCCTGGGGGCGAGCCTGTTTCTCATCGCCTGGGCGGTGCTGCTCGGCAACGGGATGTGGATCGCGAATGGCTGCCGGTCGCTTTTCGGCAAGTTCGCCGCCGCCGGGGCGGTTGTGACGGTGGCGTTCTATGTCGTGTTCAATATAGGCATGGTGCTGTCTCTCCTGCCGGTGGTCGGTGTACCCTTGCCGCTTATCTCCTATGGCGGCACGGCCATGGTGACGCTGATGGCGTGTTTCGGCCTGATCATGGCGGTGAAGGTGCACCGCGACGAGAACGTGAACTGAGCCGGGCGGGACGGTCGCCGGCTGCTCCTTTGCGGCGTTGACGCCAAGAAGGCGTGTGGCCCCGGGCCGAGACGGCAAGGCCCGGCTTGTCCCTTGCAGCCTTGCCATACAATTTGCCTGAAACTTCAATTCGATTCCTCAAGCACTGGACAGGTGGCGGGGCTTGCGTCTAGTCAGGCGCAATCATCTGGCCGCCGGGCTGGGTGATGATCGGGAATTCACCAGTCTGGCAGGGGTAAAGACCGCTCGTGATGTATGTCCTCGGACTTGCAGCTGCACTGATCGCGGTCTGGATCGGCCTGTCGGGCGTGTTCAAGCCGCTGCTGATTGGCCTCGGCGCGGTGTCTATCCTCGTGGTGCTCGGGCTTTCATTCCGCTTCCGCCTTACCGACAGGGTGGGCGTGCCCTATTTCCGACTGCACAATTTCCTTCTCTATTGGGGCTGGCTGATCGTGGAGATTGCCAAGGCCAACTGGCAGGTGATTCGTGCCTGCCTGAAGACCGATCTCGATATTTCCCCCGCGCTTGTGAAGGTGAAGACGACCTGCCGATCGGAAATGGCCAAGACGCTGTTTGCCAATTCCATCACGCTGACACCCGGAACGGTGACGGTCGAGCTGGATGGCGACCGGCTGCTCGTGCACGCGCTCTATGAGGACAACGCCCAGCCGGAAGCCTTCCGCGAGATGGACCGGCGCTCGGCAAAGACGGCGGCGGAGCCGGCGGCATGATTGCGGCAGCGACGCTTGCGCTCTTCGTGGCGGTTGTCCTGGTGCTGATTCGCGCCTTTCGCGGGCCGTCGCTCTATGACCGTGTCCTGGCGGTGAACGTGTTCGGCACCAAGACGGTGCTGATCATCTCCGTGCTTGGGTTCCTGATGGGGCGGCCGGAATTCATGGACATCGCCATCCTCTACGCGCTGATCAATTTCGTCTCGATCATCGCGATACTGAAATTCTTCCGCTACCGCTCCTTCCAGGTCGGGCTGACGCGTGCGCCGAAAGTGCCGCCTCGGACAGGGGAGGGCGAGGCCTGATGGCGGAACTCCTCGAAACGCTCCTGTCCTGGTTCCATGTGGTGCGCGAGCCTGTTGGCGGCGTGCTGCTGGTGGTTGGCGGGCTGCTGGCGATTGTTGGCGCGGTGGGGCTGTTGCGCTTTCCCGACATCTACACCCGCCTGCACGCAACCTCGGTGACCGATACCGGCGCGGCCACGCTGATGATTGTCGGCATGATCCTGCTCAGCCCGACGGGATGGGTGGCGCTGAAGCTCGTCTTCATCTGGGTGTTCATGTTTCTCGCCAATCCGACGGCGTCGCACGCGATTGCGAACGCGGCCTATACCGCAGGCATGGAGCCGAAGATCGGACCGTCGGGCGACACCGGGGAGGCTGACCGATGAGTGTTGTGAACCCCGATATCGGCGTTCTGCTCGTCAATGTGACGCTGCTGGCGCTTCTCTTCTTCGTGGCGATCGCGATTGCGCGTCTGCGCTCGCTGTTTGCCATTGTCATGCTGACGGGTGCCTATTCGCTGATTTCGGCCATGTGGTTCGTGGCGGTGGATGCGGTCGATGTGGCCTTCACGGAAGCGGCGGTCGGGGCCGGTGTCTCAACCGTCCTGATGCTCGGCGCGATGCTGCTGACGGCGCGCACGGCACGTGTGGAACCGAACTGGAAACGGCTCGGACCGCTGGCGGTCTGCCTTGTGACCGGCGCGGTGCTGATCTACGCCACCATCGACCTTCCGGCCTTTGGCGATGCCGATTCGGCGGCCAACAGCCATGTCGGAGCGATGTACCTTCAGCGCACCGCAGCCGAAATCGACATTCCGAACGTGGTCACGGCGGTTCTCGCCTCCTATCGCGGCTTCGACACGTTGGGCGAGACGGCGGTGGTGTTCGCTGCGGGCCTTGCGGTCTCGCTTCTGCTCGGCTTCGGGGAGCGCTCGCTCTCGGCCAGCCACAAGCCTGCCAGGGCGAACCTCAAGGGTGTGCTCGTGCCGTCCAACAAGTCCGACCATCATGTCGTCCTGCGGGTGGTCGCGAAGGTGCTCATCCCCATCGTGATGATCTACGCGCTTTATGTGCACTTTCATGGCGAGTTGTCGGCGGGTGGTGGTTTCCAGGCAGGCACGATCTTTGCCGTGGCCATCGTGCTCTACTCGCTCCTTTTCGGGATCACGGCCGCGCTGGACGCCTTCCCCGTCATCTGGGCGCGAAGCATCGCGGCTTTCGGCGTGCTGCTCTATGCCGGGGTCGGTTTCTGGGCGCTCATGAATGGCGGCAACTATCTCGACTATGATTTCGTGCTGCCGCCTGATGATCCGGATTACGGACCCGAAGACGCCAACACCTGGAGCCAGCATGTCGGCATCATCCTGATCGAGCTTGGCGTTCTGTTTGCCGTGGCCGGATCGTTGATCTCGATCTTCTACGCCTTCGCCGGACGCGCCCCGGAAATCAGGGACGAGGACTGGTGATGTTCGAGTTCATTGGCGAGCGCTACAATTACTGGATGATCATCGGGCTGATGATGATCGGGCTCTACATCACCTTTCAGAGCTCGAACCTGATCAAGCGCCTGACCGGTCTGTCGATCTTCCAGACATCGGTGTTTCTGTTCTACGTCACGCTTTCCAAGGTGAATGGCGGGTCTGCGCCGATCCTGTTCGGGCGCGACTGGAAGGGGCAGGGCAAGAAGGCTGAGGCCGAAGCTGCAAATGGCGCGACCGGCGACGCGGTTGCGACGCCCTATGGCGGCGATGGTCATGGCGATGCTGGCGCGGTCGGTTACGGCCCGGTCGATGGCCTTTACGAGACCTATTCCAATCCGCTGCCACACGTGCTGATCCTGACCGCCATCGTGGTCAGCGTGGCAACACTCTCGCTGGGTCTCGCTCTTATCGTGCGCATCCGGGAAGCCTACGGTTCGATCGAGTCCGACGATGTGGCGCGCGCCGATCTGGAAACCGCGCTCGCCGAGGCGGCTGACCGTGACGAATCGGAGGCCACGGCGTGATCGCATTCCTTCACGGCCTGGCGTCGGACGCCATGATCCTGCACGCGCCAGCTCTCCTGGTGGCGGTGCCGCTCATTTTCTCGGCGGTGATCACCTTCCTGCCTTCGGGGCGGGTGGCCTGGCTGGTGACCGTTCTGGTCTCGCTTTTCTCGCTGTGGTGTGCGGCGATCCTGCAACACGAGGTCAGCCTGAACGGCCCGATCTCCTACGCGCTTGGCGGGTTCCCGCCGCCGATCGGGATCGAGTTTCGCGTCGATGCGCTGAACACGCTCTTCCTGCTGCTCGTCACCGGGATCGGATTTCTCGCCGCGATCGGGTCCTGGGCGACGGTCAATGCCGAGATGCGCGACACCCGGATCAACCTGTTCTACGCCGCCTATCTTGTCTGTTTCACCGGCCTTGCGGGCGTGGCGATCACCAATGACGCCTTCAACCTCTTCGTCTTTCTCGAGATTTCCTCGATTGCGACCTATGTGCTGGTCGGCGTCGGGGCGCGCAGGGACCGGCGCGCGCTGCCGGCGGCCTTCAACTATCTCATCATGGGCACGATCGGGGCGACCTTCTTCGTCATCGGCGTCGGTTTTCTCTATGCCGCGACCGGAACGCTGAACCTCACCGATCTCGCCGCACGCATCCCTGACAGTGAAAGCCCGCGCGCGGTACAGGCGGGACTGGCCTTCATCGTGGTCGGCCTCGGCCTGAAGCTCGCCATGTATCCGCTCCACCAGTGGCTGCCCAACGCCTATGCCTATGCGCCGAGCTTTGTGACGGTCTTCCTTTCGGCGACGGCGACCAAGGTGAGTTTCTACGCCCTTGTGCGCTTCCTGACCTATGTCTTCCCGGAGGTGGATGCGGAGAACATCCTCTTCACGGCCGTGTTCGCGCCGCTCGGCATTGCAGCGATGATCATCTGCTCCTTCCAGGCAGTGTTCCAGGTCGATGTGCGCCGCACGCTCGCCTATTCCTCCGTCGCGCAGGTTGGCTACATGCTGCTCGGCCTGTCGCTTGCGACCGCGGTGGGTCTCTCGGCGAGCCTGCTCTTCCTGTTCAACCACGCCCTGATGAAGGGTGCGCTCTTCCTCGCGCTGGCCGGTGTCGTTCTGCACTATCAGGGCACGCAGATGCGCGACATGGCGGGGCTTGGTCGTCAGGCACCGTGGACCATGACGGCCTTCGCCATCTGCGCGCTTTCGCTGATCGGCGTGCCGCTGACGGCGGGTTTTGCCTCCAAGGTGACGCTGCTTTCGGCCTGTTTCGACAAGGGCTGGTGGTGGGCGGCTTTCGTAATCGTCGGCGCTTCCCTGCTGGCGGTCGTCTATATGGGCCGGATAATCGAGGCGGCCTTCTTCAGGGCGCCGGCCAATCCGCAGAAACTGCGCAAGGAAGCGCCGGTCTCGCTGCTCGTACCGCTCTGGTTCCTCGCCATTGCGAACATCTGGATCGGCTTTGACGCCTCCTTCCCGGCCGGGTTGGCAGATGATGCTGCCGGGGCAGCCCTTTCCACCATGGTGCGCCCATGACGACAGACATGCTGCTCGCCCTTGCCTTCATCGTGCCGCTGCTGACCGCGGTGGGAATCGTCGTGCTCGGAAAGGTGCCGGACCTGCGCGAATCGGTGACGGCGCTGGGCTCGCTCACCCTTTTCGGCGTCGTGGTGCTGCTCGTCACCGACGTTGTGGCGGGCGGACGCCCGAGCCTTGAGCTGCTGGAATTCCTGCCGGGCCTCTCCTTTGCCTTCCGGCTGGAACCGCTCGGCGCGCTGTTTGCCATCATTGCGAGCGGGCTGTGGATCATCAACTCGCTCTATTCCGTCGGCTACATGCGCGGCAATCGCGAGCGCAATCAGACGCGTTTCTACACCTGTTTCGCGATTGCGCTGTTCGGCGCGATGGGTGTGGCGATGGCGGAGAATCTGTTCACGCTGTTTGTCTTCTACGAGGTGCTGACGCTTTCGACCTATCCTCTGGTCGCGCACAAGGGCGACGAGAACGCCAAGCGCGGCGCGCGGATCTATCTGCTGACCCTGCTCGGCACATCGATCGGCCTGTTCCTCGTGGCGGTGACCTGGACCTATGCCATTGCCGGTTCTCTCGACTTCGTGGCGGGCGGCCTGCTCGCCGGCAAGGTCGGGCCGACCACGGCGAGCGCACTGCTCATCCTGTTCGCCTTCGGCATCGGCAAGGCCGCGCTCATGCCCTTCCACTTCTGGCTGCCGAACGCCATGGTCGCGCCGACGCCGGTTTCGGCGCTGCTGCACGCCGTGGCGGTGGTGAAGGCGGGCGTCTTCACCATTCTCAAGGTTGCCAATTACACGTTCGGCGAGGATCTGCTCGCGGCAACGCCTGCGACGGAATTCATTCTCATCGTGGCCTGCGTGACCATCCTCATCGCCTCGCTCATCGCCATGACCAAGGACAATCTGAAGGCGAGGCTTGCCTATTCCACCGTCTCGCAACTCGCCTATTGCACGGCGGGGGCGATGCTCGCCAGTTCCGCCGGCCTTCTGGGCGGAAGTCTGCAGATCGCCGCCCATGCCATGGGCAAGATCACGCTCTTCATGTGTGCCGGCGCGATCTATGTCGCCACGGGTCTGACCAATGTGTCGGACATGCGCGGCCTCGGACGGCGGATGCCCTGGGTGTTCGGTGCCTTCCTGATCGGCTCGCTTTCGATCATCGGGATTCCACCGCTTGCCGGTGCCTGGGCAAAGTATGAATTGTTGCAGGGTGCGGTCGATGCTGATCGGGCCTATCTGGTCTACACGCTGATCGCCTCCTCGATCCTCACCGTCGGCTATCTCCTGCCCATCGCGATACTGGGCCTCATGCCGCCGGCCGGAACGCCGGAACCGGCCCCGTTCAAGCGTCCCGGCGGGGCACCGCTGCCCACGGTGCTTGCTCCGGTGCTGACGGCGATCGGGACCATATTGGTCTTCTTCTATGCCGGCCAGATTGCGGCTTTCCTCACGCCCGTTCTTGATGGAGGCTCGTGAGCATGAGTGACGTGATCCCGCCCGACCGCGACGAGACCGGACGTTTTGTCAGCGCAAAACGGTCCGACACGCCGACCGATGACCGTGCAAACTGGCATCCCCTGGCACGCAGCCTGTTCGGCTGGACGACCGGTGCGAAAGCGCCTGCACTGCTCTTCTGGGGCATGGTCCTGCTCGGTGCGCTGCTCATCCTTGGCGACCTTCTGGTCGACCACAAGTCGAAGTTCGAAATCCAGAACCTGTTCGGGTTCTATGGCTTCTTCGGTTTTATCGCCTTTGGCGTCATCATCCTCGCAGGATGGCTGCTTGGCTACCTCCTGCGCCGGGATGAGGACTATTATGGCGATGCGGAGACCGCGCAGGAGCGCGCCTGGAGTGAGGAGCGCTGATGCCTGAATTGCTTGCGAGCCTGAACCCCGGCCTCCTGCTGATCGCGGCGGGCGTTCTCTGTGCACTCCTGCCGCAGCGCCAGATCCGCCAGGCGCTGACGGTTGCGGTCCCCTTGCTTGGCCTCGTCTTGCTGATGCAGGCACCGCACGGCCAGAACCTCGCTGAAGCGCGCATGATGGGGCTCGACCTTATCCTCTACCGGGTCGACAATCTGAATTTCGTGTTTGCGCTCGCCTTCCTGATCGCGGTCCTTCTGAACGCGGTCTACGCCATGCATGACGACAATCGCCTGCATGACGGCGTGGCGCTGATTTACGGCGGGGCTTCCGTGGCCGCAGTGCTCGCCGGTGACCTGATGACGCTGTTCATCTTCTGGGAAATCACCGCGATCTCCTCGGTGGTCGTCATCCTGCAGGCGCGCACGCGGGCGGCGTATGGCGCCTCGATGCGCTATCTCGCAATCCAGATCCTCTCCGGCGTGCTGCTCCTGAACGGTGCAGCCTGGTACCTGAACGCCAATGATACTCTGATGCTGCCGGGACAGGTGGGCGAGGGCATTGATCTCGACGGGCCGGGGGCGTGGTTGCTCTTCATCGCCTTCGGCATCAAGGCAGCCTTTCCGCTCCTGCACAGCTGGCTGGTCGACGCCTATCCGAAGGCCACCGTGACCGGTGCGGTGGTGCTGTCGGCCTTTACCACAAAGCTTGCCGTCTACACGCTCGCGCGCTTCTTTCCGGGCGAGACACCTCTGGTCTGGCTCGGCGCGGCCATGGCACTGTTCCCGGTTTTCCTCGCGCTGATCGAGAATGATCTGCGCAAGGTGCTGGCGCTGGGCCTCGTCAGCCAGAACGGTTTCATGCTTGCCGCCATAGGCGTCGCCTCGGACAATCACATGCAGACCGCACTGAACGGCGCGGCCGGCCATGCCTTTGTCTGCGTCATCTATATGGGCCTGCTCTTCATGGTCACCGGCGCGCTGATCCATCGCACCGGTACGGCGAAGATCAGCGAGCTTGGCGGGTTGTTCCGCTCCATGCCGGTCACGGCGATCTTCGCGATCATCGGCGGGCTGACGCTGGCTGCCGTTCCGCTCTTCTCCGCCTTCGCAACCAAGTCACTGATCATAGAAGCCGTGAAGTCATCAAGCGCCTTCTGGGTCTGGATCTCGCTCTATGCGGCGTCGGCCGGCGTGCTCGCTGTCGGCGCGCTGAAGGTACCGTTTCACGCCTTTTTCGGACGCGACAGTGGCAAGCGCGTCGACGAGGCCCCGTTCAACATGCTACTCGCCATGGGACTTGCGGCCTTGCTCTGCATCCTGGTTGGGCTGCCGGGCGTCATTCCGGGGTTTGGCTATGAAGTGCTCTACAACATGCTGCCCTATCCGGAAGCGGCGCGCGGCTACAAGCTCTTCACCGCGAGCCATGTGCTGACCCAGCTTCAGCTTCTGGTTCTCGCACTTCTCGCCTTCATGCTGCTCAGGCGTTTGGGCCTCTATCCTTCGGAGAAGCCGGGCCTCGTGCTCGATTCCGACTGGATCTATCGCAGGGTCGGCTATGATCTGGCGAGTTGGGCGAACCGCGTCTGGAAAAAGGCCGGGCCGGCCATGTCGGCGGGCCTGAACCGGGGGGGTGCGAGGCTTTATCACCGGATCGAGGCGGCCAGCAGTCCACAGGGACAATTGTCGCGCGGGCTGGTCAGCCAGTCCATGGCGGTGTGGACGGCGGTGATCCTCGGGATTGTGCTTATCCTTACGCTGATCGTTGCTTCCTGACCTTCATTCGCAGTCTGAAAACAGAAGTGTCGATGCGCAACTGAGAGTCTGAATCAAAACGTTCGTCAATGAAATCAGGCTCTTGCAAGCCTTCGCGTTGCGATACGGATATGGGCGATGAAGAGCCAGGCGATGGCGCTTTCGAGGTGTGTTTCCCAGTCC
>Ga0081520_100251_pt1 | contig 31220 bp, 31 predicted proteins | sample HotLakmasection1_FD_70988 | JGI IMG/M metagenome (GOLD analysis project Ga0081520, IMG submission 70988) | Hypersaline microbial mat communities from Hot Lake, Washington, USA - Section #1 (SPADES assembly) (version 2) | ecosystem: Environmental > Aquatic > Non-marine Saline and Alkaline >... | reverse complement strand
GATCCAGCGGACTACGAGCCCGAGATCGTCAGGATCCAGCTCGACCGCCTCGCAAAACAGCGCGCGCCAAAGCGCTGAGGCCACGTCAAGCCGATGAAGGTGTGATCGTCAGACACCGCTTACGGAATTCGACTGGTTTCTTTGGAGCCTGATGAATCCTGACCCGCTGCTTCAACCCATCGCCTGGCCGCAGGTCGGGGGCGGTGGTGGTGGTGATGATGGAGACGATCAAGACTGCTCCAATGTGCAGGCACAGAGCTATCCAGAGAGTTATCCGGACGAAGCGAATCCTGAGGATTTGGAGGCCGCTGCCGAGCGAGCGTTTGAACTGATCCGCGACGAGGTCGGTGCTGAAAAAGAGCAGGAGATTGTTTATGGCATCTATGCGAACGCGGATGGTGAGGTCTCAATCAAGCGCATCAAAGCCGGTCCGATTGGCGATCGATATGACGGCGAACCGGCGAGCGTAAACGTCCATCCAAGCGAGATGTTTGATGGGACGCTGGGGAAGCTTGTTGGATGGGTGCATAATCAATTCAACTCTCCAGACCCAAGTGCCGGTGATGTGAGTTTCCATCAGAGTGTGCTGTCACATCCCGTTGCTAACGTCTTCGCAAGCGCCGATCTGGTCATGTTCATAGGGCAAATGGGATACCTGTCTGGGGAACCGATGGAATTGAATGGCTTTGCTGATGTCAAATCTGAGGACGAATTCGACCGAAAGAACCTCTTCGATGATCAGTCCGACGGCAGCTGTTGAAATCCGAAAACGCTCGAGCTTTCCCCAAACAAGTTGGGTGGCGTCTCTGATATTTTCCTTCATTGTGGCCTGTGCGCAGGCTGACGCGCCCCCTCCAGTTCCGACAGATGGCGATACCGAACCCCTGCTCGATGTTGACCGCCACGAAGTTGATGACCGCTTTGTCTTCATTGGCCCCAAGATCGAGAACGCCAAGCCGCTGGCGCTCGGTTTCCGCACCGACAATTATGTAATTCGTCTCGACACCGCCTGCGACGGTTTTGACGTTTCCGTTCTTGTGGAAATTCCCGACGACCGAACCGATTACTGGCAGACCTCTGCGACCCTTCGTATTGCTGGGGAAGCCGTGGACACATATTCTGGCGGTGACTATAGCGTGCCGCTCGGCGAGATCGGTGCGCGGGTTTCCTATCCGCTCGCGCCCATGATGAATGGTTTGCAGGGCTTTTCCGTGACGCGTTCCACTTGTCACAATCTCGATGGTGAAACGGGCGTTGCCTTCGAGGCGATTGTGACGCGGACGGTCCGCCGCCAGCGAGACTATGTTGCTGTCTCCAGTGATCGGTGGGTAGCGAGCTACACCCTGGGTCAAAACGAGCTCAGGCGCTTGGAACTCTACTCGCTTGATGGCGAGGTTAAGTCGTTCCGCGCGGATCAGGGATTAACAGCTTGCGCTGCGTATCACTGGCCGTGTAATGAAGACGCGCGACACGATTTGTTGAGGCGGTATTGGGATCAAGCCATCAACCGGTAGCCGTCACGACCCCTCCACCCCCACAATCTCCATCAGCTTCACCCCTTCCGCCACCTGGGCGCCGGCTTGCGCGGTGAGGCCGGTGACTTTGCCGTCCATGGGGGCGGTGAGGGTGTGTTCCATCTTCATGGCCTCAATCACCATGAGCTTGTCGCCACTGGCCACTTGTGCGCCGTCCTTCACCGCCACAGAGACCACCTTGCCCGGCATGGGCGCGCGCACCGCGCCGTCGCTTACGGCGTCAGCGGCGCCGGCGGTGCGTGTGCGGGGAAGGGAGACTGCATAAGCCCATCCGGCTTCGACGAGCACATGGCCGTCGCTGACCGGTTGAAGCAGGGCATGGGTGTCCGTTGAGGTGTCGCCAAGGTCGATCGTCACCCCTGCGCCGTCCACCTCCAGCCGCGTCTCAAGGTCGGCGGGCGCGGACAGGCGGAAGCCCGGGAGTCTGTGCCAGGGCGTATCGGGGACCGTGGTCTCGACCGGCTCGGCGAGCACGCGCGCGACCGTGGCCAGTGTGCCGGGAGCGGGCGAGGGCCGTGTGGTGACTGCATCGAGATGCTCGCCAATGAAGCCCGTGGTGACGGTCGCCTCGCGGAACTCGTTCCGGCGCAGGAGGCCCGCGAGGAAGCCTGCATTGTTGCGCACGGGCCAGGTTAGGACGGTGTCGCAGGCGCTTGCCAGCGCGTCGATGGCCTCACCTCTCGTTTCGCCGGTACTGATCAGCTTGGCGATCATGGGATCGTAGAAGGGCGAGACCTCGCCGCCTTGGGTGACGCCGCTATCGGTGCGGATGACATCGCTCAGCTCGAAGGCTTCAAGCGTCCCCGTCGAGGGCAGGAAGCCTGTCTCCGGGTTTTCTGCATAGAGGCGGGCTTCCATGGCCCAGCCATTGATGGAGAGCTCGTCCTGGCGTTTGGGCAGGGGTTCTCCGGAGGCCACGCGCAGCTGCCACTCCACAAGGTCAACACCGGTGATCTCCTCGGTGACGGGGTGTTCCACCTGAAGGCGGGTATTCATCTCCATGAACCAGATGCGATCGGCGCGCAGGCCTTCGGAGCCATCGGCGATGAACTCCACCGTGCCTGCGCCGACATAGTTCACGGCCTCAGCCGCGCGCACGGCCGCAGCGCAGACGGCTTCGCGCGTGGCTTCGTCCATGCCGGGGGCGGGGGCTTCCTCGATCACTTTCTGGTGGCGGCGTTGCAGGGTGCAGTCGCGCTCGAACAAATGGACGGTGTTGGCGTGCGTGTCGCCGAAGACCTGCACCTCGATATGGCGCGGGCCGGTAATCCATTTCTCGAGCAGGACCTTGTCATCGCCGAAACTGGCCTTTGCTTCGCGCTGGCAGGAGGCCAGCGCATCGGCGAATTCGTCAGGCGCGTTTACCTTGCGCATGCCCTTGCCGCCACCGCCGGCAACCGCCTTGATGAGAACCGGAAAGCCGATCTTTTCCGCTTCTTTCGCAAGCGTTTGAGGTGACTGGTCATCGCCAAGATAGCCGGGCGTGGTCGGAACACCGGCCGCCTGCATCAGCTTCTTGGCGGCGTCTTTCAGCCCCATGGCGCGGATCGAGTCGGGCTTCGGCCCGACCCAGATCAGCCCGGCCTTGATCACGGCCTCGGCGAAGTCTGCGTTTTCCGAGAGGAAACCATAGCCCGGATGGATGGCCTCTGCGCCGGTCTCCTTCGCGGCGGCGATGATCGTCTCGCCCCTGAGATAGCTCTCGGCCGCAGGCGAGGGGCCGATATGCACGGCGTTGTCGGCCATTTTCACATGCAGCGCATTCGCGTCGGCATCGGAATAGACCGCCACCGTCTCCACGCCGAGCTTGCGGGCTGTGCGGATGATGCGGCAGGCGATCTCGCCCCGGTTCGCGATGAGGAGGGATCTGATCATCTGGCTCACATCCTGAAAATGCCGAACTGGGCGCGGTCCGGAATCGGGGCGTCCAGCGTGGCGGCGAAGGCGAGGCCCAGCACGTCGCGCGTCTGGGCCGGGTCGATGATGCCGTCATCCCAGAGCCGGGCGGTGGCAAAGAGGGGGTGGCCCTCGCGCTCATAGGTCTCGCGGATCGGGGCCTTGAAGGCTTCGGCCTCGGCTTCGGTCCATTTCTCCGCGTCGCGGTGGACGGTCGCGAGCACACTGGCAGCCTGTTCCCCGCCCATGACAGAGATGCGCGAATTCGGCCAGCTGAACAGGAAGCGCGGGCCATAGGCTCGTCCGCACATGCCGTAATTGCCTGCTCCGAAGCTGCCGCCGATCAGCACGGTGATTTTCGGCACCTGTGCGGTGGCAACAGCCGTTACCATCTTCGCGCCGTGCTTGGCGATGCCCTCGGCCTCATACTTGCCGCCGACCATGAAGCCCGAGACATTCTGCAGAAAGAGAAGTGGGATGCGCCGCTGGCAGGCAAGCTCGATGAAGTGGGCGCCTTTCTGCGCGCTCTCGGAATAGAGCACGCCATTGTTGGCGAGGATCGCCACCGGCATGCCCCAGATATGGGCAAAGCCACAGACGAGCGTCGGCCCGTAGAGCGATTTGAACTCGTGAAATTCCGAGCCGTCCACCAGACGCGCAATCACCTCGCGCACATCATAGGGCGTGCGCAGATCGGGCGGCAGGATGGAATAGATGTCTTTGGACGGGAAAAGCGGCTCGCGGACGTCCCTGTAGTTGATGTCAGGCACGCGGGCAGGCGGCAGGGTGGAGACAATGTCGCGCACGATCATCAGGGCGTGCTCGTCATTTTCCGCCAGATGGTCGGTGACACCGGAGCGGCGGGAATGGGTATCGCCGCCGCCAAGTTCCTCTGCCGTTATCACCTCGCCTGTGGCGGCCTTCACGAGTGGCGGGCCGGCGAGGAAGATTGTGCCCTGTTCGCGCACGATGACGGTCTCGTCCGACATGGCAGGCACATAGGCGCCGCCGGCCGTGCACGATCCCATGACGCAGGCGATCTGCGGGATGCCTTTCGCCGAGAGATTGGCCTGATTGTAGAAGATGCGCCCGAAATGGTCCCGATCGGGAAAGACTTCCGACTGGTGGGGGAGGTTCGCCCCGCCGGAATCCACGAGGTAGACGCAGGGCAGTTGGTTCTCCAGTGCGATCTCCTGGGCGCGGAGGTGCTTCTTCACCGTGGCCGGATAGTAGGTGCCGCCCTTCACGGTGGCGTCATTGGCGACGATCATGACCCGGCGGCCGGAGACCTGTCCGATGCCGGTGATGAGGCCTGCGGCCGGAATATCGTCATGATAAAGATTGTGTGCGGCGAGCTGGGAGAGTTCGAGAAAGGGCGCGCCCGGGTCGAGCAGGCGGCGCACCCGGTCGCGCGGCAGGAGCTTCCCCCGGGAGACATGGCGCTCGCGCGAGCTTTCCGATCCGCCGAGTGCTGCCCTCGCCACATCGGCGCGAAGCTGTTCGGCGAGGGCCGTGTTGGCTTCGCGGTTCTTGATGGCGGCTTCGGAGGAGAGATCGAACGCGCTGGTCAGGACGGGCGCACTCATCCCTTCATCAGCTCCCGGCCGATCAGGTAGCGGCGGATCTCATTGGTGCCTGCGCCTATGTCGTAGAGCTTGGCGTCGCGGGCGAAGCGCTCCACCGGCCATTCCTTCGTGTAGCCTGCCCCGCCAAGCGCCTGGATCGCCTCATTGCAGACCTTCACGCCATTCTCGCTCGACATGAGGATTGCGCCTGCGGCGTCGAAACGTGTGGTGCGGCCCGCATCGCAGGCTTTGGCGACGGCGTAGACGTAGGCGCGCGAGGAATTCAGTGCGATGTGCATGTCGGCGAGCTTGGCCTGCATGAGCTGGAAGTCGCCGATCGGCTTGCCGAATTGCCTGCGCTCGCGGACATAGGGCAGGACGACGTCCATACAGGCCTGCATCAGACCGAGCGGCCCGCCGGCGAGCACGGCGCGCTCATAGTCGAGCCCGCTCATCAGGATGGCGGCGCCCTGTCCGATCTCGCCCATGACATTCTCGTCCGGAACGAAGCAGTCCTGGAAGACGAGCTCACCGGTATAGGAACCGCGCATGCCGTACTTGTCGAGCTTGCGGGAGCAGGAGAAACCCTCGAAACCCTTCTCCACGAGGAAGGCCGAGACCGATTTTGAGCCCGCAGCCGGGTCGGTCTTGGCATAGATGACCAGCGTGTCGGCGATGGGGCCGTTGGTGATCCAGAACTTCGTGCCGTTCAGCCGCCAGCCGCGATCGACCTTTACGGCCTTGAGCGACATGCTCATCACGTCAGACCCTGACCCGACCTCCGACATGGCGAGCGCACCGACATGTTCGCCGGAAATGAGCTTCGGCAGGTATTTCGCCTTCTGCGCAGGAGAGCCCCAGCGGCGGATCTGGTTCACGCAGAGATTGGAGTGCGCGCCATAGGAGAGCCCGATCGAGCCCGAGGCACGGGAAATCTCCTCCATGGCGATGACATGCTCAAGGTAACCGAGGCCGAGCCCGCCATCCTCTTCCTCCACGGTGATGGCGTGCAGGCCAAGCGCGCCCATCTCCTCCCAGATCCAGCGCGGGCATTCGTCGGTCCGGTCGATTTCGGCGGCGATGGGGGTCAGCCGGTCGCGGGCAAAGCGCGCACAGGTCTCGCGGATCATGTCGGTCGTTTCGCCCAGATCGAATTCGAAACTCATCGTGTCATAAGCCATGGTGTGTGCTCCCTCGGCGTTGTCATGATCATAGGTCGGTGCGCGGTTTCTGTCAGGCGTTTTGCTTGAGGGTGAGGTTTTGCGCAAGTCCGTCGGAACGACGAAGGATTCTGCGGTAACCGGGAAAATCGGAGAAATGAATTCGTGGTGCGTCGGCTGAACGCGGATCATTCTTGCGGGTGAGGCTTGTTCGCGGCGGCGATCAGGTGTCGTGTCCTTCCGCCCGCAGCATCTGCCTGGCGATGATGAGCTGCTGGATCTGGGTCGTGCCCTCATAGATGCGGTAGATGCGGGCGTCGCGGAAGAAGCGTTCCGCCTCGTATTCCTTCAGGTATCCGGCTCCGCCATAGACCTGCACGATGCGGTCGGCGACGCGCCCGCAGGCTTCGGAACAGAACATCTTGGTCGCCGCCGCCAGCATGCGCATGTCCTCGCCGGCATCATGACGCGCGCAGGCATCGCGCAGCATGCATTCACCGGCATAGATGTCGGCCTTGGAGTCGGCCAGCATGGCCTGGATCAACTGGAAATTCGCGATGGGCTCGCCGAAGGCCTTGCGCTCCATGGCGTAGCGCAAACCGCTGTCGAGCATCCGTGCGGCGTAACCGATGGAGCCGGCAGCCACCGAGAGCCGGCCCGCATTGAGGCTCTGCATGGCGGCGCGGAAGCCCTTGCCTTCCTCAAGGCCGAGCAGGTTCTGTGCGGGCACGCGCACATCCTCAAGGATCACGTCAGCGATAAGCGATCCCGCCTGTCCCATCTTTCCGTCCGGCGAACCGATGGACATGCCGGGCAGGTCGGTTGGCACCAGGAAAGCGGAGATGTGGGCGTTCTTCGGCAGGTTCTCTTTTGACGTTCGCGCCATGACGAGCACCACATCGGCCACCGGCGCATTGGTGATGTAGCGCTTGGTGCCGTTCAGCACATAATCGTCGCCATCCTTCACCGCCGAGGTGCGGAGGTTAGCGCTGTCGGAGCCGGAGTCGGGCTCGGTCAGGCCGAAACTCGCAATCATGCCGCCCGAGAGCTTTGGCAGCCAGTGCTCGCGCTGCTCCTCAGTGCCGCCCTTCATCAGGGCCGAAGTCACCATGCCGAGATTGATCGAGAGGAGCGAGCGGAAGGCTGGCGCGGCCCATGAGATGATCCGCATGCTTTCGAGATATTGCGACGTGTTCATGCCCGCACCGCCATAGGCCTCCGGCGTGGTCAGGCCGAACAGGCCCAGCTCGCGCATGTCCCTGAGAATGTCGTCCGGCACGCGATTGTCGGCGATGGTCTGCTCCTCGGCAGGCACCAGACGCTCGCGAACGAAGCGCTGAAGCTGTTCGAGGAACGCTTCGAAGACCTCCGGGTCCATGCCGGTGGCGCGGGCAAGTGTGACACTGTCGGGCATGGGCGGGTCCTTCCTTTGGGTCAGCCTCTCCGGGGCGGTTCCCTCAGTGCAAACTTGCCGGTTGCGGCGGGCTTGGGCAAGCATGGGATCTCAACAGGGAGAGATACGACATGGCGACAATCGGTTTCATCGGAGTGGGAAACATGGGTTCGGGCATGTGCGCAAACCTGCTCGCGGCGGGACACACGGTCCGGGCGTTCGATATGTCGGAAGACGCGCTCGCGGCAGCGGAAGCGAAAGGTGCCGTGCGGGCTTTGAGCCCGGCCGACGCCGCGGAAGGCGCCGACACGGTTGTCACGATGCTGCCCGCAGGCAAGCATGTCATGGCGGTGTGTTTCGGTGAGGGTGGCGTGGCCGAGCGGGCCGCACCCGGCACGCTCTTCATCGACTGCTCCACCATTGCTGTGGAGGATGCACGCACCGCCATTGCCGAGGCTGAGGCGAAGGGTTTCGCCATGGTGGACGCGCCGGTCTCCGGTGGCACCGCAGCGGCCGAAGCCGGCACGCTGACCTTCATGGTGGGTGGAACCCCGGAGGCCTTTGCATGCGCGACGCCTGTGCTCGAGGCGATGGGGAAGAACATCTTCCACGCCGGTGATGCCGGCAATGGGCAGGTCGCCAAGATCGCCAACAACATGCTGCTCGCGATCTCGATGATCGGCACCTGCGAGGCGTTCAACCTGGCCGAAAAGCTCGGCCTCGATGCCCAGACCTTCTTCGACATCTCCTCGAAGGCATCGGGCCAGTGCTGGTCCATGACAAGTTACTGCCCCGCACCGGGGCCGGTGCCCGCAGCGCCCTCGAACCGCGATTACAAGCCCGGATTTGCCGTGGCGATGATGCTGAAGGATCTGCGCCTTGCGCTGGCATCAGCAGGCGAAGCAGGGGCGGCGACACCGCTCGGCACCCATGCCGGGGAGATCTATGCCGCCCTTGACGAGGCCGGCCATGGCGGGCTCGACTTCTCCGGCGTGATGAAACGGCTGAAGGGGGAGATCTGAGGATCAGCCCGCCAGCGCCGCCTTCGCGATGTCCTTCATGCTCTGTGTAAGGTCGGCGAGGGTGGCGGGAGCCAGTCTTGCAGCGGCCTGGACGAGTTTTTTCGAAGCAAGGAATTCCGGTGGCGAATTGACCGCGTCGACCGCGATCAGCACGCCGTCCTTCAGGTAGAAGGCCGCGAACTTCCGCTCTACCGGATCGCCGCGCAGGACGATTTCGTCAAAGCCTGCGCTCAGACCGGCGATCTGGAGCTTGAGGTCATACTGGTCGGACCAGAACCAGGGGCAGTCGAGCGCCGGGGCGGGCTTTCCGGCAATCGCGGCGGCGGCGAGCTTGCCCTGCTCGATGGCATTGTGGACGCTCTCAAGCCGGCCGGTGCGGCGATAGGAGGCCAGGGGACGCACCGTGCAGTCTCCTGCTGCAAAGATGTGGGGATCGCAAGTGCGGGCATTTTCGTCCACCACAATGCCGTTGGAAACAGCGAGGCCAGCAGCTTCCGCGAGTTCGGTGTTGGGGATGATACCGATGCCGGTGAGGGCGGTGTCGCAGGCGATGATCTCGCCGGTGGTCAGCCGCGCGCCGGTGACGCGGCCGTTCTCGCCCTCAAAGGCCTCAAGCTGGGCACCAATGCGGATATCGACGCCGTGGGCGCGGTGCTCGGCGGTGAAGAATTCGCTCATGACGGGAGACGTGACACGCTCCAGCACGCGGTCGGCGCGTTCCAGAACGGTCACCTCAAGTCCGAGCTGGCGGCCGACAGCGGCGGCCTCCAGCCCGATATAGCCCGCCCCGACGATCAGCAGGCGGCGACCTGCGATCATTTCGGGCCGGATGCGCTCGACATCGGCGAGGTCGCGAAGGTCGTAAATGCCCTTCAGCTGGCGCCCCGGCACGGGCAGGGGGCGGGGGCGGGCACCTGTTGCGATGATGAGGTCGGAGTATTCGAGTGTTGCGCCGCTATCGAGCGTGACGGTCTTTGCGCCGGCATCGATGTCGGTCGCATCAGCCCCGAGGCGGATATCGATCTGATTGTCCTCATACCAGGCATGCGGCTTGAAATAGAGCCGGGACTCCTCAAGCTCGCCCTTCATGTAGGCCTTCGAAAGCGGCGGGCGCTGATAGGGAAGTGCGCTTTCCGAGCCGATCAGCGTGATGGCACCTTCATGGCCGAACTGGCGAAGGGACTGGCAGGCCTGCGCACCGGCCTGTCCGCCGCCGATGATGATGGTATGGTTCTGGTTCGTCATTTCGCCCTCATTCTCAACGCACGTCCTTTTGCCAGACCGTCTCAGCGGCCATTGCGCGGCGATCGCCATAACACGGCAATCGAAAAGCACCACGTCCCGCTGCGCTGACATCGCCTTCGCGCAGGAAACTGTGCGCTGGCCGTGCGTAATCCTCTCGCGCGGGTGTGCTCAGCGGACGGGTACCATTTCCATTCGTCGCGTGACGTCCTATTTGTCGCGGTCCTGAAGCGTTTCGCGGGGAGGCCCGGCATGAGCGAATTTGAAGAACGTCCCGCCGAGCCGTATACCGATCAGGAGGCGCTGGCCGAGGCCGCGCTGGCCAGTGACATTTCAGATGCCGTCTGGGACGAGGACACCGGCTATGTGCGCCGCGCGGTGCGCCGACTGCACCCGGCTGACGCTTCCGACGTGCTCGAACAACTCGACAATGAGACTTTCTCGCGTGCTGTGGAAATGCTCGGGGCCCAACTGCCGACCGAGGTCCTGATCGAACTGCGCGACGAGTTCCGGGAGGCCGCCGTCGAGGCGCTGCCGGATGATGCGCTGCTTGTTGTCCTCGAAGAGCTTGATTCCGACGATGCCACCCTGATCCTGGAAGACCTTGAGGAGGGTCGCCGCGAACAGCTTCTCGCCGCGATGCCGGAAGGCGACCGCGCGACGCTGGAGCAGGGCCTCGCTTTTGACGAGGAAACCGCCGGGCGACTGATGCAACGCGAATTCGTCGCCGCGCCGGAATTCTGGACCGTCGGTCACACGGTCGATCATGCCCGCGAACGTGGCGACGATCTGCCGGAGAGTTTCTTCGAGATCTATGTCATCGACCCGGCCTTTCGCCTGAAAGGCGTCGTGCCGCTGGCACTCATCTTCCGCTCACGACGCGAGATGCAGCTTTCGGAGCTGATGGAGGCCCCGGTGGTCGAGGTGAAGGCGGAGATGGACCAGGAGGAGGTTGCTTATCTCTTCCAGAAATACTCCCTCGTCTCCGCCCCCGTGATTGATGACAATGGCCGACTGACCGGCATGATCACGGTTGATGACATGGTTGACGTGATCCAGGAAGAGAACACCGAGGACCTTCTGGCGCTGTCGAACGTGTCGGCGGCCGGTGGTACTGACAGCACATGGGACACGGTGAAGGCGCGTGCGCCCTGGCTGGGCATCAACCTCTTCACTGCCTTTCTGGCGTCCGGTGTGGTCGCGATCTTCGAAGGCACGATCGAGGCCGTGGTTGCGCTGGCGGTTCTCATGCCGGTCGTCGCAGCGCTCGGCGGCAATGCCGGCAGCCAGGCGCTTGCCGTGGCCGTGCGCGCGATCGCGGAGCGGGAGCTCTCTGGCAAGGCGGCCGGTCGCGCGGTGCGCCGGGAACTCTATACCGGAATCGTGAACGGCACGATCTTCGCGATTGGCGTGGCGGCGATCGCCTATCTCTGGTTCCGCGACCTGGAGCTTTCCGGGGTGATCGCGGTCGCCATGTTCGCAACGCTCGTCTGGGCCTGCCTTACGGGCATTCTGGTGCCGCTCGGACTGAAGAAGGTCGGTGCCGATCCGGCCGTGGCGTCATCGGTTTTCGTGCTCACCGCAGTCGACATTGTCGGCTTTCTGACCTTTCTCGGTTTGGCGACACTGGTGCTGTTGCGATAGTGACGGCGCAGGCCTTGCACTGACGATGCCTGGAACCGCAGCCCCTGTATCAGGACGGGCCATGCCATGACGCGCCGCATGCGCACCTCGCGCGCCGGGATAGAACTGATCAAGAGCTTCGAGGGCTTTCGTCCGCGGGCGGTGAAACTTGAGTCCGGCGGCTATCTGGTCGGCTATGGCCATCGCCGTTCGGCGCGCGACGGCGCGAAGATCACCGAAGCCGACGCGGAACTGCTCCTGCGGGAGTATGACCTGCCGGAGATTGAGGAAGCAATTGGCGCGAATGTGCTGACGCCGCTCGACCAGAACGAGTTCGATGCGCTGGCATCCTTCATCTTCAATATCGGCATCGGCAATTTCCAGGCCTCCGAAGCGCTGGCGCTGCTGAACACGGGACAGAAGATCGCCGCCATCGAGGCCATGTCGGCCTGGCGCATGGCGCGTCTGCACGGCCGGATGATCGTCGTCGATGCACTTGTCAGGCGGCGTGCGGCTGAGCGCGCTCTGTTCCTCGACCATCCCTCGGGCCCTGTGCCGGTGCCGACCGCCCTGATCGCACCACGCCTTGACGTGAATGCGCGGCTGCATGAGGCCACCGGAGACGCCGCTGAGGTGGAGACCCGTTACGAGGAGGATGAGGCAGCTTTCAGCATCGGTCCGGTGTCCTACGAGGATTTTGCCGGTCCGGTGATCATCGAGGATGAGGCGGACGCAGCGGAGGTGCCCGAAACCGCCAAGGATGACGGTGGTGATGATCACGACGGGGACGGGGATCAGGACGGGAATGATGACCGGGCCTCGGAAAGGGATCTGAATGCGCCCGAAGCTGCGGCGCAGAGGGTCAGGGCACGGCTGACGCGCATCCTCGATGAGAACCCTGAAGGTGCTGTTGCGGCGCGGATCGAGGAGGATATCGAAGGGCCGAGCATCGAGGAGATCACTGCGGCCGTGTCGGCGCTTGCCGAACCGCTGGAGCAAGAAGGCGAGACCTCGCCCGGCGATGCGCCGCCGCGTCCTTCCGGCCAGCGACGGGTCGGAACAGGAAATGGTGCCGCCTCGCTCGGCGCTGCGTCGGGTGTGCAGATCGACGAGATGGAAGATGCCGAAACCGTGATGCGACGGATCGAGGCGGAACTGGCCAGCGGGCGCACGCCGGCCGGTGAGAAGGTGCCGGGCTATGGTGAGACGGGTGGCAAGGCGCGCTGGGTCTGGGCGGTTGTGGCGATGATCGGTGCGGTGCTCATGCTCTGGGGCATGGCGGACCGTTTCGCGCTCCTGCCCGTGCCGCAGACCATGACGGGGACCGATTATGACCCCCTCCCGCCGCTCTTTGTTCTGGGCGGGCTGATCCTTGTCGGCCTTGGTGTCTGGAACATGATCGCGGGTTCCCTGCGCGAAGACTGACGCCTCGGCTTCATGCCCGGCTGCCCGGACCCCTTGCATTACCGTTACAAAAGCGCGCTAAAGTCACGAGCGGGAGAAGCTACTTCTGCCTTGGGAGGGCAGTGACATGATGATGTGGGGTATTTTTCGGGTCTCGACCAAGCTTGTTGCGACGGCGGCGCTGTCGATCGCCATCGTGATCCTCGGTTTCCTGTTTGCGCCGAATTTGCTGAGCGCGGTCTACGATTTCGCGGATTTGCTCGAGGACTGGCTGCCGACGGCACCGGAACTGAACCTGAAGGATCTGGGCGGTGCGCTCTATCGTCAGACGGTGAATGACACGATGATCTTCGGCATCCTGCTCACGCTCATCGCCAGGATTGTCGTGGAAGTCGTATGGGGCTTGTTCGCTCTGGCCTTCGGAAGGAAGAAGAGGGACGCCGACGGCACGGTGATCGCGACCGGCGGTGGCAGCCCGTTCGATCTGTAGACTGACGGACCGGGAACCTCACCCGTAAACGAAACCAGGCGTTCTGGTTACGAATTCGACACCTGCCTGCCGCCTTTGCGGAAGGATTGGTTAAGCCCGGACGTGGGACACATCCACCTCAAGGCGCGGGTCATCCTGCCGGTGCCAGAGACCCGTGTTGAAGTGTTCCATGATCCAAGCCCTCATCAGCCTCGCCTCCCATCCACTCTTTGCCTGGACCGTCCTGCTCGGTGCGTCCGTGGCGCTCGGTGTGGGAGCCTACAAGGCCGGTGATGACGTGCTCTGGGGCGACATGGTGGAAGACGACGAATAACCGAGACGTCACAGCGCCAGCAGGGTCTGCGCGCAATTGATGATGGCGTGGCGTGAGGTGGTCTCGCGATTGGTGTGGTAGCCCGTGGTCGGGATCTGGACGGTTGAGCCCGTCACCGCCCCGGCCGACAGGCTGACGATCCGGCCGAGTTCGGTCATGCCGAGCGTCTTCTCCGGTTCGCCCTTCGCGCGGCGCAACTCATTGGCGGCCTCGATATAGCTGTCCTTGTAGAGTATGGGCGTGCCATGGGCGGTGAGGATCGCCTCCAGCCGCGCCGTCATGTCGGGATCAAAGTTCCCGCGCGCATCCTTGTGTCGCAGAACGACGGTGCCCGCCATCATCGCCTCATCATCATCGAAGGGTGTGGTATCGACCACGACGAGGTCGCTGCGCTCGCCCTGTTCGCGTGCCATCCACGACAGGATGTGGCCTGCCGAACGCCCGATCTCTTCCTCGGCGGCGAAGATGCAGGTGCCGCCGAGCCCGCATTCGGCGAGCACCCTGAGGATCGCGGAGGAGAGCGGATTGTCGAGTTGGCCGGAGACGGTCTGGCCATGCGCCTCGGCAGTGTTGCGGGCAAAGGCGACAGGCGTTCCGGGCGGCAGCGGCGGCAGGTCGTCCATATCGTAGATCAGGCGGCCATCGGCGAGCGTCACGCGGCTGACCCGTCCATAGGCGATGCGCCCGCCGGAGCGCCTGTCATAGGCAAACATCATCTCGCCGGAATGGCGGTCGTTCAGGAGTTCTGCGAAGGCCTCGGTTGGCGTGGCCTGGTCGTCATACTTTTCCGACTTCACTGCGAAGGCGGCAAAGCGCGCACGACCGTCACTGTCGATCACCGCGCCGTGGCGGTCGACATGGGCGCAGTAGACAGGACCCGGCCGACCGAGATCGACAATGCAGAGATTGGGCTCGCGGCGGACCTCATGGCCGATCGTCTCGAAATCGCGGGCCAGATGGTCGAGGAAAGGGGTTTCGTGACCGACCACGCTCGGGAAGTCTAGATATTCATTGGTCTTCGCGACAATGCGGGAGACAAGATATTCAGGATGTATCACGCCGCGCGCTCGACAAAGACCGTGCCGGCGGAATAGCCCGCGCCGAAGGAGCAGATCAGCCCCTTCTCGCCCGGTGCAAAGTCGCTCGAATGCTTGTGGAAGGCGATGATGGAACCGGCCGAAGACGTGTTGGCATAGGTGTCGAGCACAGTCGGGCTTTCGGTTTCGCTCGCTTCATGGCCAAGCACCTTGGCCGCGATCAGTCGGTTCATGTTGGCATTGGCCTGGTGCAGCCAGAGGCGTTTCAACTCGCCCGCGCCGAGGCCGAGATCAGCGATGTGCTCGCCAATCATGGTGGAGACCATGGGCACGACCTCCTTGAACACCTTGCGGCCCTCCTGGACGAAGAGCTTGTCATCATCATGGGCGTGTTCCGGCGCGGTGCGGTTCAGGAAGCCGAAATTGTTGCGGATATTGTTGGAGAACTGGGTTTTCAACCGCGTGCCGAGGATCTTCCAGTGGTTCGCCGGGGCCATGTCTTCAGCCTCGACCAGAACGGCGGTAGCCACGTCGCCGAAGATGAAATGGCTGTCGCGGTCCCGGAAGTTCAGGTGTCCCGAGCAGATTTCAGGGTTCACCATCAGCACCGACCGCGCGCTGCCCGATCGGATGAAGTCGGCGGCGGTCTGGATGCCGAAGGTCGCCGAGGAACAGGCGACATTCATGTCGAAGGCGAAGCCGGCAATGCCGAGTGCCTGCTGCACCTCCACCGCCATGGCGGGATAGGCGCGCTGCATGTTGGAAGCTGCACAGAGCACCGCGTCCACATCGGCCGGGACACGGCCTGCGGTCTGAAGGGCCTCGCGCGCCGCGTTAACCGCCATTTCGGCGAGGATGGAGATCTCCTCATTCGGGCGTTCGGGCAGGCGCGGGCACATGGTGTCCGGATCCACGATGCCGGACTTGTCCATGACGTATCGCGACCTGATGCCCGACGCCTTCTCGATGAACTCCACCGATGAGTGCGATTTCGGCTCGACCTCGCCACTGGCAATCGCGACGGCATGGTCGGCGTTCCACTTGTCGACCCACGCATTGAAGCTCTCGACGAGTTCGGCATTGGTAACCGAATGCGGCGGGGTGAAGAGGCCGGTGGCAGAAATGACGGGTATGGGCATGTGAAAGACCCTCCGGGTACGTTAAGTAAAATTCCGGAGGGTCTAGCCGCGCGCGCACGGCCTGCCAACTCTGCTGATTAGTTGAACCAGACCGAGAAAAGCAGGAATTCGCCCTGCACACTGTCCTCGAAGCGCTCGATGGCATCGCGGCTGACAAGGCGTCCCTGCTCCAGATAGGGCGCGACCGCGGCCCCCTGAATCCAGAGCACGAGGTCGAAATCGCCCGGATCGGTGAGGAGCTTGTTGAGGTTGATGCCAACGCCTTCCTCTGCGCCCCATCTGCTCGGCGTTCGCCAGTAGGGCATGAGCGCCTCGCCCTCGAGCATGGCCTCGAGTTCGGCGAGCACGCCCTGCCAGCTCTCGGCCATCTCCTCGGTCACCTCGACGCCGAAAGCAGCCTGCTGGTTGGGATTGGGCAGCCATTCGCGGTCATTGTCGGTCTCAAGCGCGACTTCGTCCCAGAAATTGCGATTGTGCGCGATCATGAGTTGCAGGTGTTCGAGCGCGGCGCGGGTGCGGGTCTTTTCCGGCACGCCGTCAAGCATGAGAAGGGTGGCGGCGAGCGTGTCGAGTGAGTCCTGGTCGCCGAAGAAGGGATCGCGGATCTCGTAGAAATTCTCGAAGGATTCCAGTTGCCGACGCCCGGTCCACACCGCATCAATCGCGGGTGTCGGATCGAGGGCCAGAACCATCTCGTCAATGGCCGAGAGCACATGGGCATAGGCGGCGAGCCATTCGGCATCGGCTGTGTCGAAGCGGATCACGCCGTCAAACGGCACATCCTCGTTCTGGATGACATTGGCCTGGCCGAGCAGATTGAGCAGGCTCTCATAATCCTGACGCTCGCCATCGGCGTTAACGTCGAGCCAGATGTCGCCGAGTTGCACCTCCACGGCGAATTCGCCCTCAAGAGCGGGTTCCAGAGCCTCGATGGCAGCTTCGAGGTGTTCAAGCGAGCCTTCCAGCGCGCGTTCGAGGAAATCCGGCTGGAATGCGCCATTCTCGTTCGGCGGCAGGTTTGTGCGCATACCGGGGATGAGTTCCAGCGGCCCGGAATTGTTGGCGTAGCGCACCTGCATCACGGTTTCGATTGCGCGCAGGAAGCGCACCGAACCGAGCGCGAAGCTTGTTTCGGGGGTCTGCGTCCTTGTGGCGAGACTGGCTTCGGCGGCGGCGAGCCCGTCCTCTCGCATGACCTCGCGCCAGTCGCGGTCAGGTTCCTGCGACTGGCCCTGCCCGCAGGCTGACAGGGCGATGATGGGGGCGGCAAGGCCTGCGGCGATGGCGGATCTGAGTGTCGGTCTGGATTTCGGCATGTCCGGTCTCCTCTGTATGGTGATATGCGATTATTCATTCATTTTGTGGCGTGAATGTGTTCCAGAAAGAATCTATCATCTTTTTGCAAGTGCCTCACCGCGTTCAGAGCGGTATCGCGAGGGAAACGCAGGAGCGCTGCTGAGAGGAAACAGTCAGGCGAGCCAACCTTTGCCAAGGCCGCACGTCTCGACAAGCTGATGTCACATCTGTTTGTTTGTGGGTTCAATCGAGGACAATTGGAGAGAAACATTCGAACGGTGGCACCGGCAACGGAAAGGTGAGCATCAATATTCGGTTCGCCGCTGATAAGGATCACCCATTCCTGGGCTTGGACGGCGTGATCGCGGCCGGCAAAGCCCCACTGCAAACAATCAAACCCTTCACAAGCTTCATGTGCATATCCTTGACGCCGATGGTGCGACCCATCGTGAAGGATTGATCAGGCGTGCCGAGAGACAGGGAATGTCTCAGTTGGCCGGCGCGTCCAAAAACGGGCACGCTTCCACGAATTCTGGAAACTTATCATTGGCGCTTGGCAGGTGAATGTCGAAGGCCGACCGATTCTCAAGGTCCAGCCTGACCGTCAGCCCCTTCATCGCTGCATCGTAGATGTAAGCGACCGTCATGGCATCGAAGCTCACCATGCTGCCGTCGGTCGTGTCGATGGCCCATTCATTGGCCCTTACGAGATCTCCATCGACAAAAACCTCGCCGCGGGATGATGTGCGTCGTCCAAACGCATAGAAACCGGTGTCTTCCAGTTTGCGCGGACGCCCGGTCACCTTTACGGAGAGGCCAATCTCCGGTGCACAGGTCAATACGGTGAGTGGTTTGGAGGTGTCGGTGGTCGAAAGCGCCACGCCATAAATCGTGGTCTTTTCCACCTTTTTCCGGTCTCGACCATGGTCCCAGCCTTCATGGGTCACCTTCTGCTCGAATGTGCCAAAAAGCCAGGGGCCGTGATTGTCATTCCTGGCGGAAGGATCAGCCGAAGCTGCACCCGCAAGTACCATGTAGAGCGCAGCGCCACATGCGACCGATCTTGCCATGACGAGTTGCCCCGGATCCCTTGGTGACAACCTCTAGTAAGCGGTTGTGCGCACCGTGTCAATTGTCCCGCCTGTACTCGTCCGGCACGCCATAGGCCTCGTTCACGGCGGCGTCACGCTCGCGCTTCGCAGCTTCGTCAGCCTCACGGGCATTCTCGGCGAGACGGTCCTCCTGAGCGTCCTCTATGGCGCGGGTGAAGCAGGTCTGTCGCACGCCGCGATCGGCGATCTCGGCGCATTTGGCATAAGCGGCGTCCTGGTCGGCTTCGCGCGACGTGACGCAGCCCGAAAGGGTGAGAGCGGCAAGGCCGGTGATCAGAAAGATGCGCATGCGTTCGGGCTCCGGTTCGGTTTCACTCTTCACCATATCGCGTGCCGGCGGCCACATAGGGCGGCAGGACGCCTTGTTCACGCTCATCTGCATAGCGCGGACGAAGCTCGCGATCAAAGACAGCGAGAAAGGCATCGATATCGGCGCGTGTCGGCGTCACCTCTATGCCGCCATCGCGCGCCTCGCAGGTATTGAGCTTGCGCGAGGCCTCGACGCCTGCTGCGCCGAGATCCTGCAGCCGGTGGCGCAGGGCGAGGCGTTCAGGACCGGGTGGCGAACCTGCGATCCCGGCATCGGCCTCGGTGATCAGCACGTCGATGACCTCGCGTTCGAGGGCGGCGTCGCGGCAGGCCTGACGGTCTGCCGGAAGGCTTGCGCAGGCGGCAAGGAGGGGTGAGGCGAGGATGATGATGGCTCTCACAGCAACTGGACCTCCTTGTGTCGCGGACAGCCGGTCTCATGGTCGTTCACCATGCCGACGGCCTGCATGAAGGCATAGACAATGACCGGGCCGCAGAATTTGAAGCCGCGCTGCTTCAGGTCTTTTGACAGCGCTTCGGATTCCCTGGTTTGCGTCGGTGCGTCGCGGAAATCGCTCCATCGATTGACGACGGGTACGCCGCCGACAAAGCTCCAGCAATATTCGGCAAAATCTTCTCCGGCCTCGACCATTCCGAGATACAGCCGCGCATTCGAGACAGCCGCTTCTGCCTTTTTCGGGCTCCGGATGATGCCGGGATTGGTCAGGGCCTGCTCGATGCGGGCAGCATCCCAGCGGGCGAGGCGTTCGGGATCGAAGCCCTCGAACTCTTCGAGGATCGTCGCGCGTTTTCTGAGAATGGTGATCCAGGACAGACCCGCCTGCATGCCGTCGAGTTGCAGCTTGGCGAAGAGTTTCACCGGATCGCGCTCCGGCACGCCCCATTCCGTGTCGTGATAGGCGCGGTAGAGCGAGTCAGTGATCGGTGCCCAGCGGCAATGCACTTCGGGGTGGTGAAGCTCAGTCATTGGCTGTCATTGACGCCAGTTCGGCGCCAAGCCAATCGGTAATGTGCGGCGTGGCTGCAATGTCATCGGCGGTGAGCGTCGATCCGGCTGCGAGCGCCTTTGAGAGATGGTCGGTTCGGATGCGGGCGAGGGCGTGGTTGCCGACAGTGCTCGTGATCTCTCCGAGCCTCGTTTCGCCGGCCATGAGAGTGGTGCCGGGCTCCGGGGCGAGCGCCTCGAAATCGAGCCGTAGCGTGCGCTTGCGGATGTTGCCGCGTCGTTTCATGCGGCTTGCGACCTCCTGGCCGACAAAACAGCCCTTGCGGTAATCGATCCCGCCCATGACATCCATGTTCACGTCGGTCGGGAAGACACTGGCGGCGCGGTAATCGCGTCCCCATTCTGGCACGCCAGCCAGGATGGCGCGCGCTGCGGCCTCGTCGTCGTCCATGCTTTCGGCGCTTTGCGGCGGGTGATAGGCCCGGTCCCCGAGGGCGTCGGACCGCGGATCAGGTTCGGCTTGTCCAGTGGTGATGGCAGCGAGCGACGGGTCGATCTCTACGTCCACCTTCGAGCGCAGGCGGAAGAGTTTGAGCCGCTTGGCGAGGTCCTCGGCAGCGTCCTCATGCACGTCGAGCCAGACACCGTCCTCTGTGCGCAAAGCGAGGAAGTCGGCGATGATCTTGCCTTGGGGCGTGAGCAACGCACCGTAGCGCAAGCTGCCTGTGCCCCAGTCCTTCACAGTGTTCGTTACCGTGCGCTCAAGCAGGGCGATCGTGTCGGAACCGGAGAGGGTGATGACGGCGCGGTGGGGATAGGTCTGCATGTGGCAAAGCTAAGCCTGCCGGGGCTGACGCGCCAGTGGGTTCAGGCCATTTCTTCCGGCTTGAACAGGCCGACTTTCAGATCCTTCATGACGTAGACCTGTCGTTCGTCGGCGAACACGCGGCCATCGGCAATGCCGAGGACGAGCTTGCCGCGCTTGACGCGCTTCAGATCGACCTCATAGCGCACGAGCTTCACGTCCGGCGTGATCTGGCCGGTGAACTTCACCTCGCCGACACCAAGCGCGCGGCCCTTGCCGGGCGAGCCCGACCAGCCGAGCCAGAAGCCCACCGCCTGCCAGACCGCATCCAGACCGAGACAGCCAGGCATCACCGGGTCGCCCTCGAAATGGCACTGGAAGAACCAGAGATCGGGATGGATATCGAGCTCTCCGACGACATTGCCCTTGCCATGCGCGCCGCCATCGAGCGTGATCTCGGTGACGCGGTCCATCATCAGCATGGGCGGCAGCGGCAGCTGCGCATTGCCGGGGCCGAACAGATTGCCGTGACCGGACGTGATCAGGTCGCCCTTGTCATAGGCATTCAGGGGCGTGAAAGTCTGGGTTTCGGACATGGAGTGTGTGGCTCGGTTTTCGGGCTGTTCGTTACGGAATGGGGGCGGAAGTGCGCGCTGGGTGCGGTAAAGTCAACCTTTTCGGGTGGCTACATCGCCGCCTCCAGAGGGTCGGCACCCCAGAGATAGGCCTGGCGCACCCAGCCGCGCCGGCCGCCGGTCTCGATGCGGCACCAGCCATGTTCGCAAGCGTCGAGCGTCACGATCCGCCCGGCTTCGAGCCTGGCAAGGGGCTGGGCGTCGGGTTCCGGCTTGCGCAGCATCAGGATGAATTCCTCGCCGCGCACCAGTGCGCTTGGGCGGGTTGAGAGCTGGTTGGCGGCGATCCAGACGAGTTCCCCGCCGGGATCGCGGACCTGTCGCCAGTCGACGGTTTCCTTGACGATGAGCACCGGCAACCCCGCACGCTGGTACTGCCATTCCACGGGATGATCGAGGCTCGGCCCGCGACGCCCGTTGACGAGCGCGTAGCGAAGCGATTCAAATCGTGGAACCGGCTTGCCGGAAAACTCGCTGATGCGCACTTCCACACCGCCGCCCTGCGCCAGTTGCGCGCTCGCCGGTGCGACGAGAAGGAGGGAGGCGATCAGGACGGGACGCAGTAAGCTCATGTCGGTCCGAATTTCGGGGTGTGTCGTGTTTCAGGTCAACCTTTCTTCAACCGGCTTGATGAATGAGCGGTAAAACATCGTGTCCGCCTGCGCGCCTTGGAGCCATTTGGCGTTGCAGCAACGCTCTGTTATGCGCTGTGATCAGGAAGAGAAACAAACCTCCGGGGGTCGCCTGTCCATGTCGAAATCGAAGCTCAAGGTGATCGTGACGCGCCGCCTGCCCGGGGCGGTCGAGGCGCGGCTGAAGGAATTGTTCGACACCGAGCTCAACACCGAGGATGTGCCCTTTAGCGCCGAGCGCCTGGCCGATGCCATGTCCCGCGCTGACGTCCTGGTTCCAACGGTGACCGACCGGATCGACGGACGCATGATGGCACGCGCGGGAGAGCGGTTGCGCCTGATCTCGCAATTTGGTGCCGGCGTCGACAATATCGATGTGCAGAGCGCGGTGCAGCGCGGGATTGCGGTGACCAATACGCCGGGCGTGCTGACTGAAGACACAGCTGACGTCACCATGGCGCTGCTGCTGGCGGTGCCGCGTCGCCTGTTCGAGGGCGCGAAGGTGCTGGAGGGGGGCGGCTTCACCGGCTGGAGCCCGACCTGGATGATGGGGCGGCGCATTGCCGGCAAGCGGCTCGGCATTGTGGGCATGGGCCGGATCGGGCAGGCGGTGGCGAAGCGCGCCAAGGCTTTCGGTCTGCAGATCCACTATCACAATCGCAGGCCCGTCAGTCCATTGATCGAGGACGCGCTGGAAGCGACCTACTGGGATTCGCTCGACCAGATGCTGGCGCGCATGGACATGATCTCCATCAATTGCCCGCACACGCCGGCGACCTTCCACCTGATTTCGGCCCGCCGGCTCGACCTGATGAAGCCGCACGCGGTGATCGTGAACACCTCGCGTGGTGAGGTGATTGACGAGGCCGCGCTCGCGCGTGCGCTCAGGGACGGCAAGATCGCCGGTGCCGGGCTCGACGTGTTCGAGAACGAGCCCGACATCAATGCCGAGCTGAAATCCCTGCCGAACGTTGTCCTCCTGCCGCATATGGGCTCGGCGACGGAGGAAGGCCGCATCGAAATGGGCGAGAAGGTCATCATCAACATCAAGACCTTCGCCGACGGCCACAAGCCGCCGGACCGCGTCATCCCGGCGATGCTGTAGGACGCTGTTTCCAAAGCCTTTGCAGTGATTTTCCACCACTGCCGCAGGGCGACCCCGTTGCGCCATCCCGATGCCCTCGTTTCGCCTTGATTGCAGCCTAGATCGCCGCGCTGACCGGGCTGGTGAACAAGCTGCGGCGTGATTCCCGCGTTGGCAGTGAGAGGCTAAAGAGCAGTTTCAGGACGCTTTCGACATGATGACTCCCGTCAAGGCTGCCCTCCTGGGGTGGCTTGCCCTGTCCGTGATGCCGAGCGCGCTGGCCGAAAGGTCCGCCAGGCCCGTCACGCTCGGCTATCTCGAAATTTCCTTTCTCGGCGAACTCGCGCTGGAAATGAATGCGAAGCTCGACACCGGCGCGGATACGAGCTCGGTCTATGCCCATGATGTCGATCTCTACGAGAATTCCAGCAATGATGACTGGGTCCGCTTCCGTCTGATCGGTGAGGATGGCCGGACGATTCGATTTGACAAGAAGGTGGTGCGGTTCGCGCTCATCAAGCTGAAGACGGGCGGCGTGATCCGCCGACCTGTCGTGCTGCTGGACGTCTGCGTCGGCGGTGTGGCGGGGCGCGCGGAGTTCAACCTCGCCGACCGGGAGGATTTCGACTATGATGTGCTGATCGGCCGGGAATTCCTGGCCTCGCGGGTGATTGTCGACAGCTCTGACAGCTTCACCGCCGACGATTCCTGCGAATCGCATGTCGAGAAGGTCAGCAAGCGTCGCGACAAGCGCCGCAAGGCAGCAGCCGAGCGCAGATCCGGGGCGAATGATGACTGACGCCCGTCAGGTCCAGATCCTGTCGGCGGGGCTCGTGCTGGCGGCGATTGCGATCATCGCCGTCAAGCTCGTCGCCTATGACATGCCGCTCACGGGCGGCGGCGAGGCGGTTGCCCGCCCGGGGCCGCCAGCCTGGCTCGACCCGTTCAGGGACCGTCCGGCAGCGGAGCTCGAGACCTTCAGGATCATGCTGACCATCCCCGTCGGCATCGCGCTTCTCGTGATTCTCCGGCAGTTTGTCGGCCTGCAGACCATTGGCACCTTCATGCCCGTCCTGATCGGCGTGTCCTTCCACGCGACCGGCGCTGTGGTGGGTGTGGCGCTGTTCACCGTGATCGTGGCGATCGGCCTTGTCGTCCGGCTCTATTTCGAGCGGTTGCGCCTGCTTTTGGTGCCGCGCCTTGCCTCGGTGGTGACGCTGGTCGTCATACTGATGCTTGCGCTGACGCTCGGCTTCTCATCCTTCGGACTGGATTTCGGCACATCGGCAACCGTCTTCCCGCTCGTCATCCTCGCCATGACGGTGGAGCGCATGGCGGTCGCCTGGGAGGAACTCGATCCCTCCGACGCGTTGTTCAAGGCGCTGGGCAGCCTCGCCGTCGCGCTGATGAGTTACGGACTCATGTCGCTCGACCCGCTTCAGGACCTGATGCTGCGTTTTCCGGAGATCCTGCTCATCCTGCTCGCTTTCACCATTTTCATGGGCCGTTACAGGGGCTTGCGCCTGTCTGAACTGGTCCGCTTCAAGGACGTCTCGAAATGATCTCATTCGCGAGCCCGAAACAACTTCGCGCTGCAGGCGTGATCGGCATCAATGAGCGCAATGTCTCGCTGATCAGCCGGCTGAATTCGCGGCGGTCCATCCGCATCGCCAATGACAAGGTGGAGACCAAGCGTCTCGCGCTCGAAGCCGGCATTCCGACGCCGGAGCTTTACGGCACGGTATCGACCTGCCGTCAGGCCCGGCACGCAGCGGACCTGCTGTGCAGCCGGCGCGGAGGCGTGATCAAGCCAGCGCAGGGATCCCAGGGCAAGGGCGTCCTGATCCTGACAGAACGTCAGGATACGGGATTCCTGCGCTCGAGCGGCCGCTTCACAAGCGCCGAAGACATTGAATGGCACTGCAACAATGTCCTGTCAGGCATGTACTCCCTTGGCGGCCGCCATGATGTGGCGCTGGTCGAGGAGCGGGTGCTGTTCGATGATTGCTTCGACCATGTGAGCTGGAAAGGCGTTCCCGACATCCGGATCATTGCGCTGAGGGGCGTGCCGATCGCGGCCATGCTGCGCCTGCCGACCGCCATGTCCGACGGCAAGGCCAATCTGCACAAGGGCGGTGTGGGTGTGGGCCTGGCCATCTCAACAGGACGCTCGAGAGGTGCCATGCATGCCGGCAAGCGGATCACCCATCATCCCGACACCGGTGCCTTGCTGGCAGACCTGGTCGTCCCGCACTGGCGCGACATGCTGGAGATGACAGCAAGGTGCTTTGAGATGAGCGGGCTCGGCTATCTCGGTGCCGATATTGTGCTCGACCGCGAGAAGGGGCCGCTCCTGCTGGAAATGAATGCGCGTCCGGGCATCGGAATCCAGATTGCCAATAATGAAGGCCTGAAGGACAGGATCGAGGACGTGCTCGCGCTCGACACGACAGGCATGGATGTGGAGGCGCGCGTGCGTCTCGCCGTGGAACTGAGCCATGCCGCCAATGGCACGGTCCCGGCGCTCGAGGCCGACATTGCGGCGGGCGAGATCGGCTTTGCGCTGCCTCCGGAACAGGCCACAGTGATCGCCGCGATCAACTGGGAAAATGGCGCGGACCAGAAAGTGACCTCGCGGGTCGCGGCTTGAAGCAACTTCGAAGCAAACGGAATCGTTTGCGAAAAGACAGTTGCGCCAGATCAACGAAGTCAAGCGCCGGTCTGGAGTGGAAAGCAAGACCGGCGCTTCAGGTGCAACGCCGACTCAGGGGCGGGCTTCGACCTCGGAAGGAGCGACTTTCGTGATCATGGCAGCGGCATCGCCGTTGGCGGCAGACCGGCGGGAGAGGAAACCGCGCAGGTCGGCAAGGCTCCGGTCGCTGATCTCTTCCTGCGGCAGGTGGCCGACGCCTTCATAGACGATGAGTTCGGCATCGGTGATTTTCTCGGCAAATCTGTGGCCGCCAGCGACTGGTATGAGACGGTCCTCGGCACCGTGAAGGATCAGGGTCGGCACGCTGATCCCCGAAAGCCTTTCCGCTGAGGCTTCCTCGCCCTGATCGGCATCGGTCATGAGCGCGAGCAGCATTTCACGGTGTCCGGGTGCGCGGGCGAGACGAGCATAACGGTTCACCATCTCGTCGGTCACGAAGCTCTCATCGACAAAGCTGTCCTTGAGGCCAGACCGGAAGATCATGGTCAGGTCGAGAGACGTCATGACCGACTGCGCGGTGGGGTTGCGGATCAGCCGGAAAACGAAAGGCGTTTCGCCATCCTCTGGCTCCTGCCATCCCGACGCTGCGACAAGCACGAGCGCGGAGACCCGGTCCGGGCGTTCAAGCGCATAGTTCCAGGCGACACGCCCCCCCATGCTCGAACCGACCAGGACAAAGCGCTCGATCCCGCGATCCGTGGTCAGCGCATCCAGGGTCTCTATGAAGAGGTCGAGGCTCGGCTCGGTGCCCTCCTGCATGCGCGTCAGGCCGTGGCCCGGTAGGTCGAGCGTGATGACGCGGAAATCCTCCGACAGGTCCTCGCGCCAGGCCGTCCAGGTGTGCAGCGATGCCGAAAAGCCGTGAACCAGCACAATGGCGGGCGCATTGTCCGGACCGGTATCGGTGAAATGGATGCGTTCGCCGGGGCCGAGGGTCAAATATTGGCTCGCCTGAAGCCTGTACTCGGCCTCCAGTGTTTCATAGTCCAGATCGCCGCGCATCAGTAGAAGCCAGGCGGCACCCAGGAGCGCACCAAGCGTGAGCGCGACCGCCAGCAAGCGACGCATACGGAACTCTTCCCTCGTTACGTGACGGTTTTATGAAAAACTCGCGCGGCGAGGCAAGGCTTACGAGCTGCCGCAGACGGCACATTTCATGTCTTTTTGCACCTTGACAGTGCGCTCCCGGCCGCCGAGCGCGTCGAATATCCAGAGGTGTGACACGAGCGCCACGCCTGCGCCGGTGATCAGCTTCAGTGTTTCCAGTGCCATGCGCGAGCCGACAATGCCGGTGACCGGGCCGATCACGCCAACCGTCTCGCAATCGGCGGCGTCAGGCGGGGTTTCGGGCACGAAGCACTGATAGCAGGGCCCGTCATCGGCGAGCCCGCTCTCAAACACGCCGACCTGTCCGGCCCAGATACCGGCCGCGCCGGAGACAAGGCGTCGGCCGCTCTCATGGGCGAGCCGGTTCAGCGCGAAACGTGTCCCGAAATTGTCGGTCGCATCGATCAGGATGTCACCGGAAAGAGCGGTACCGGAGACGAATCTCTCGCGCCTGTTCATGATGCGGATGTGCGGGTTCAGGTCAAGGAGAGCCCGGGCGAGGGTGTCGACCTTCGAAGCTCCGGTATCGGCTTCGCCAAACTGGATCTGGCGCGCAAGATTTGAGCGCTGCACCCGGTCGTCATCGATCAGTTCGATCTGGCCAAGTCCGGCGGCCGCGAGATAGAGCGCGCACGGACCGCCAAGCGCGCCCGCGCCGATGATCGAGACCTTGGCCGCGGCAAGCTTTTGTTGTCCGGCACCGCCGATCTCCTTCACCATGATCTGGCGGGCGTATCGTTCGATTTCGTCGGCTGAGAGCTGCATATGCCTGACTGTCGATGATCTGGCCTTGCCATTCGCCTTGGCAGTTCGGGCCGAACGGGCCTACTGAAACTCCTATGTCGGAGATTTCGCGAGAAGCCGCAACGCCGAATGTCTACGCCGCGCCGTCGCAATGGCTGCGCGAGGGCGTGGGAGAGGGCATTGGCAACATCTTCCTCACGGGCCGTGCGGGCACGGGCAAGACGACGCTCCTGCGCAAATTCCTGGACCGGGTCGGTGACAAGGCCGTCGTGCTTGCCCCGACCGGCGTGGCGGCGGTGAATGTGGGCGGCCAGACCATCCATTCCTTCTTCAAGCTGCCGCCGCGCATGCTTGACGCCGGTGACGTCAAGCGCCTGCCGAATGGCCGCGTGATCCGGGCCATGGAAACGCTGATCATCGATGAGGTTTCCATGGTGCGCGCCGACATGCTTGACGCAATCGACCGGTCGCTGAAGCTCAATCGCAAGAACAGGCGGCCCTTTGGCGGTGTGCGGATGATCCTGTCGGGCGACCTGCACCAGTTGCCGCCGGTGGTGCGCGGCGAGGAGGTGCAGATCCTGCAGGAACGGTTTGGCGGGGCGTATTTCCACAAGGCACCGGCCTTTGCCGACGGGGCCTTCTCGCTGCTCGCGCTCAAGCATGTCTTCCGGCAGGAGGACCCGGCCTATCTCAACATGCTGGGCGCGATGCGCAATGGCCGCGTCGGCGAGGCGGAGGTCGCGACGATCCAGTCGCGCGTCTCGCGGCGCACCGCGCTTGAGGCGAGTGAGACACATGTCGTCCTGACGCCAAACAATGCCAGCGCCTGGCGCATCAACCAGGCCCGGCTGGAAGCACTCGATACCAGCGCGCGCACTTTTGAAGCCGAGATCAAGGGCGAGTTCGACGACCGTTCCCATCCGACCGAGCAGGAACTCGAACTGAAGCTCGGCGCGCGTGTGATGGTGCTGAAGAATGATCCCGAAGGACGCTGGGTGAATGGCTCCATCGGCCATGTCGAGGGCTTTGAGGAGGACAGCGTGCTGGTGAAGATCGGAAGTGAGGTCCACCGCATCGAACCGGCGCTTTGGGAAAAATACAAGTACACCGTCGACAAGGAGACCGAGAAGGTCAGCCGCGAAGTGGTTGGCGCCTTCAAGCAGGTGCCCTTGCGCCTCGCCTATGCCGTGACGGTTCACAAGGCGCAGGGGCTGACGCTTGAGAAGGTCTATATCGATTTCGATTCCGGCATGTTTGCGCACGGCCAGGCCTATGTCGCCTTTTCGCGGGCGCGCTCTCTGGAAGGGCTGGAACTGTCCCGACCGCTCAGGCCACGGGATCTCGTCTTCGACCGCGCCGCCTTCGATTTCGGCCTGCTCGACATGATCGAGGACACCGAGGACTACATGCTCGCACGCTTTGCCCGGCCGGAGGGCGAGCTGGTTTAAGTGGGGCATTTCCGCTTGTGAGTGTTCGCCGCCTTGGTTAGGCTGACCCGAGGTTTGCAAGGGGTGATCGACCATGTCATCGAAGAAGGCTCTCATCTCGCTTTGCATCGGGGCCATGATCGGACTGTCGCCTGCAGTGGCGCAGGTGCCTGACGATGTCGTTATCGCCTACAATCAGGCGATTGGCAGCGGCGACCCGGCATCGATACGTTCAGCGGCTGTTGCGCTGGGCGAAGCCGCGATAATGCAGCGCGCCGATCCGGACGCTGCAACCATGGCCTATGAGGCTGCCTGGCAGCTCTGCCGCCTGGAGCAATGCACTGAAGCGATTGCGTTTGCGCAGTTCGCCGTCGATGAGCCTGGAGGTGAGGACGCCCTGCCACGAGCGCACCGTGAATTGTTGCTGGCCTATGCAAGCTGGCGAGCAGAGGACAGCCGCAAAACGCGCAAACAACTTGATAAAGCGCTGGAGGCCGCCACGAACTCGCCGCCGTCACCGATGACGATTGTGGCGTTCTGGAAGCGGGTCGAGCATGACGCGGTACAGGGCGACAATCGGTCCCTGATGAATACCGCAGCGCAGGCTGTGGCGCATTTCGAGCCGATCAGGGACATTGCCTTCGAGATGTGGTCGGGCGCGGAATTGCTTCGGATCACCGCAACATTCAATGAGCGCCAGTCGCTCGAGACGGCCACGGACATGGCCGAATTGCAGGATGCTCTTAAGGTATTTCGTAATGGCCGAATGTCGGAGGGCGAGATCGTTCCTGACTGGTGGGAGCGCAGCTACTACACGGCAGATGCGTGGCGTCTTGCGATCGGGGCTTATTTCGAGTCGGTCAATGAACGGCGCTACGATCCGGACGCCGTGGCAGCCATTCTGGAGCGGACGGAATGGATGCCAGAACCGGGGCAGGCATCCGATGGTGCCCGCCCGTTCTGCAAGGGTCGCCTGATACAGAAGCCTGAACTGCGCTACAACACCCGCGCGCTCCGCAAAGGCATGTTCGGGGCTGTGATTGTTCGCTTCGGCGTTGAGGGCGGACAGATTGTCGAGCCGGAAGTCTTGGCATCGGTTCCGCAGGGCGGTTTTGACGAGGATGTGATCAGCCGAGTGTCGCAGTGGACTTATGAGTTCGCATCACCGGATGCGAACTGCCGACGAAGCCGCAGCAACATCATTCTGCCAACCATCTTCCAGATCGCGCAGTAACGCAGCAGAGGGTTCGGAATTGTCGTCAGAGCCCGCGGCGACCCGCAGGTCCGGCATGGGATTACGGAGATTGGCGCGCCCGAAAGGATTCGAACCTCTGACCCCTTGATTCGTAGTCAAGTGCTCTATCCAACTGAGCTACGGGCGCGCAAGAAGGCGCTAGATACGCAACTCGTGCCGGGGGATCAAGTGCCTGTGTGAATTTCTGTCCGGGCGGCGTGGACACCCCGGGCAATGGCGCGGGCGAGCGTTGCGGCGGCCAGTTCGCCAATGCGGGCGGTGAGGAGCGGGCGTGCGGTCTCGACCGCGCGCGCGCCCGTCGCCAGCACGAAGACCGTGTCGCCGTCAAAGGGGGCGAAGACCGGCCGGATCGCGCGCGCGAAGCCGGCGCTGGCCATTTCCGCGACGCGCTGAAGCTCGGAATGGCTGAGCGCGGCATCGGTGGCGATGCAGGCAATGGTGGTGTTCGTGCCCGGTGACGGGTTCGCCTTGGCCGCGCCCCAGTCCTCGGCATCGAAAACGGTGGCAGCTGGTGGCCTGACACCGCCGAATTCTCCGGCCTGTTCGAAGGGCCAGGCCCAGTAGGCCTCGCTGCCGGGAATCAGGACGGAGCCGAAACAGTTCACCGCAACGATCGCGCCGACACTGAAGCCGTCCTCGGTCACGAATGAAGCCGAGCCGATCCCTCCGGGCAGTGTCCCGGCGCGCGCGCCGCGTCCGGCACCGAAGCGGCCCTGACGGAAGTCTTGCGAAGCTGTCTCGGCTGCGCGTGCCCCGAGGAAGGGATAGGGCGACGCGTCCCAGCCCTTGTCGCCGCCACTGGCGAGGTCGTACAGGATCGCCGCAGGCAGGATGGGAACCGGTGGCACGCCATCCTTCGGCACGAGGCTGAAGCCGCGCCCGCGCTGTTTCAGAACTTGTGCGACGCCATCCGCCGCGCCGAGCCCGAAGGCCGATCCGCCTGAGAGCACCACGCCGTCGACATGATCGACCAGCGTGCCGGCGCGCAATAGGTCGGTCTCGCGGGTGCCCGGTCCCCCGCCCATCACGTTCACCGCCGCCAGGACCGGTTCATCGGCGAGGATGACGGTGACACCGGTGACGATGTCATCATCCTCCGCCTGACCGACGCTGAGGCCGTTGACATCGGTGATGGCATTCAGGAGGCCGGGACGGGTCGCCATGTCGCGTGTCTTTCATTCTGTCTGTCAGCGGCTAGTGGATAGCTTCTAACGGAAGAGTCCGTCTGTGGGATTCCGTTGTCTGCCGAACGGTGGCATGGTTTTGCGCATGCGCACAGGGATTTCCTTCACCGTTTCCGCCGATGATCGCCAGC
>Ga0081520_100249_pt1 | contig 31523 bp, 24 predicted proteins | sample HotLakmasection1_FD_70988 | JGI IMG/M metagenome (GOLD analysis project Ga0081520, IMG submission 70988) | Hypersaline microbial mat communities from Hot Lake, Washington, USA - Section #1 (SPADES assembly) (version 2) | ecosystem: Environmental > Aquatic > Non-marine Saline and Alkaline >... | reverse complement strand
CTTTTCCCCCGCGCGGCCGAGGCCGACGAGCCGGAAGACCAGAACTTCATTCGTAAGCACGTCCGCGAGTTGCAGGCGCAGGGCGTCGAAAATCCCACGGCACGACTGTTTTCCAATCCGGCAGGGGACTACGGCTCCCTGGTGAACGATCGCGTGGTGGACGGCAACTGGGAATCCCACGACGAGCTGGGAAATACGTGGCGCGATCGCAACGCTTTCAGCTATGGTCACGGCGACAAAGGCCAAGCCCGGCCCGAAATCCTCGACCGCCTGCTCCACACCACCGGGCGCATCGTCCAGCAAATCGACTCGGTGGAATATGGCCTCACCGACATTCAGGAGTACTACGCCAACACGGGCGCGCTGAAGCAGGCCGCCGAACAGCGCCAGGGTCGCCGCGTCACCGCTAGCTTTGTCGAAAGCTTCTCCAAGGACACCACCCCGCGCAAGCTGGAAGACCTGCTGCGCATGGAGTACCGCACCAAGTTGCTGAATCCCAAGTGGGCTGAGGCCATGGCGGCGCAGGGTGCCGGTGGCGCTTACGAAATCTCCCAGCGCATGACGGCGATGATCGGCTGGGCCGGAACGACCAATTTTCAGGACGGCTGGGTATACGACCAGGCGGCGGCAACCTATGCCTTTGACGCTGAGATGGCGGCAAAACTACGGCAATCCAATCCCGAAGCCTTTCGCAATATTATCGGGCGCATGCTCGAAGCCCACGGTCGTGGCTATTGGTCCCCCGATGAGGACACCCTTGACAAGCTACAAACCCTTTACAACCAAGCCGATGAAGCCCTGGAAGGGATCTTAACGAGTTGAAAACGATAATTTAAGAGTTGACGAACTAAAGCCCATCGTCGGCTAACCAGGAAAGATGCTGGTTGACGGCAAAACTTCTGAACTGCTTGCAGAACAAGGGAGGCAGCACGGTATAGGGGGATGAGCGCGGCAGCGGGCGAGGCCGATGATGTGGTCACTAGGGAAGATGCCCCAGCTGTGGCGTCGTTGATGGTATTGCGTGCGGTGTTCACCTACGAATAGGCCGCCGGAGGGGTGATAGAGCCCACTTAGGAATGAGGATTATTTAACATCCAATTTCCGTGAAGGATAGACCTGACTGGAGAAGGGACAGCCGAGACGGCTATCCCAACTGATTGAATTTCCATTTCTAGGAGCCTTCCTCTAAGCGCTTTTGCCATTCGGCGTCGAGCTTTTCGCGCTGTTCGTATTCCTGCTCAGTCAGGTCTTTGGCTGTGGTGTAGGCAAGGTCATCGGCAGACACAACGGTTTGAGCGGCAAATTGACGAGCGAAGGCGATTTTCTCGTCCAGTTCGGGACCCGCCGCATTCAGAGCGAGGGCGCGTTCTTGGCGCTGCTCGTTGCGGTGCTCAATCTTGCGGTTCTTACGCTTCGTCCAGAAGTAGCGCCCAGCAGGAATGCCGAGGAAGCCAACGCCGTAGCCCAGCAGCAGCCAGTAAATGCCGTTGACAAAGGCGATGAAGCCGCCAATTTCGGCAACAACCGCCTGATCTTGCAGCAGGATGCCGAGAAAGACTGCCCCGACAAAGTTGAAGACCCCCAGGCCGATCGCCCCCGCGATCTGTCCTTGCTTGGCCTCGCTAAATTTTTGCGGGGTCTCCTTGAGATAGGCGGGCACGGCGACCCGGCCCCGCTCTTGAGCTGTGACCTGCAGTTCGGGGAAGTGATAGATAATCTCGCCGCTAGGACTCACTTCGGGCACGCCGTTAAAGCGAGTTAAGACCGGCAAAATATAGTCTTCATCTTCTTTCTCCCAACCTTTGCCCAGATCGTCGAGATAGGGCACGACCTGTTCGGCGGCGATCGCCCCGCCGTTGTTTTGAATTACCCCACCAATCTCCCGCCAGCGCCGCTCTGCCAAATCCGCGTTGGGGTCGCCATCACCAAACAGGAAAGAGAAGATCGCTTCCAAAAAGTTCATGCCGTCATCGGCTTGGCCGCGTCGGTTGGGGCGTTGCTGTACTCGGCGACCAGACCGCCGACCCGAGTAAGAATTGAAGTGGAACAGCCAGTAGAGGTCGCCAATCCAGAAGCGGGGGATGAAGACCATGCCGCCGCCAAAGCCGCCGCCGCCGCCGCGATCGTCGTCGCGCTGGGAGGCTGACTGCATGGCAATGACGAGCACGGCGATCGCTACCACAATGACTAAAATCGACAACAGCAGTAGGATGCCGAAGGAAATCCGAATCAGATAGAACAGGACGTTCCAGATCCGCGCCCAGGTTTCTTGCAGACGCAACCGCCAATACTTGTTGCGGAGAATGGCGCGAAAGCCTTTAGGAAACTCGTAGGCAATTTCCCCCGTTTCGGAGACTTGCAAATGGGCTTGGGTATCGGCAGCCAGGGCATTGAGCCCCTGTTGGGCGATCGCCAGTTCTAACCCTGACTGAGTCGCCACGTCCCCTACGGTGACTCGATAGTCTAGCGACTCGACGGCTTGCATGACGGCGGGGTGGTGGGGCATGAATGCGGCTCCTAAACTCAATGCGGCTACTGCAACCGGATGGCGCTGCTCAACCTTAACGCTTGAAGACAGCTCAGAACGATTTGAGGGTTTGCCAACCGGCGGCTGACTCACTTCTTTAGTATAGAAAGTCGCGACGAACGGCATTCCCGATCGGGGCACAAGCGCGAAGCGGATTGCCGAACCTTTCGCGGATCACTCATTTTGCTGCCAATTAGCGGTGGGCGGGCGCGTTTGGGTGTCATCCCTGGCTGGCTCTTGGGGATCACTCGTCACTTCGTCTAGTTGCCCTACTTCAAACACCAAGCGGAACGGACGGCCCATTTCCTGCTCGACAAACTGTTCCAGCCAATCCACCTGCACGGGGGTCACGGGCTCGTTGGCATACACCAGCAGATTGACCTCCGGCGGCTGGGCGAACCAGTCCGTTTCTAGCGACACCAGCCGCAGTCGTTGAAAGGTCAGCGTTCTATCTAACAAGGCCCGTTCGAGATTGGATTCCAGCCGATCTTGCGCGATCAAGCGATAGGAAGAGATGCCCAAGGGGATCAACAACAGACTGGTCAAGGCCATGGTCATGCTCAGGTGCCGCCGAGCCCGGTGCCCAGGGGAGTATCCGGCCCACAAAAACACCAGCATGCAGGCCAAAATAATGCCTAACAGGTTCGTCAGAAATAGCACCATCGCCCCACCGGCAAAGCGCCATTGAAATTCTGAGAGCCACAAGCCCACCACACACAGCGGTGGCATCAGGGCAACGGCGATCGCGGTGCCAGCCAGCGAACTGGAGAATTTCGTTTCAATTTTGGCAAACCCCGCCAGGGCTCCGGCGGTAATCGCAATGCCCAAATCGAGCAGCGTCGGTTCGGTGCGGCTCCACACTTCGCTGCCATGGCCAGATAGGTTCACTCCCATACCCAACAGCATGGAAACCAGAATCGCGCCCCCGGCCCCGATCACGATCGCCTGCAGACTCAGCTTAATCAGCTGTTCATTGGCTTCTAAAATGCCCAACGACAGCCCGCGAATGGGCAACATCAGCGGCGCGATCAACATCGCCCCGATAATCACCGCACTGCTGTTGGATAGCAGGCCAAAGGTGGCGATGATGCAAGATCCCAGGGTCAGCACTAAAAAGCTGTTGCCGGGACGCGATTCCTCCAGCAGGCTATCGGTCATGTATTTCAGCCCCTGGGGCGATACCCGCCGCCCGCTGGACAAATGCTTTTGACGAAATTTGTGGAGCTGTTCAGCCATCAATGACAGGCGCATATCCACCTAGCCCAAGTGATTATCGACCTCTAGTGTATGCCGCGAAACGGGGCTTGTGAGACCCTTGACGCGGCAGCAGCCCTGAGCCCGTGCGCCGGTTTTGTTGCCCTATGCCCAGGCTCGCCCCCAAGATTAAATTATTGACGTTATTCTATAGGCAATAAATTTAAGTTTTAATAACTTACTTAGAGCTGTCGCTCTTTATTAAAATGAGGCGGCGATCAAATTAAAGTGAGGCGGCGATCGCCAACTCAGAACAGCTGACGACTATTTTGTTGCAATTCAGTACGAGGTTTCGAGGTGACTGTTACTCACCGTTCTTCAGGGCTGACTCACGATGCGCGGTCGCGTTCCACCTGGGGGTGGTCGCTGTTGGCCATTGGTTTGATTGGAGTGTCAGGGTGTGGGGGCGAACAACCCGGTGGGCAACCGCCAGCGGCCATGGCCGAAGAAATCGTGGCCGTTGATACCGAAGCTGCGACCGTCGGGTCTTTTGAGGCCGGGTTGGCGTTTACAGGGACGACGCAACCGGCGCAGACCGTCGCTCTGCGATCGCGGGTGGATGGTCTGGTCTCTGCCCTCACGGTGGATGTGGGAGATGCCGTGGCCGCTGGCGAGGTAGTCGCGCGGCAGGATGCCGAACTGTTAACCGTGGCGGTGAATCAGTCCCAAGCAGAATTGCAGGCGCGACAGTCAGAAGTCGCCCAGGCCAATGCCGCCGTCAGCGATGCCCAAACCGCCCTCGAATCCGCCCGAGTCCGACTGCAACAGGCCCAAACGGAGGCCGATCGCCTAGCACGACTCGCTAACGATGGTGCCGTCTCCATTCAAGATGCGGAACAGGCGCAACTCACCGTCGATACCGGGCAACAAGTACTCAAATCCACCCAAGAACAGATTCGCACCCGCCAAGAAGCGGTCAATGCCGCCCAGGGGCGGGTCAATGCTCAGCAGGCCGTCGTCGATCAGACGCGGGAACGGTTGTCCTTTGCGGTGGTGCGATCGCCCCTCTCGGGGGTGGTCATTGAGCGCTTGGTGGAACCGGGCGACTATGCCGAATCCGGCGACGAACTCATGCAAGTCGGTGATCTCAGCAGCATCAAAGTCAGGATCGAAGTTTCCGATCGTGACCTTGCCCAAGTCTCCGTGGGTCAACCCGTAGCGGTGCAACTCGATGCCTTCCCTGGGGAAACGATTGCCGGCAGCATTACCCGCATCGCCCCCGCCGCCGACCCGATCGCGCGTCTCATCCCGGTCGAAATCACCATTCCCAACGCCGCTGGACGCATCGGCAGTGGCTTGTTGGCCCGCGTCACCCTGGAGGGGGGCGGCAGCGATCGCGTTGCCATTCCCCAACGTGCCCTGGCGATCGCCCCCGAGGAAACGCCCACCGTCTTCGTCGTCACCAACGTGAATGACCGCGAAGCCACCGTGCAAGCCCGCGCCGTCGAAATCGGTCGCGAAAACAACGACAGGGTGGAAATTTTGTCTGGTTTGGAAACCGGCGAAACCTTTGTGGTGCGCAGCAGCGGCGACCTCAGCGACGGGCAAACCGTAAGGCTCAGCGTGTTATCCGCTACGGAATAGGCAGGCAACGTTCGAAATTTGGAGTTCAGAGGTCACAACTAGTATGGCGTTGAGCATGCAAGCTCCACAGTTCTGGAAATTTGGAAGACGGAATAGGGAGGGAAATCAACCCTCTGCCGACAGCGAAAGTTGGGCGATCAAGTCGCGATCGGGACAAGGCATCCTCGATTAAACACCGCGCCTAGATCGGTCACGACCTCGCCTACCCTGACACCCTGCATACCCTCACACTTCCCACCCCATGTCCACTACCTCATCCCGCAACAGCATCACCACCCTCGCTATCCGGCGGCATATTGGCGTGTTGATGTTGGCGATCGCCATTATCATCCTTGGCGTTTTTTCGATTACGCGCCTACCCGTTGATCTGCTGCCGTCCATCACCTATCCCCGCATCGGCGTGCGCCTGGATGCGCCGGGGGTGTCGCCCGAGGTCGCGGTGGATGAAATTACCCGGCCCTTGGAGCAGGGGTTAGCCGCCACGGAAGGAGTGGTGCAGATCTACTCCCAAACGCGAGAGGGGCGGGTCAGCATTGACCTATTTTTTGAGCCGGGGGGCAACATTGACCAGGCCCTCAACGATGCCACCGCCACCCTGAACCGATCGCGAGATCAGTTGCCCGACACCGTGGGCGAACCGCGGCTCTTTAAATTTGACCCGTCGCAGTTGCCGGTCTATGAGGTGGCGCTGACCTCAGAATCGCTGCCGGGCAGCGACCTGCGCATCTTTGCCGAAGAGGAACTCTCGCGGGAGCTGACTACCCTGCCCGGTGTCGCTAGTGTGGATGTCTCCGGCGGTTTAGAGGAGGAGGTGCAGATCAACCTGGATCCCAACCGCTTGCAGGCTTTGGGGCTGGGGTTAGCAGATGTGTTGCAGGCCCTGGAAGCCCGCAATCGCGATACGTCGGGGGGCCGCATTCGCAGCGAAGACGCCGAAACCCTGACTCGTGTGACGGGGCGGTTTGGCAGTGCGGACGAAATTCGCAACTTGCAGTTTGTGGTGGGCACTGCCGACTCCCCCCAGCAGGTCTATCTGCGGGATTTTGCTGAGGTGGTGGACGGCACGGCGGAGCAGCGCATTTACGTTTCGCTCAACCAGCAACCCGCCGTCAAGGTCAGCATTCAAAAGCAGCCCGATGCTAACACCGTGGCGGTGGTCAATACGGTGAAGCGCCGGATCGCCCAGTTGCAGGAAACGGGACTCTTTCCTGAAGACATTGTCATTAATGTGACCCTGGACGAATCGGTGTTTGTGCAAAACTCCATTCGCAATGTGGCGACCGCTGGACTCACCGGGGCCACGCTGGCGGCGGTGGCGGTGTTCTTTTTTCTCGGCTCCCTGCGTCAGACGCTGATTATTGTGCTGGCGATTCCCCTGGCGACCCTCGCCGCCATCATCTTGATTGGGGTGTTTGGGCTGTCCCTCAATGTCTTTAGTTTGGGGGGGCTGGCACTCGGGGTCGGCATCGTGGTCGATAACTCCATCGTCATGCTCGAAAACATTGCCCAGGGAGCGGAATCGCTCTCTCGCCGCCATGCCAGCAACGGCCATGGTCACGATCCGAACGGCGGCGGCAATGGCAGTTCGCCCCCCAAGGCTGCGGTCATCGCCCAGGCTGAGCGCAGCAGTCAGCAGTTGGAATCGGCGCTGCTGGCCTCGACTTCCACCAACCTGGTGTCGGTGCTGCCGTTTTTGCTCATCGGCGGCTTCATTGCCCTGCTGTTTAACGAACTGGTGTTGACCATCAGCTTTGCGATCGCCGCTTCCCTCGTGATTGCCCTGACCATCGTGCCGACCCTGACCGCTCGGCTGCTGGCGATGCCGATGTCCAGCGGGGTGCAAAACTGGTTACTATTGCGCCAGTTTGACCTGCGACTGAAGGGTCTGACCCGGCAGTATCAGGGTTTACTGGGAAGGGTGCTAAGCCGACGGATTGGGGTGATTGCGATCGCCGTTGTGGTGCTTGGCGGCAGCAGTATGCTCATGGTGGGCCAGCTACCCCAGGAGATTTTGCCGGAGATTGATACTGGGCAGGCCGGGTTGCGGGCACAGTTTCCCCCTGGTACGCCCCTGGCGGACAACCGCAAAGTCATGACCGCCGTAGATGAGGTACTGCTGGCGCAACCGGAAACTGAGTACGCCTTCACCACCTCGGGGGGCTTTCTCTTTGCCAGCACCACCAGCGCTAACACCCTACGCGGCACCAGCACCATCACCCTGAAACCGGGCACGTCGGTCGAGCGGTTTGTGGGCAAGGTTAATCAGGCTCTCACCGAACTGAACCTGGTGGATATTCGGCTGCGGGTCTTTCCTGAGTCGGTGCGGGGTCTGATCACCAGCAACTCCCCCGTGCGCGGCGCGGATGTAGACATCATTTTGCAGAGTGCCGATCGCGAGCGGCTGCAACAAGCAGGTCAGCAGGTGCTCGATACCTTTGATCAGCAGGCTACCCTGGCAAATTACAGTCCCAACGCTGACCCCCCCCAGCCCGAAACCCAGATTCGCCCCGACTGGGAACGGGCAGCCGACCTGGGCCTCTCCGCAGAAACCATCGGCAACACCGTGCAAACCCTGGTGGATGGCGCGGTACCGACCCAACTCCAGCGGGGCGATCGCCTGGTGGATATCCGCGTCCAGATTCCCGATGCCGCGCTTGATTCCCCTTCCCAACTGCGGCAACTGCCGCTCTATGCGGCGGGCGGGCAACTGGTGCGGCTGGGGGATGTGGCCTCAATCGAGCCGGGACTGGCCCCCGGCGAAATTCAGCGCATCAATCAGCGTCAGGTATTCATTGTCGAAGGCCGACTGAACGAAGGGGCCACCTTGGGGGATGCCCTGGAGGAGATGAATCGCATCCTTGCCACCATCGATCTGCCCGAGGGCGTCACCCTCCTGCCCAGCTCCAGCGCTGAGGCGAATAGCGCCATTCAGCGATCGCTGCTCATTCTGGGGGGCTTGGCCTCCTTCCTGGTGTTCACCGTGATGGCGGTGCAGTATAACTCGCTGATTGACCCGCTGGTGATCATGCTAACGGTGCCGTTGGCGCTGGCGGGAGGCATTTTGGGCCTGTTCGTGACTCAGACGGCGATCGGCGCGACAGTGATTGTCGGCGCGGTGCTGCTGGTGGGCATCGTGGTCAACAACGCCATCATTTTGGTGGAACTCGCCAACCAAATCTACGAAGAGACGGGGTGCGATCGCACCACCGCCATGCTCCAGGCCGCCCCCCAACGCCTGCGCCCCATTCTGATGACGACGGTGACGACAGTGCTGGGCCTGCTGCCGCTCGCCCTGGGGATTGGGGACGGTTCCGAATTCTTGCAGCCCATGGGTATCGTGGTCTTTTCGGGCCTCTCTCTGGCCACGCTGCTGACGCTGTTCATCATTCCCTGCTTTTACACCCTGCTCCACGGTTCCCGCACCGACGACGGGTTTGGCGATCGGTTCACGCGCCTCCGGTCAGAGCCCCGGCAAGCTGAGCAGCCACCGCTGACGCCGATGCCATGGTGGGTGTGGATGAGTGGATGGGTGGATGGGTACACCGAATCTTCAGCAATTACCCTTGCGTTGACTGTTGAGCGGCGATCGCGATCGCGGCGGGATAAATGCGGTGCTCCTGCACTTGAATGCGGGCTTGTAGGGTAGCTGGCGTATCGTCCGGTAATACGGGAACGGCGGCCTGCATGATGATCGGGCCACTATCCACCACCAACTCAACATAATGCACCGTGCAGCCCGCGAGTCGGGTGCCAGCGACAAGGGCCTGCTCCACCGCCCGCACCCCCGGAAAGCTGGGCAGCAAGCTGGGATGAATATTCAAAATGCGCTGGGGAAAGGCGTTGATCAGCACCGCCGTCACCCGCCGCATCCACCCCGCCATGATCACCCAATCGGCATCGTGCGCCTTGACCGTCTCAACGATGGCCTGATCCAGCGCCTCCCGACTGTCGAAGTCGCGGTGATTGAGCAGCACGGTAGGGATGCCGTAATGCGCCGCCTTTGACACGACGCCCGCCTTTGGATTGTTGTAAATCACCACTGGAATTGTGGCCTTGAGGGTACCCTGGGCGATCGCGTCGGCGATCGCCGCCAGGTTGCTGCCTTTGCCCGAGGCGAGTACCGCCAACCGTAGAGGCTGCGGCGGCACGGGCAAAAGATCCGGCAGGGGGGGAGAAATCAGGGCATCACTCACGGCACTTTCAACCACTCGGCAAAAACTCAGCTAGCACCGCTTATTCTACCGACGAAATCCGACTGTGCCCGATGGCCATTAGACCACCACTGCGGGCAAGCTGAGCATAGTTCTCCCATCCCACTGTGTGCCATGACCACCCCCCAACTACTGCGACGGAGCGCGATCGCCCTCATCGGCCTAGAGGTCGGACTTGCCAGTACCTACTTTTTGCTGATTTGGCGGCACGGCACCACTATTTCGCTGCTGGATTTCAACGGTTTGCGATCGCTGCCCTCAATGATGCAAGCGGCCCATCTCTTTGCGATCGCGGCGGTGTGCCTGGTGCTGCTGATACAGCGCCACCGTCTGAGTCGCCCCTGCTCTCGATATTTGCCATTAGCGCTGGCCGGTCTAAGCATCTTGGGCGGCATCGACGAACTCACCAAACTGCACCTGACCCTCGATCAGATCAACTGGAAACTGCTGTACCTGGGTCTATTAGTCGCCATTCCCATCCTCAGTTGGCGCGACCTGATCTGGCTCTGGCAAGCCCACCGCGCCACCCTGGTCTGGATTGCGGCGGGCCTGGCGATTTTTCTGCTAGGAGGCTTTGGGGCCGAAATGGTGCAGGGGGCGATCGCCACCAGCGTTGCCGCCAGCAGTTCGTCGCAAACTGTGCTGCTCGCCGAACACCTGCGCATCACGATCGAAGAATTTGCCGAACTCCTGGGCGAAACCCTCATCCTCTATGCCTTTCTGGCCTTCATGGGGAAAGCTTTGACCAAACGGAGTGATCGCACCACCACCACCCCAATTTTTTGACACGAAGGCCGTCAACCGCCCTCAGTAACCAGCCCCACCACACTCTCACATCGCCCCCAAGCAGCCACCTTCCCCCCCAACCCAGTACCCCAAACCTAAACCTAAAACCCGAAACCCAGCACCTAAAACCCAACCTTCAGCACGGCACCAACACATCCGTCCGACTCAGCACCCGCAAATCTTCCTCATCCAACTCATCGGGCACACCATTACGAATCAGCTCCGCAAAATCTTCATTCGGCACCATGATGCAGAGCATGTAGAGGCGATCGCTCCCGGCATTCCGCACCTCATGGGTCCCGCTGTTGGGAATCAAGATGCTGTCGCCCGTTTTGAGCGGCACCACCTTGCCGTCACAGACCGCCTCACCCTGTCCCTTAAGCACGTAAAACATCTCCACAGCGGAATTGTGCCGATGGGAAGGGGTCTGTCCCCCCGCCTCAAAAATTTCGACACAATAGGTCAGCGAAACATCCGCCGTCTTGGGATCAAACACGATCGCTAACCGATTGCGATCATCCGGACTGATGCGATAAACCTGATAATCTCGATAGGTTTTGACGACAGGCAATTTGCAATCATGGGCCGTCGTCTCAGAAGCAGGCGTCGAAGCAGTGTGAGTCATGAGCGCACAAGTGAATTGAGCTAGACAGCAAATGAACGAAAGCAGAACGTCAGCGATCGCAAACTGTGACTATGAAGATTACACGTTAGTCATCCGACAAATACCGTAACCGTTGTGCCAAGAACACCCCCAATCTTTCTCACCATCTCTGATTACTCAGATAACCGATTTCGTCACGATTACTTTCAATGACGTGCATCTTCGACTCTAGGCCCAGTCGAGCGGCATCGCCGCCAAAATACAGGTTTCGTAAAGGAGGGTTGGAGGGGAATGCAGAATTCGGAATGCAGAATGTAGCGAGCAGAAGTCGGAAAGCAAAATCGCCGAGAGCAACCATTGACCACCCTCCCACAACATCGAACTTGAGGAATGAGAATTGAATAAGTTGGGATAGCCCTCTCGGCTGTCCCCAGACCGGCAAGGGACATCGCTCACCAAAATTAGACTTTCAATAATCCTCGTTTCTTAGGCGATCGCATCGCGCTAACCAGGGCAAGGCATCCTCAATGGAGTGTTGTAAAGTCAAGCATGATCTCCTGAGACTGCCTCGCCCCTAAGGCCACTCCACCGACCTCACCAAACCCATCTACTCCACCGGCCCCATCTACCCATCCACCTTCACCCCAACGCCTGCGCCAACGCCTGCAACTTGAGCTGAATTTCTGACAGCTCCTGCTCCGGGTTGGAGTCAGCAACGATGCCCGCGCCGGCGAACAGTCGCGCCTGATTTTGCTGAATGAGGGCCGAGCGGATGCCGACGATGAACTCGCTGTTGCCTGCCGGGTCGATCCACCCAAAAGGAGCAGCGTAGAGACCCCGATCGCACGCCTCCCCCTGACGAATGCGATCGCAGGCGGCGGCCATCGGCACCCCGGCCACAGCGGGCGTGGGATGCAACGATTCGACCAGGGTCAGCGGCGAAATCTGCGACGGCACCTCGGCGCAAATGGGCGTGTGCAGATGCTGAATGTTGGAGAGGCGCAATAGGCCCGGCGGCGTACTGTAGCAGGGATTCAAGCCCTCCGCTTCCAGCCTTTCGACGATGAAATCGAGCACTAGCTGATGTTCACGCTGTTCTTTGGGGGTGCTCAGCAAGCGCTGACCGATCTCCCGATCGGCCTCCGGCGTCTCACCACGAGGGGCCGATCCCGCCAGGGCATCGGTAATCAAACGCCCCTGGCGAATACTCAACAAGCGTTCGGGACTCGCCCCGATAAAGTGGCTGTCCGCCTCCCCCGAAAAGGAAAAAATGTAGCAGTCAGGATAGCGCGATCGCAGCCGAGGCAGGGCAATTTCGCGCCGAAAGGGCTGCGGGCGAATCACATCAAAAGCCTGGGCCACCACCTGCTTTTGTAACTGTTGACTGTGGATGGCCCGCAGCGTCTCTTGCACTTGTTTTTGAAACTGTTCACTCTCTGGCAAGGCCAGTTGGGGTTCCCACGCGGCCAACTCTTCTCGCAAACTGCTGTCGAGCAAGCGCGGCGCGGGCACAAACCGTTGCAATTTGCTGACTTGCTCCGCGATCGCCCGAGCCAGGGGAGCCAGGCGGCTATGGGGGCGAATCAAAACATTGGCGATCAACGTGCAGCGCTGCTTTTGCCGCACCACCTGCCAGCGCGTCAGTAGCACCGTCGCGGGGGCAAAGCCACCCACCGCCGTCGCCGCCAACGTATCAAAAAACGAAAAGCTACAGAAAAAGTAGGGACCTTCCCCCCGCTCAGGAAAGGCTTTAATGCGTGGTTGCCAGGCGGCAATGGCCTGACGGGCAGCGGCGAAGCGATCGCGACCGCTAAAGTGCTCGCACAGCAGAGCATCCCAGGCCGCGATCGCCTGCCCCCGCGAGGGCGACTCAAAGTAACACTGGCGCTGCTCCGTTTGGGGGCACGTTAAAAATACGGCCAGCGGGTCCACGGGTGGCAGCGGAAACGAAAGACTCGCAATGCGCTCAGCATTGGTCTGGCGAACCAGATTATGGCAAGATTTCAGCGCTTGGAGAATGGAGGAATAGTGGGGGAGCGAATTCGACCTTGAGGGTGCGACTGTCATAGAGATTGATAACAACCGATGTCAAAACTGAATTTATAAATGCAGATCTGTCCCAAAAACAGGACAACGCCAGGAAGAAATGCCCAGAAGGCGCTTTTTCAATGGTCGCATCAATTTTGAAACCGCAACTCTTCCCCCCATGAAGAACCATTAAGCTAAACCGCCTTTCAGCGCTGTAGGGAGCCGCTCTTCCCTGAAAATCGCCCCAGTCATAAGGTGGGTCCGCCCCCTCGTTAAAACTTCCTGTCCGAGGTCGATGTGACCCACCAATCCCGCTAGCCAATGCCCAAACGACCCGCCAAAGAAGGCGTGAGGGGTAGCAGGGTCGCCAGCGTGAGAAACAACGCCAATAAGCCCAGGGCGGCTCTGGCATCGTCGGGTTCGGTGAGTTCGTTGGTGGCGGGACGCTCTTGTTGGCGTTGCAAAAACAGAATTAGCACGGCCCAGTACAACGCCAGGGGATTGGCCAGGGAGGCAATCACCAAAATCACCAGGGTAATCGCGGTGGCGCGTCCGGCAGTCTTGCGCCCATAAATCGATTGCACAATCCGGCCACCGTCAAGTTGACCAGCGGGCAACAGATTCAGGGCGGTGATGATGAGTCCCAACCAGCCCGTAAGGACGAATGGATGAATATCGACGAGGGGTTGGGTGAGGGCATCCCCCAGCACAATTTTGGCGAGGGAGCCGACCAGCACCGACCCCTGAAAAAACTCCACCGGGAGCTGAAACTCGCTACCGGGGTGGGATAGCACCAGCCCCAAAATCAACAGCGCGAACGAGAGGATGCCACCGGCGGCGGGTCCGGCGATCGCCACATCAAACAGCACCGAACGGTTGGGCAATATCGACTCGATGCGAGTCAACGCCCCAAACGCCCCAATATCCCAGGTGGGCAAAAAGAACGGCCAGCTCAGTTTGACGTCTCGCCGTTGAGCCATCACCCAGTGACCCATTTCATGAGTCACCAAAATCGCCACCGTGCCTAACGCAAAAGGCAGCGCTTGGGACCATTTGTCCGGCGTGGTCAACAGGTCAAAGCCCATCAAAATGCCACTGGCTTCTAAACAAGTGAGAATGGTCGCGATCGCTAACACCACTGCCGCCCCTTTTTGAAAGGGGGTGAGCGGTTTGGGGTCAGCCGTTTTGGGCAGGGCGACCACCACCGGCTTGCCCTGGGGATTGGGAATTAAAAAGAGCCGAAAGCGCCCCTCCAGCCGTTCATCGGCGAGGGTGGTGAGTTGGGCGATCGCTTCGTCCGGTTCCGCCCGCAAATTGCCCTTAAAAATGGCCCCCTGGTCATAGGGCACCGTTTCCGTACGAAAGAAGGTATCGACGCCAAAAATGCCTTCCAGGGCTACCTGGTCCTCAGCAGCAAGGCGAGATCCCTCAGGCTCTGACGGTTCGGCGGCGGCTTGGTCGCCAGTGGTCGCCTCGCTGTGGCCGTCGGCCTGGGTTGCCGCATTGAGCGTTGACTGAGTGGCGACGGTCTGTGCCAGGTCTTCACTATCTTTTCCAGGGGTCCCCTCACTCTGGTCGGAGGCCGACACCGCAATGAAATTTTTGAGCTTTTGGGCGGCTAACTCGTCCTGCCCCATGGCTCGTAACCGACGACCCAGATAAATGTAAGTCCCTGCCGAAACGACCACCAGCAGCAACACCCCCGCTAGGTTGAGGTAGATGCCCAGGGTAAACAGGCCGAAGAAGAGCAGCCACGGCCCCATGAGCACTACCGACTGTAGCCAGGCAAAAATGCCGATTTTGCCGTAGGGGCGAGCCCGCACCAAGCCCCAAACCAGCAGGGCGATCGCGGCAACAAAAATAAGTAACGTAACCATGAGTTGTGTCTGTGTGTGGGAGCCTCAACTTTAGTTAATTTAACTGAGTGCGGGCATTTACACCGAATCAACTCAGTGCGGATATCAGCAGACCTGCGGTTGACGGGGGGCGGCGGCAATGAGACCGGCTAGAACGCTGTGCCGTCACCCCCACAACCGTCACCCACTGGTCTCCCTCGTTTACTCCATCGACTCCAGTCCCCCATCGACTCCAGCCACCTACGACTACGCCGGTGCCATCTGCGTCTCTTGCCGCAAATACGCCTGAATGAACGGATCGAGCTCGCCATCCATCACGTCGCTGACAGCAGTGGTTTCTTCATTGGTGCGCAGGTCTTTGACCATCTGATAAGGATGGAAGACGTAGTTGCGGATCTGATTGCCCCAGGCCGCCTCCACCATGTCGCCGCGAATCTCGGCGATCGCTTGGGCATGCTGCTCTTGAGCGATGATCAACAGTTTGGCCTTCAGCAGGGCCATGGCCTTTTCGCGGTTTTGCAGTTGCGATCGCTCCTGGGTACAGCGCACCGAAATGCCGGTGGGCAAGTGGGTGATACGCACCGCCGTTTCCACCTTGTTGACGTTCTGACCGCCCGCCCCGCCCGATCGCGAGGTCTTGATTTCCAAATCCTTGTCGGGAATGTCGACCTCAATGGACTGATCCAAAATGGGCATCACCTCGACCCCGGCAAAACTGGTCTGCCGCTTGCCGTTGGCGTTAAAGGGCGAAATGCGGACCAACCGATGAGTGCCTTTTTCTGATTTGAGATAGCCAAAGGCATAGCGTCCCTGAATCTCCAGGGTGGCGGATTTCAGCCCGGCTTCATCGCCCTCAGATTGCTCTACCAGGGCGACCTTGTAGCCTTGGGACTCCGCCCAACGGGTGTACATGCGCAGCAGCATTTCGGCCCAGTCCTGGGCATCGGTGCCGCCTGCCCCGGCGTTGATGCTGAGCACCGCGCCGCTTTTGTCATAGGGACCCGAGAGCATCTGCTGTAGCTCCCACAGATCCAGCGCTCGGCCCATGTCTTTAAGCGTCGTCTGGGCTTCGGCCAATAACGCTTCGTCGGCGTCTTCTGCTAGCAGTTCGAGAATCGCCTCGGTATCTTCGAGCTTGGCCTGCCAGGTTTTGAGCTGCTCAAGTTGAGCTTTGCTGTCGTTCAGATCTTGCAGAATTTGTTGCGCTCTGGCCTGGTCATCCCACAGCTCTGGCTGGGCGGCCTGCTGCTCTAGGTCTTGGATTCTGGCGGTGATGGCATCAACGTCAAAGATACTCCTGGGCGTTGCCCAGGCGGTCAGTTAACGTGGCGAGGTCGCGCTTTAAGTCGGTCGTTTCCAACATGATTTTGTATCTGTAGCGTGGATTCCCATGCTAAGGCGATCGCGGCGAATCAGCAACTTCCGCCATCAGCACATCACGCGCACATTGACCTGTTGCAGGTAAGAAATATGCTCCTGGAGCTGAACGCGAACCGCTTCCGCGATCGCCTGCCCCGCTTGAACGGAACAATGACCGTCCACCGCGATCGCCACTTCAACGTATAACCGATGGCCCAACCAACGCGCCCGGAGGCTGTCCACCGCTTTTACCTCCGCCACCTGCTCGACGGCATGGCGAAGGGTTGCGATCACCTCAGGTTCTACGCCATCCAACAGCCGGGTGAAGATCGTTTGGCCCGACTCCCAAACGATTTTGAGCAGCATTGCCGTAATCACCAAACCCACCACGGGGTCAGCCCAGGCATAGCCCAGCCCTACGCCGATCGCACTCAGCAACACGGCCAAACTCACCAACCCATCGGCCATCGCGTGTTGCCCATCGGCCATCAGCGCCGCGCTATTGATTTCGCGGCCCACCCGCATCCGAAAGATGGCGACCAGCTCGTTGCCGATGAAGCCGATGATCGCAGCGATCGCCAAGGCTCCCAGATGATGGAGCGGTTGGGGATGGTAAAAGCGATCGAGGGATTCGTAGGCAGTGATGAGGGCGCTAAAAAAGATGATTGCCACGATCGCCACTCCTGCTAGATCTTCTAATCGACCGTAGCCGTAGGCAAACCGTTCGGTGGGCTTCCAGCGCGAGGCCCAAAACGCCAACCCCAGCGGCAACGCCGTCATCGCGTCCCCGACATTGTGAATCAGGTCCGCCAGCAGTGCCACACTCCCCGACAGCCAAAACACCCCCGCCTGCAAAATCGAGGTGATCAGCAGTCCCACCAGCGACCATTTCACTGCCCAGAGGCCGCGATCACTAGTGGCGATCGTGGGGTCGATCGCCCCATGGATGTGGCTGTGACCCGAGTCTTGATGGGGGTGGGAATGGGGTGAGGCGATCGTCAAGGTAGCCATTTTGCCGGTTGAGGAGGTAGCAGAAGGTTGAGTCATGGCAACCAATTCAGGGAGAGAAATTGCAGCGGCTTCAGAGCAATAATAGACCTTTCAACTGCCGACCAGCGCAAAATCATTGCCATCTTGACCCGACCCATTTTATGGCTAAGGCGGTGAGGATAATTAATTCGAGGTAAGAGTGACGATAGAGTAAAGGTTCTAGCCGTTTTTACCTTGGTTAATTTACCTCTTCCCCCTTAGAGTATTCCAACTAAAAAAGCATCCGATTGGTGCCCTCACCCTAAATCCCTCTTCCAGAGCGGGCTACCGTGTACACACATCTCGGCCCTCACCCCCTCAGTCCCCCTCTCCCAAAATTGGGCGAGGGGGAGGCCAAACAAGGCTTTCCGGCTCCCCTTCTCCCATTTTGGGAGAAGGGGTTGGGGGATGAGGGCCAGACGGATAGTTTTTTCATGGATTACTCTTAGTGCTTTGTCAGGTCTTAGGGTTATAAATACCCTCAAGACCCTGCGACCAGATCAGGGTGACCGGGAACATATCCGTTCGCTCAAAATCAAGGACTGCTTGCCCTTATGCACCTAACTTTCAGCAGGCATTGCTTCGAAATAGGGAGCGATATAGTTACGTCCCTTTTGAATGTAGTACGGGGTGAATAGAGACTCAAATTCTTGTTCGACTCGCGCCATCGCGGCCTGCAAACGGTGGCGACCATGAATCAAGAACTGGGCAGTAGAATAAGCGTAATACTCCTCTTCTCGGTCAGTAATATTTTTCTTAAAAGCATCTTGAAATAACTCGCGGCTTTCATCAATCAAGACTTCAATGCTTGGCGCAAAGTGAATCTGCTCGCCACTGGGCAGATCAATCTGTTTGTTTTGGATAAAACCAATCACTTGCCGCATGCATTCACGGGTTTGCTCCACTGACAGACACTGTTCATCCTGTCGCCTAAAGCCCCATTGGGTACAGCCATTAGTCACTTCCAGAACCCGCAACAAAGCTAGCTTATCTAGTTCGTCAGCATCAATTTTTTGCAAACTCTGAATATGCTCCTCAATGCGCTTTTTAAATCCTTCAAAATCAGCCTCAAAATACTCTTTGAGTTCTTTGATTTCGGCTAGTTTTTGCCAATCAAACATAATCGGATCATGGTGCATAGATAATTGCAGCTTAAACCGTTTCCGTTTTTCGTGCTCGAATAAAAAAGGCCCGCCCCCCATCCGACACTTCCCAAGGCGGGAAGGACTCGGTATACCTTCCATAGCTGAATAACTGGTCAGTGATCACAGGCAACTTGTGTGTATCAGGTAGCCTGTCAAGGTGAGCGTCTGTACGCCTTAGGGATCCGCCGATATTCAGCTTTATCTAAAAAAACAGATCCACTGCCAGCCCCTTAATGCCAACCGCCTCCTACGATCGCGCTGCTAGGGCTGCGCGGGCCTGTTCGCGATCGTCAAAGTGGATCTTTTCGGTGCCCAGAATTTGATAATCCTCGTGGCCTTTACCGGCAATCAGCACACAATCGCCGGGTTGGGCCTGGGCGATCGCCCTGCGAATGGCCTCAGCACGATCGCCCACCACTTGTGCGGCTGGCAGCGTCGCCGGGATGCCCGCCACAATATCGTCGAGGATGCGTTGGGGATCTTCCGTGCGGGGATTGTCGGAGGTAACGATCGCCAGATCCGCCAGGTCGTAAGCGATTTTGCCCATTTGTGGGCGCTTGGTGCGATCGCGATCGCCCCCACAACCAAAGACACAAATCAGCCGCCCCGCCACAAAGGGCCGCGTCGCCTGCAGCGCATTGTGCAAGCTGTCGGGAGTATGGGCATAGTCGACGATTACACTCACCGGCTGCTCAGGATTCACCAGCACCCGCTCCATGCGACCCGGTACGCCGCCAAACTGGGGCAGACAGGCCCCCACCTGCTCCAGGGTGACGCCCAGGTGTAACGCCGCGCCGACCGCTGCCAACATATTCGCCAGGTTGAATTGGCCCACCAACGGCAGCGCAAAGGGAATGTTACCTAGTGGAGTGTGCAACTGGCCCTGCACGCCATTGGCTCCATAGGTCAGCGCCGAGGTAGACAAATCCGCCGCGGCATTGTTCACGCTGTAGCTCCAGGCTTGGTCGCCGAGCCGCTGCCAAAGCTTTTGTCCGTAGGGATCATCCAGATTGACGATCGCCCGTCCGCGCAGATAATCCGCACTAAAGAGCAGCGCCTTCGCCTCAAAATAGGCGTCCATGGTCTCGTGATAGTCCAGGTGGTCTTGGGTCAGATTGGTAAACACCGCCACCTCAAAGGGGCACCCCCAGACCCGCTTTTGGTGGAGCGCGTGAGAGCTGACCTCCATCACCAGGGCTTGACAGCCCGCCTCCCGCGCGGCGGCGAGATCAGCCTGCAAATCCACCGCAAAGGGGGTGGTGTGAAGGGCCACGGCATCATGACCGGGCCAACGGGCGTACAACGTGCCGAGCAAGCCGGTTGGTCGATCGGCCTGCTTCAGCAAAGCCTCAATCAAGTGGGTGGTCGTAGTTTTGCCGTTGGTGCCCGTGACCCCCACCAACGGCATCGCCCGTCCCGGCGCATCATAAAACGCCACTGCCGCCTGGGCACACACCACGGCCATATCCGCAAAGGGCAACACCAGGGCTGATGGCTTGTGCACCACCGGGGCACGGTGGGCATAGGCGGAGGGCGACACCAGAGCCGCGATCGCCCCAGCGGCGATCGCCCCCGGCCAAAATTCGCCCCCATCGACGCGGGTGCCGGGCATACCAATAAACACATCTCCCGGCTGGCAGGCTTGAGAATTGGTGCACAGACGTTTAATCGGCTGCGATAACGCCGGGTGATCGGCTGGCGGCGCGATTTCTGGACGGACCCCTACTTGAGCTAACTGCGCTAACAAGCCCTGCAAATCCATGTCAGCAACCTCTCACAAAATTGATTGCGCTTATTTTGCCGTATCAGGCTCTAAATATGTCTGTAACATTTGCTCCACCCGCGCGATCGGAGCCCGAGGAGAGAGCCGGGGCAGCGCCTCTTCCCGTTGCCCGGCTGGGGTTTCGACCACTCGGCACAACACCGGAATTTCATAGCGATATTGTTGAAACCAATCATCCTGGGTCGTGATGTCGCGAATCTCCAACCCAAAATCCAGGTGGGAGAGGGCCGCCAATTTTTCCTCCAGCCCCTCACACAGATGGCAACCCGGTTTGCTATAGAGCACCAATTTCACGCCAGTCCTCCTGCTGCAACACGTCGCGATGTCAGTTGTTTTACTATGACAGTTTGCAGTACAGTCGCACAATCCAGCCCGCGATCGCCTCTATTCAAAAATTCTCATGCAGCCATTAAACCTTTGACCAGCTTTGACCCGCAAAGACTTCGGTCGATAGGGAGAGTTAATCACCTAAATCCCGACCGGATTACGGGTGTTTATCGGGTCAGAAGGGATGTATAACTAAATGTGGCACTGTCGATACGCAACACAAGGAACGAATTTATGGTTCAGTGCATGACCCCGCCTGCAGGCGCGATCGCCGACTCACTTGACCTCGATGCGCTCAATCAGCAATTTGAAACCGCAACCCCCCAGCAGATTATCCGGTGGGCGCTGCGGACATTTCCTCAAGGGTTGGCGCAAACCAACGCCTTCAGCATTCCCGTCACCATTCACATGCTGTACGAAGAGGTGCAGCCGGAGCAGCCGATCCCGGTGATCTTTTTAGACACCCTGCATCATTTTGCCGAAACCCTGGCAACGGTGGAGCGGGCTCGCCAACGGTACCACCTCGACCTGCACGTTTACCAAGCTCAAGGGGCCAACAGCCGGGAGGCGTTTGCGGCGCGGTATGGCGACGAGTTATGGCGTCGCGATATCGAGCGCTTCCACTATCTGACCAAGGTCGAGCCGCTGCAAAGAGCCCTGCAAGACGTTGAGGTCATCGCTTGGATTACGGGCCGTCGCCGCGACCAATCCGAGGCCCGCCGCGCCATGCCCATTATCGAGGTGGACAGCGATCGCCGCCTGAAGATCAATCCCCTGGCGAACTGGACCCGCAAAGACCTGTGGCGCTATGTGTTTCAGCATGATGTCGTCTATAACCCTCTGCATGATCGTGGCTACACCAGCATTGGCGACGAACCCCTCACAACCCCGGTGCAACCCGGCGAGCATGAGCGGGCGGGCCGCTGGCGGGGCTCTGCTAAAACCGAATGTGGCATCCACGTTTAGGATTGCTTCGCGATCGCAGCTGTTGGATTAGGATCGAGGATGAATTAAATTCCAAATTCGGATTTTTCCGTAGGAGCGGCCAACCGTGCGCCCCATGCCCAAGTTTTGGATTTTACTGAATCCTTATCCCTGACGAACCTAGTGGCGGTGCATAAACCGTTTGCCGGACTTGATTTTTGCCCTCGGCCTTAACGGTGTACATCAGTTTATCGGCAATGGACAGCCCTTGGTCAGCCGACTCCGGGGCCGTGAGAAAGGTGACAGCCCCAATGCTAAAGCCAATCGATAGGTCTGCCACGGGTGAATGGGTGAGGGCTTGAAACAACCGTGGCAGCATGGCATGGGCTTGAGATTGATCGGTTTGCGGCATGAGCATGGCAAATTCATCGCCCCCCAAGCGCGAGCTGCGATCAATTTTTCGCAGGTGTTGCTGCAAGGTGTGGGCGATCGCCTGCAACACCCCATCCCCCTGGGCATGGCCCAAGCGATCGTTGACCTGCTTAAAGTTATCGACATCTAAATAGACCAAAGTAAAGGGCACACCATAGCGTCTGGACCGCCCTACCTCGTGCTCTAGAGCCGCCATAAACGCCCGCCGATTTAACAAGCCGGTGAGAAAATCGGTGTTTGCCAACGTTTGGACTTGCCGATAGCTTAATTTCAGCTCGGCCAGCAACTTCACGACCAATAGCCAAAACGCTAAACGTACCCCCGTATTCCAAATCAGAAACAGCGTTGGGGTATCCGGCGGAGTGCGGGCGGATTCGGCAATGAACCATAAAACGGCCCCGATCAAACCCATGAGATAGCCCGCTTGGGGGGCCACATACCAGGCGATCGCCGCGATCGGCAGCACATAAAAAAACGAGAGTCCTAAGTTGACGTGAATGGCGTAATCAATTCCCCAAATCACGAGTAACAGCATGGCACTGCCGATCACCCATTGCCAAGTCGGGAGTTGGGACGCTAATTGGGATAAGTCATGTCGAAAGAGTTTCATGGGGAAAGGGGTGGCGTCTCGCTGATTTTTGAAATTGATGCAGGCCATTTGCGAGACCGTTGCTGGCCCCCCTCAACGGGTAGGGCAGTTCGTCAACTTGACCCGAGCTAACAGACGGACCAGCGCTCCAGCATTTATAGTCTGGGACGTGTCAACTATTCAAGGCTATGAAAACCGAAAAAACTGAAGTGGCGATCGCCCTGCTCATCCATGAAGGACAATTTCTCCTACAGCTCCGAGACAATATTCCCAGCATCGTGTATCCCGGTCACTGGGCCTTTTTTGGCGGTCACATTGAGCCTGGTGAAACCCCGGAAGCGGGGGTGTGGCGCGAGGTCAAAGAAGAAATCAATTACGTGCCCCCCTGGTTAAAGCCTTTTCTGCGGTGGGAACATGAAAACATCGTGCGCCACGTCTTTTATGGGCCATTGACCGTGCCTCCCGAGCAGCTACAGCTCAACGAAGGCTGGGATCTGGGTCTGTGGACGATCGCCGACGTCGAGCGGGGAGAGCGATTTTCGCCGATTGCGAATCAAGTCCGTCCGCTAGGGTCGCCCCACCGCACGCTGCTGCGCCGATTTATTGCTGAGCAACCTCACCTGTTGCAAGCGACTCAACCAGAGCGGCACCCCTCTGCATAAAAAGCAGCCCCATCAGAATTTGACAGGGCTGGAGACGCAGTTAGGAGGTATCTTGACTTCAAACATAGAGGCAAGATTTAGCGATGTGCGACTATTTAAGACCAATTTAAGGACTGGCTAGAAAATAGGTTGCAAATGTTCATATTTTTGCCCTAACAGTAGCGAACCTTACCATCTAGCAGAGATTGCGAAACATTTTGTAAGTCTAAGCTTTGCAAAAAAAGGCTGATGCCAATGAACAATCAATACGATTTGGCAAAGTCTTTGCCACTTACTTGCCAGAGTAGAAATATACGTTTCTGACCGTGATTTGAGAGGTCGTCATGGCCATCGCCACCATCAATCCCATCAATGGCAAATGCCTGAAAACATTTGCTCCCCTCAGCTCAGACGACATTCCAGCTCGCCTTGAGCAAGCCCAGGCCGCATTTCAGTCTTATCGCCAAATTTCGTTTCAGCAGCGGGCAACATGGCTGCAATTTACCGCTGATTTGCTCGAAAACAACAAGCAAGCCTACGGCGAAATCATGACCCAGGAAATGGGTAAGCCGATCAAAAGTGCGATCGCCGAAGTCTCGAAATGTGCCTGGGTCTGTCGATATTATGCGGAGCACGGGGCCGCATTTTTACAAGATGCCCCGGCCTTGACCGATGCTAGCCAGAGCTTTGTGCGCTATCAGCCCTTAGGGGTAGTGCTGGCGGTCATGCCGTGGAATTTTCCCTTCTGGCAGGTGTTTCGGTTTGCCGCGCCGACGCTGATGGCCGGGAATGTGGCCCTGCTCAAACATGCCTCCAACGTGCCCCAGTGCGCCTTGTTGATTGAGGAAATTTTCCGCAAAGCCGGATTCCCCGAAAACGTGTTCCAAACCCTGCTGATGGGGGCGGACGCCGTCGCTGAGGTGGTTGCCGACGATCGCGTGCAGGCCGCCACCCTCACCGGCAGCGAAGCCGCAGGCATCGCGCTGGCCTCCCAAGCCGGCAAGCACCTCAAACCTACGGTGCTAGAGCTGGGGGGCACCGATCCCTTTATCGTGATGCCCAGTGCCAACCTCAATGACGCCATCAGCACTGCCGTCACCGCCCGCCTGCTCAACAACGGCCAGTCCTGCATCGCGGCCAAACGCTTCATCCTGCATGAGGCGATCGCCGATGAGTTTCTCGCGGGCTTGACCGCTAAGTTCAAGGCGTTGAAGGTCGGCGATCCCCAGTCCAACGCGACCGACATTGGTCCCCTGGCGACTCCCGCAATCCGCGATGAACTGGCGGCCCAGGTTGCTGCCTGTCGGGCTCAAGGGGCGAAAGTGCTGGTGGGCGGGGATATCAACGCCCTGCTCGCGACCCTACCCACTGAACTACAAGCGGGCAACTTTTATCCGCCCACGATTTTGGCTGATATTCCCCCCGGCACCCCCGCCGACGAGGAAGAATTCTTTGGCCCGGTGGCGCTGACCTTTCGGGTGCCCGATCAAGCGGCGGCGATCGCCCTCGCCAACAGCACCGCCCTGGGTTTGGGAGCCAGCGCCTGGACCCAAGAGGCCGATGAGTGCGATCGCTTCGTCACGGCACTGGAAGCCGGGGCCGTCTTTATCAACGGCTTGGTGAAATCAGATCCGCGCTTGCCCTTTGGCGGCATTAAGCGATCGGGCTATGGTCGCGAGTTAGGACGCGAGGGCATCCTAGCCTTTGTTAATCAAAAAACTGTCTGGATTAAATGAGGAGTCACCGGGAATGAATACCGCCGAGCTACTGGTGCAATGTCTCGAAAATGAAGGCGTCGAATACATTTTCGGCGTACCGGGCGAAGAAAATCTCGCTGTTTTGCAAGCCTTAAAAAAATCATCCATTCAGTTTGTCACGACCCGTCATGAACAGGGTGCGGCCTTTATGGCGGATGTATACGGTCGCCTGACCGGCAAAGCGGGGGTCTGCCTCTCGACCTTAGGCCCAGGGGCCACCAATTTGATGACCGGCGTCGCCGATGCCAACTTAGACCGGGCTCCCCTAGTGGCCATCACTGGCCAGGTAGGCACCGATCGCATGCATATCGAGTCGCACCAGTACCTCGATTTGGTGGCAATGTTTTCCCCTGTCACCAAGTGGAACGCGCAAATTGTGCGCCCCAGCATCACCCCCGAAATTGTCCGCAAAGCGTTCAAACTAGCCCAGACCGAAAAGCCCGGAGCCGTCCACATTGACCTGCCGGAAAATATTGCCGAGATGCCGGTGGAGGGCAGCCCCCTGCGGCGGGATGGGCGCGAAAAATCCTATGCGTCTTACCAGAGCATTCAACAGGCGGCGGTGGCGATTTCTCAGGCCACCAACCCGCTGATTCTGGTGGGCAATGGGGCCATTCGGGCTGAGGCTAGCGATGTCCTCACGCAATTTGCCACGGAGTTAAACATTCCGGTCATTAATACCTTTATGGGCAAGGGCGTAGTGCCCTATACCCATCCCCTGGCGCTGTGGACCTTTGGCCTGCAGCAGCGCGACTTCATTAGCTGCGGCATCGAGCGGGCTGACCTGATCATCGCCGTCGGCTATGACCTGGTGGAATATTCCCCCAAAAAGTGGAACCCCGAGGGCGATCTGCCCATCTTGCACATCAACTCCACCCCAGCGGAAATCGACAGTAGCTACATTCCCCGCACCGAGGTCGTCGGCGACATTGCCGATTCCCTCAAAGAGATTTTGAAGCGGGTAAATCGCAATGGTCGCCCCGAACCCATCAACGTTAAGCTCCGCGACGAAATTCGGGCTGACTATCAGCGCTTCAGCGATGACTTCAGCTTTCCCGTGAAGCCCCAAAAGCTGATTTACGACCTGCGGCAAGTGCTGGGTCCAGAGGATATCCTGATTTCCGACGTGGGGGCGCACAAAATGTGGATTGCGCGGAACTACCACTGCGATCGCCCCAACACCTGCCTGATTTCCAACGGCTTCGCGTCAATGGGAATTGCCATTCCGGGCGGCGTTGCCGCTAAGCTGGTGCACCCTTCGCGCAAGGTCATTGCAGCCACGGGCGACGGCGGCTTCATGATGAATTGTCAGGAACTGGAAACCGCTCTGCGGTTAGGCACTGCCTTTGTGACGGTGATCTTTAACGACGGGGGCTATGGCCTGATCGAGTGGAAGCAGCAAAACCAGTACGGTGAGTCCAACTTCGTCCATTTCACGAATCCTGATTTTGTAAAATTTGCTGAGGCAATGGGGCTCAAGGGGTATCGCGTGGAATCCACCGAGGACCTGATCCCGACCCTGAAGGAGGCGCTGGAGCAGGATGTGCCCACCGTGATTGACTGTCCCGTCGATTACCGGGAGAATATCCTCTTTAGTCAGCAAACCCGCGACCTGACGTGCTCCATTTAACGGCTGCCGATTGGCAATTTTGTGGACGCTGGACGTTAGCGACCGTCATTGCGATCACCCTAGCCGCAGCCCTGGGGCCGCTCGGCCTGTTCACGGGACCGCTCATCCTGGCGATCGCCCAGGGGTGGGTGCTCCGCCCCTATTGGGCGGAGGACTATCTGTGGTGGGGCATGGCCACCCTGTTGGGTGGCGGTCTCAGCATCCTGGTGTTAGTGATCGGGGTGCTGGTCTTTTCTACCCTGCCCCTGCCCCTGATGATTTTTGTAGGTGGCGCAATCATCGGTGGCGGCCAAGCTCTGGTGCTGCGCCGCAACAGTCGGCGCTGGGTTTGGTGGCCCCTCATCAACGGCCTCATCCTCACCGTCAGTCTGTTTTGGTACCTCCCGGATGTGCTCGATGCCGCCATTTACGGTCAACATCGGGCCACTTGGGAATGGGTGCTGCGGGCGAGCCTCGTAGGTCTCATCGGTGGCGCGCTCAAAGGGGTCGCCCTGACGCAATATCTCCATCCTGCTAGGGGATAAGCCAGACTACCTCAAGGGGGAAGTTTCGGCCTCAAGGCCATGGCGCAGCGTGGCAATCAGCGATCGCTCACTGGGCGAGAGCGGCGGTTCCTGCTCGTTGACCTCTTCGAGTTGCGCCCGTTGCCACACTTCCAACAACCAACCGTCTTCATAGGCTTGGGCAATCATGGGGTGAACGTAGTAATTTTTGCAGGTGGCGAACCGATTGCCCAAGAGTTGGGACGCTGCTTCCACCGCCGTCCGCAAGTGCGACTGGACCTGCTGCTTAGTTGTCGCCGGACCCAGTTCATTAAGGGTTTCCGCTGTGCATACGGTACCGGCCCAGGTGCGAAAGTCTTTGGAGGTGAAATCTGTTTGGGTGATGTGCTGCAGATAATCATTCACATCGGCGGAATCCAGCGAGTGCACTGCCCCCGCCTCATCCACATACTGAAAGAGTTCCTGGCCGGGCAACTCCTGACAGCGCCTGACCGCTCGGGCCAACCGGCGATCGCTCAACGTCACTTCATGCTCAACACCACTCTTGCCCACAAAATGAAAGTTTAGTTTCGAGCCCGACAGTTCCAAATGGCGATCGCGGAGGGTCGTCAGGCCAAACGAGTCATTTTGTTGCCGATAGGCTTCATTGCCCACGCGAATCAAGGTCGCCTCTAGCAGATAGATAACCACCGCCAAAATTTTCTCTTTGGTTAACTGGTGCTGCCGGAGATGGCGATCGACCACTGCCCGAATGTGGGGTCGAGCGTAACCAAACGGAATCAGCCGATCAAACTTGTGTTGGTTGCGCACATCTCGCCATTTAGGATGATAGCGATACTGCTTGCGACCTTTGGCGTCTCGCCCCGTCGCTAGCAAATGGCCGCGTGGGTCAGCGCAAATCCACACATCCTCCCAGGCCGGGGGAATGGGCAGGGCCTTCAGCCGCTCCAGTTCGGCGGGATCTTGCAGGCGATCGCCCGTGGGCAAAAAGTAGCTGAATCCCCGGCCCCACCGCTTGCGATGAATGCCAGGTTGTTGGTCAGACACGTAGCGTAGCCCCGCCGCCCGCGCCGACTGCTCAGGCGGAATGAAGAGATCGGCCTGCTGAAGAGCGTCCACAGGCGTCACGAGCAGCTCAGGAGAAGAAGATGTAGTCATGGCGATCGCGAGCACCTGGCTCCCCCAGTCCTCGCAGAATTCTCATTAATGATGCAAAAACCCCCGCCGCTGAGGGCAGGGGACTGGAAACAGCTTGACGACTCAAGTCCGCTCAAGCAGTGAATTAAGTGGCGCGATCGACGGCATCAGCCGCTTGCTCAACAGCATCCTGGGTGTTGTCCTTCAGATTCTTCAACCCTTGCTGGGTATTCCGCGCGGCGTTGCCAGCCGCTCGCTGAGCCGCATTGCCCACATCATCAGCGGTTTCTTGGGCCGACTCGACCGCCCGCTGAGCCTGCTTTTTGGCCTGCTGGGCGGGCTTGGTTTCTTTCAGATAATCCTTGTTGGGGTTCAGCACTTTCTCGCGACGCTTTTCCGCCTGGCGGATCTCCCGTCGTGCCTTGGCATCGGCTGCCGATGTGTCACGCTCCGTATCCGCATGGGGATACATGTTACCACCGCCCACGCTGGGATTTTCGGTGAGGGGAGTGCTCGCTTTGCTGCCGCTGCAAGCCACCGTAGTCAGCATCAAGACTCCGGCTAACACCACCGTCAGCACTTGCCGCCAAGCCAGATTCGCAAAAAATTCTCTTAGTTTTCTCATGATATCCTCTAGTGTTTTCTCGAATGCTGATTGTTCTGAACCGACTTGCTGAAAACCTTGCTTACTGAATATTGGAGCAATCAACACGAGCGGGTAACAATACAAAATGATGCCAACCGAAGGTCTATTTTCGAAAGGTAAAACTGTCTCATCAGGGCGATAGTATCTGCCCGAAACTACACCCAAAATAGTTGCAGAAATTCGTTTGACCTAACTCTTACCTGATGATAAAAGAAAAACCAATAGGCCCCGGATAAAGGACATCACCTGTGGCTTTCAGGCTCTTAAACGACGCTAGCTATGGGCGATCGCAAGCGCCAAAAAGGGTTTTAGCAACGCCTTGAACTTAACGCAAGCCGCATGAACTCCCTCAGCTTTAGCAAGCAGACGGGTTGGTCAATCGACATTATTTGCTAACTGCTTCCTGGCGATTAGGATAAAAAGTTTTGCGCTGCCGCAGTATCTACCTAAGGTCTAGTTATCTTGATGAAATTGCCGCCGATGGATTCTATCGGGAGGCAGAGTCTCCCGATTTTTTGCATTATTGTCTGAATCATTGACTTTCAATTTGGCTTTAGAATTCGCAGGAAGGAGGGCCATTAAACCGAACGGCAGGGGCAAATTTTGCCAATTGGGAATCTGCTGAAGGGGATAAATAGAATGTAACCGTCCCAGAAACTACGTTGGCTGAGCGAAGTCGAAGCCAAAACTCAGCTAGAACTCTCCTTCGACTCCGCTCAGGGGACGGTTACCAAATAATTAAGCCCATCTACTTATGATTGCCATCAAGCCAATCATCAAAATCATCAAGATGTTTCTCCTGGAAGATGACTGATGAGGGTTTGACAGGCTTGATTAAAGAGGGCTTTCACCGAGGAATTTGTCTCCATGTATCAGTCTGCATCCCTGAGAGAACATCAGTCTTTTTGGATTGCTTCGACGCTGCAATCAAACTATCCGCCGCTCGTTGAAGATCTCGCTGTCGATGTGGCGATCGTGGGGGCGGGGCTAGCGGGCATCACTGCGGCAATGCTGCTGAAGAAGGCTGGCAAAACGGTAGCCGTGTTAGAAGCTGGGCGCGTAGCTGAAGGGGTTTCTGGCCATACGACGGCTAAGCTCACGTCGCTGCATCAGCTCAAATATGCCAGCTTGATCAATTCCTTAGGGGAAGAAAAAGCAGGGCAGTATGGGGCCTCTAACCAAGCGGCGATCGAGCAAGTGGCGGCACTGGTGAGAGATGAGCAGATCGACTGTGACTTTGAGCGCAAAGATGCCTACACGTTTGCGACGGATGCTGAACTGCGAGAAAAAGTGCAGGCTGAGGCAGACGCCGCGCTGAAATTGGGCTTGCCCGCGTCCTACGTCACAGAGACGACGCTGCCGTTTGAGGTTTTAGGGGCGGTGAAATTTAGTCACCAGGCGCAGTTTCATCCGCGCAAGTACATTCTCTGTTTGGCCGACAAAATTCAGGGCGAGGGCAGCTATGTGTTTGAGCATACGCGGGTCTGCAAAGTGGAGGATGAAACGCCCTCCCGAGTGCGCACTGCCCAAGGCCCAACAGTCACAGCGCAAGATGTCATTGTGGCGACGAATTTGCCGATTCTCGATCAGGGGCTGTATTTCGCGAAGACTTTTCCCAAGCGGTCTTACCTGATTGGGGCTCGCATTGATCCCGCGATCGCTCCTGAGGGGCTGTTTATCGGCACGGGGGAAAAATATCGCTCGATTCGCACGACCCCCATGGACGACGGCGGCACGTTACTGCTGATTGGCGGCGAGGGCCACAAGGTGGGCGAAGCCGATGACACCGAGGAGCGCTTTGAACGCTTGGCGACCTATGCCCGGAAGCACTTTGGCGTCGCGTCGGTGGATTATTACTGGTCAACGCAGGATTATGTGTCCTTTGATGGGGTGCCCTACATTGGCTCACTGACGCCGATGCATCAGCACACTTTCATTGCTACAGGCTTTAGCCTGTGGGGCATGACCAACTCGACCCTGTCGGCGATGCTCTTGACCGATCGCATTTTGGGCCGTGACAATCCCTGGGCCAAGCTGTATGAATCGACTCGGCCTACCCCCTTTGTGTCCCAAGCATCCATCAAAAACAACCTGGATGTGGGAGTGCGGTGGTTTGGCGATCGCATCAAGGGCCTCTTTGACAGCCCTGACAAGGTGCAAGCCGGAGAAGGGCGACTGGTCACTGCCGGCGGGGATAAGGTAGCGGCCTACCGAGATGAAAATGGTACTCTACATCAGGTCTCTGCGGTCTGCCCGCACCTGGGTTGCATCGTCGATTGGAACGCGGCTGAAAAGAGTTGGGACTGCCCCTGCCACGGGTCCCGGTTTGATCCGGATGGCAACATCTTGCATGGCCCAGCGGTTAAATGCTTAGAGCCGCAGCAGATGCCTACCGCCACGCGATAAAGTCATCCGTCAACGCATCCGTTAATTGACGACTCCATGCCTTGGACTCCTCTAAGTAGGTGGGCATCAATAAACGACGTTGTAGGGTGCTGTGAGGCAGCCGTAACGCACCATTCCACAGTGATTTGATGCGTTACGGCTTCGCCTCACACATTCTACAAATCATTAAGCCCATCTACTTAGAATTCCGGTTGTTTCGTTAGTTAACGTGGGTTGGGAATCAGCGTTTTTACCTTGTCGGAAATCTGTAATTCCCGGCTAAACCACGTCTAAGTTGAGAACTGGAGTTTTGTGTGATCGGGCAGAACCTCACCTAACCTCTCCTTCTCAAGGAGAGGAATCAGAGTCTTGTCAAACCTCTCCTT
>Ga0081520_100246_pt1 | contig 31911 bp, 29 predicted proteins | sample HotLakmasection1_FD_70988 | JGI IMG/M metagenome (GOLD analysis project Ga0081520, IMG submission 70988) | Hypersaline microbial mat communities from Hot Lake, Washington, USA - Section #1 (SPADES assembly) (version 2) | ecosystem: Environmental > Aquatic > Non-marine Saline and Alkaline >... | reverse complement strand
CTGGCCTCGCGTACTGCTTTAAAATATTCTGGCAAATCAAATTTTTCCCCCCAAATAGCTCCAACGGTGTGACAGCCAGTTTCGTTGGAACCTGTTATGAAGTTTTTGAGGTCTGCCACGGTTCGGTCTGCAATCCGAATATGTGTTGGAAACTTTTGCCTTAACTCCGTTGCAAGTAACCACGAAGCTTGACTAAGCTCCTCAAACACTCTGGCAGTAAGACTTTTGTCACTTTCGAGTTGTTCCTTGTATAGTTTGATTGCTTCGTGCAAGCCATCAAGAGGAGGTAAAGAATTTAACCTCTCCGCCCAACAACTGAGTATTGCCTCAGCGGTTGACTCAGAGAACTTGAGATCATCAGTCAGTCTCCTTACAGAAAGATTGGGATAAGTCTCGAAGAAGAGTTTCCAGTCTAATGATGGAGCAATATATCCAACAGGCAATGCTTCTTTGCTATCGATACTTTCTGCGCTCGTATCTAAGGGCTCGACAGAGAAAATACTCTTGCCACCAAGTAAACGTTGTAGGCAGTTTTGTAGCTTGACCTCATTAACTGCCTGGTCCCCTCTGATGCTAACTAAAACAACCGCTCTACCCTCTGAATACTGAACGTTGTAAAACACATTCTTGACAATCTGTGTTGGCGAACACTTGAGGAAATTCGCTACAGCATCAATAGTGGGAGTATTAGGTGTTTCCAGCTTTTCAAACTGTTCAAAGGTGGACGGCACAGCATCTGGAGGCAGGGAAACCGCCTTTTCCACGTTGGCGGCGTACTGGCCATCTTCGGTGTAGAGCACCTCGTCTTCACCGGCCTCTGCCAGCACCATAAATTCCGTCGACCCGGAACCGCCGATCGCCCCCGAGTCCGCATCCACTGCGCGGAACTTCAAGCCGCACCGCTGCAAAATATTGGTGTAGGCGCGGTACATATCCTGGTAGGTCTGCTTCAGGCTCTCCTCATCGGTGTGAAACGAGTAGGCATCCTTCATGATGAATTCGCGACCGCGCATCAGGCCAAAGCGCGATCGAATCTCATCGCGAAACTTCGTCTGAATTTGGTACAGGTTCAGCGGCAACTGGCGATAAGAGCGGATCATGTCGCGGGCGATCGCGGTGATCACTTCTTCATGGGTCGGCCCCAGGCCCATCTCCTGGTCGCGGCGATCGATCAGCGAAAACATGATCCCCTCGGCTTTTGTATAGGTATCCCAGCGTCCCGACTCTTTCCACAGCTCCGAGGGTTGTAGTTGGGGCAGCAGGCATTCTTGAGCGCCCGTGGCGTCCATTTCTTCCCGCACGATCGCCGACACCTTGGTCAACACCCGCCACAGCAGCGGCAGATAGGCATAGACCCCACTGGCGATGCGCCGCATGTAGCCCGCCCGCAGCAACAACTTATGACTGGGAATTTCCGCCTCGGCGGGGTCTTCTCGCAGGGTGACAAACAACATCTGAGAGAGGCGCATGGGGAAATCTCCTGCCTAAAACATGGACGCAACATACATCCCAGCATTGTAAAGACTTTTGGCACGCCACTGAAGTGCCCCAGCATCCCGGCAGCAGTATTTCGTCGCCGGGCTATCCAGCACTATCCTCAGGGCAGGTGAATGCAGCCTGCAAAACAGGACATTCAAAATGCGGCTCCCATTTGCGGCAGGGTCCTAAAGCGAGTAAACACTCCTTGAGCATCCTGGCGACTCACACCAGCCCCAACCGCTGGAGTTACCCTTACTAAGGAACTCGGCTAGCGATCAAGCAATGCCATGGGCGACTCAAAACTTAACATTGCGTTACATCCTCGCAAGAAAGATTAGGAGTGGCTCTCACACAATTTCAGGCCGCGATCGCCTTTTTGTTAACTAGGATGCAGTTGCCAAAGGTTGAAAACGTTAATATTTCGGCATCTAAGAGCAAAGCGAACAAGTAAATTTTTCCTTAAGAATACCTCCTCAGGAATTCCTGAAACCCTCTCATAAATGTTACAGTAGTTTACATATTCAGCATTCAAGCCAAGTCTTCTCATTCCTTTGGGGATGGTAAGGCAGTCATGGTGGGGCTTTGATGCCTCTATGTCAGCGTTATTTATCGCTTTGTTCTCATGAAAACTACCCAAAGCACAGATCTTGTTCGCACTTATCTAAAAGAGATTGGCCGCGTTCCCCTGTTGACACATGAGGAAGAAATTGTATTGGGTAAGCAGGTGCAGCAACTTGTTGCCCTAGAAAACCGCCGGGCAGCGCTGTTGGATGAGCTAGAGCGCGAACCGACCGATGATGAATGGGCGGCGGCGGCAGCGGTCTCGGTGCCGGAGCTGCGATCGCATGTCAGGCTCGGTAAGCAGGCCAAGCGCAAAATGGTGGAAGCAAATTTGCGCCTGGTGGTCTCCGTGGCGAAGAAATACATTAAGCGCAATGTCGATCTGCTGGACCTGATTCAGGAAGGCACCATTGGCATGCAGCGCGGGGTCGAGAAGTTTGATCCGACTAAAGGCTATCGCTTCTCAACCTATGCCTACTGGTGGATTCGACAGGCGATTACGCGGGCGATCGCCGAAAAGAGCCGCACCATCCGCTTGCCGATTCACATCACTGAAAAGCTCAACAAAATTAAAAAGGTTCAGCGCCAGCTCTCTCAGCAGCATGGTCGGGCCGCCACCGTGGCAGAAATTGCGACTACGCTGGAGTTGACCACGCAGCAAGTCCGGGACTATTTGGAAAAATCTCGCCAACCCCTTTCCCTCGATCTGCGGGTCGGCGACAACCAGGACACCGAACTCAGTGAACTGTTGGAAGATGACGGTATCTCTCCGGAAGAGTTTGCCACCCAGTCCTCCCTACGCAGTGATCTCGATCGCTTGATGGTGGATCTCACTCCCCAGCAGCGTCAGGTGCTCACCCTGCGGTTTGGTCTCTCCGACGGCAAAACCATGACCCTAGCAAAAATTGGCGAAATTCTCAGCGTCTCCCGTGAGCGGGTGCGCCAGATCGAGCGTGAAGCCCTTACCTCTCTCCGCAAGCACCGGGGGGATGTCCGCGAATACCTCGCTAGTTAACAGCAGGGGTGCACGGCTGTGCGCCCCGATCAAAAATCGTGAATGAAGCGATTGCCCTGCCCTCGGTGCGATCGCCCCGCATTTACCCCTTAGACTGCAACTTTTGCGCTAACTCTGCCTTGATCCGATTCAGAATCGAAGCTTCATCCAGATTGTCTAAAATTCGGCTGACCACGGGCTTGGGTCCCTCAGCGCCCCAGGTGGCCCCATTCGCCAAATACTGCTTCGTCACCAGACCGATGCCGTAGGTCGCCACCCCCACCACCGCCGCCTGCGTCATCGCCACCGACGTATAGGGCGCGAGCGACAGTCCCCCCGTCGCGGGTGCACTGATCCCCAGTAGCCCCTTTAACGAACTCAGGCCCAGCGTCACCATTAACTCACTAGCCGAGATCCCCCCCAGTTCCAACGCAATGCTTCTCAAAAGCTGTATCGCTCCTGCCTGAGTCATGGGCAAACCGTAGAGCCGTGATAGGGTCACGATCATTGCTACATCGACGATCGCCCCCGTCAGCACATCTAGCACCGTCACCGGATTCAGCGCCACTGCGATCGCCTTGGTCATGACGCTGCGCCAGATGATCTCATTGGCCGCCTGCTCGCGAATTGCCAGTTTTTTCTGCACGATGGTTGCATTCAGCTCATCGGCATACAGCAACGTATTCAGCGCCACTAACGCCAATCCCTCCTGCTGCAAAATCTCCAAGATCTTGAGTTTGAGGCTTTCTACCTGGGGTGCCCCGCGCTGCAGGGTGGGGCGCAGGCGACCATCGGCCTGGGGTTTGGCGATCGCCACCAGCGGCGCGGCGGACGCCATGACCACCTCATCCGGCGAAATCAGTTCTCGCAGGCGCTCATCTACCAGCGTCGTATAAATCGTCTGGCGATCTACTTCGGGATATTGGTCAACCTTGTTAAACACCAGCAGCATTGGCTTACTGGCTTCCCGGAGCTGGGCCAACGCCTCAAACTCCACACGGGTGATGTCGCCGGCAATGACAAACAAAATCAGGTCGGCGGTGGCAGCAATCTGGCGGGCCAGCCGTTCCCGTTCGGCCCCGTTCACCTCATCGAGTCCCGGTGTGTCGATCAGCTCAATGCGCGACTGCCCCGCCCCCGGCAGGGCCACCCGATGAATGGTGGCGCGATCGCCAAAGGCCTCCTTCTCCACTTGCCACTCAGCCGACTGTATGGTTTGCGTCACCCCGTGGGTCGGTCCCGTCTCAAACACGGGCGCACCCGCCAGGGCATTCAACAACGACGACTTGCCCCGACCCACCAGCCCAAACACCGCAATTTGCACGATCGCCTGATCGAGCTTTTGCCTCAGGCTGTTTAACTGCTGCACTTCTACTTCCAGGTCAGCGGCCTCGCGTGGCGTCAGGCTGAGTCGCTCCATAATCGACTGTAGTGCCCCCTTAGCCTGATCGTAAGTGAACTCCGATTGCAGGTCTTCAAATTCCAGGATGACAGCGTCTAGCTCGTCGGCAAGATGGGTAGCCGCATCGTCAGCGGGTAGTTCTGGATAAGCCATATTGGCAAGTCAGTGTTTTCTCCAAGATACTTTGATATAAATGCAACTTCAGATGTCTGAGTGCGTCAATCAGGATGCCCCATCAATGCGAAAATGGTCCGAAGGATCGACTTACCCTGATGTTATGGAATTTCAGACGACGGCCCAAGCAGCCTGCTACAAACGCATAGAACCCTGGATGCATAACCTGTTTGGAGGGAGCGTCGTATTGTTTGACGATGAACCGCTGTTTGTGATCAATTTTGGCTCAGCGGTCGCCTCTACCCGCGTCATTCCCTGGGAAGAAAACGATGCCTTGATCACCACCCGCTCCTACGTCGTCACTGACATCAACGTTACTCAGGAACTTTCTTATTATCTCTTACGAGAAAACAACGGCATCCGCTTTGGTCGCTTTGCACTCGATTCAGAAGATGACATCGTGTTTGAACACAGCTTGGTCGGCTCCACCTGTGACCAGATTGAGCTGAAATATTCCGTGACGACGGTGGTGCGCCTGGCCGACAGCTACGATGACGAGATTGTGGCCCGTTGGGGTGGCAAGCGCGCCCTCGATCGCTGGTCATCCTGGTAATTTTTTGCAGAACAATTATTGTAAAAAGTGTGATCGTTGGCCCAGACTTCGGCAAAATTAACCAAAGATTGATCTACAACGATAAAAATTAACGAGCGTCCGTGCAATAAGGGGGAGTGAACGGTCATGCTGAGACGCAGCAAAGAATTCTGGTGGAAAGGACTGAGTGTCGTGCTGTTCGCCGTCACCCTATTTTTACTCTTTCCTCGGCCTCCTCATCCCCAAGCGATCGCAATGGTCTCCGGCTTGCCGGAGCTAGCGGAGACCGCCGTTACGGCGATGTTGCCAACGCTCACGGATCCCAACAGCCCCCTCGACTTGGCCCCCACCGAAACTGGGGTAGCTCAAACTGCGCCCAGCTATCAGCCGCGTCAGGTGATTGAGCTGGCCGATCCATCCAATTATGGCGATCGCTACAGCACCGACGCCTACGGGCAACCGTTGGGCAACCAATTCATCGCCGTGATGCACGAAACCGTCGGCTCCGCCCAAAGCGCCATCAACCTGTTTCAGACGTATCACCCCAACGATAACGATCAGGTCAGCTACCATGCGCTGATCGATCGCGATGGCACCATTTACTACATCGTGCCGCCAGAAAAGCGAGCTTTTGGGGCGGGCAACTCCACCTTTAATGGCCCCAATGGTCCCGAAACCGTGACCACCAATCCCGCTTTTCCGTCATCAGTCAACAATTTTGCTTATCACGTCTCTCTTGAAACACCGGGAGACGGTCGCGGTAACGGTCCCAATCACAGTGGGTATACTCAAGCCCAGTACGAATCGCTGGCGTGGCTGCTGGCCCAGAGCAGCATTCCTGATAGCCGCATCACGACTCACAAAGCCGTCGATCGCTCCGGTAGTCGTCAAGACCCCCGCTCATTTGACTCCAATCGTTTCTTCACCCTGCTGCACCGTTATCCCAATCGGTCGGGCTTGGCTTCGTAACGGGCTATCAGCAAGCAAATTCTGGGTGGGGGCTAATAAAATAAATTGCGTGAAAGATACCCTGGGTGCAGGAGAGGCGCTGTGCGAATGCATCAGGTGCTGCGAAAGCTGTTCTCAACTGATGCTGCCCTCCTCCTCAGTGCCCTGAGATCAGAGCGCGACGGCACTATACCCCTTATTCATGGACTTAATCAATCGTCAAGCCTAAAACGGTGCCTTTCCCTGCCCCTTCAGGAATCCGGTTCCGCTTCTGCTGCGATTTTGAGCCAAGACCCAATGGATTGGGGCAATGACTCACCAAGATTGGGATGGGGCAAGTATGCGGTCAACATAAACACGCAACTAAACAAAAATACCAACCGCCAGGGGCGAACTTTAAAAGCGTGCATGATGCTTACCTTGTCGTTTTTAGGGGTTTAAAACTGAAATAATTAGGGGCTGTCATCATTTAGCGGCCAGATTCTTTTGCTCGAAGGGATCCAACCCCTCGCTGATTGAGTTAATACAGGCGCGGTAATACTTGTGGCTCAAGGCTGCTTGAATTAATTGATGACGCGCCCTAGTGCGTATCCAAGGGACAGACCTGCCGCGATCGCGCCCCGAATCCTGTAACTCACATGGTCGCAATGGTGCCTTATCGGCCTGCATTTGTCGAGAGCAATCAGACGAATTATCAACTGGTCGTACCCCGGCTGATCCACACTGTGGTGCTCTAATCCACTCATGTTTAGAGCAACGGCCCCTGACGCGATCGCCATTTCCCTTTCCAGGCAATGGCTTATGAAGCTGGCGCGACACTCCAAATGATGCAAAGGGAGAGATTGAGGCATCCGGCCCCTGTCGGGGCAACCAAGACATGAAGGTCAAGCCCAAGGGACCGGGTGCCTGAGAAGAGGACTATTTGAGAGCGATTTCACCCGTGGTTGGGGGACAAAATTTTGCCATTAAAAAAAGGAAGCCCAGTCAGAGCTTCCCCCCATAAAATCTGAAGTTGCCGAGCATCTTCGCAATCCAGTGTTAATAAACGGGTCGTGCATCTGGTCCGGGAGAGCTACGCGCCCGCTCTTTCGCTTTGGCGGCGCTCTTTTTCAAGGCGTCCAGGCGCTTGATGTATTGATCGCGCTTCCGCTTTTTGGGCGTTTGCTCAATCAAGGTCTTCAACGCACTCCCTAAGCTCTTGTAGGCATTGGGCAACGTGTAGCCAAAGCGAGTCGCGATCGCGATCGCCCGCTCATCCGCCTCGATCGATTCTTCCACCGCTTTGATGGGGTTGTTGCGCTTGTAGAGCCGCCAGCCTGAAAAGCCACAGAGCGTCAGGGCCAACATCAGCAAGAGGCCATCCTGCACCCACAGTTCACCAATTGCGCCACCCAGACCAATCGCCAGGGCCGCCATTTCCCAACCATCGCGGGGAATCGTATCGTTTTGGATGCGACCGACTTCATGCCAGAAGAGAAGGTTGCGCTGATCAAGGGCAAAGCTTTCCCACTTCGCGAGATCGATTTGAACCTCCACCTGGTCTTTGCCGAGTTCCTCGCTGGTAATCAGCGGGGGGGTCACATCGGTGGCGGCTTCCACCGTGACCCAGCTCTGAAGCTCTGGCGGTAATAGACTCCGTAGGCGGCGTAACTCTCCCATATCGGCTCTGGCGGTGGTGGTTGCGTAAGACGTCATGAAAACTCAAGGAAAACTGAAACACCTCAGATTTAACATGACCAAGCTGATCAGCATTCCGAGGCAGTACTGCTTACTATCCTAGCCAAAAATTGGCAATCCTATGGACGCGTTCGGTAATTACCCCACCATGGGCACTGGCTGCCCAGCGCCCTGCTGCCGGAACATTTTAGGCTGAAAACCCCACATGCAGGCAGCTTCGCCCTGCTTTTCCAGGTTCGCGATCGCCCCTTGCAGCAGGTCTTCGCCCGCCGCGACCGACTCAATGCGACACAGCGCTTCCCGTAATTCTGCGGCCCCGGCAAAGCCTTTGACGTACCAGGTCATGTGCTTACGGGCCTGACAAATGCCGCGATCGCCTTTGTAGTCAGCAATCAGCCGCAAATGTTCCTGAGCGCAGAGCAGACGATCAATGAGGGTTGGCGAGGGCAGGCGATCGCCCGTTTTAAGAAAATAATCGATTTCTCCGACCAGAAATGGGTAGCCCAGCGTCCCCCGCAAGCACATCACCCCATCCGCCTGGGTCATCTCCAAACAACGCACCGCCGCCTCGACCGAGTCAACATCGCCGTTCGCAATCACCGGAATGGATAACGCTTCTTTTACTCGCCCAATCCACTCCCAGCGGGCCGTGCCGGTATAGCCCTGCGCCCGCGTGCGGCCATGCAGCGTCAGCAGTTGAATGCCCACATCTTCTAACCGGCGGGCGAACTCGATCGCGTTAATGTGGTCATCATCCCAACCAATGCGCGTTTTCACTGAAACCGGCACGTCTACCGCTTCGACCACGGTGCGCGTAATTTTTACCGCCATCTCCGGGTCTTTGAGCAGGGAGGAACCGCCCCCCTTGCGAGTAATTTTGTTGACCGGGCAGCCCATATTGAGGTCAATGGTATCCGCCCCTTCGGCCACCGCCCGACGAGCCGCATCGGCCAGAAAGTCAGGCCGACCATCAAAGAGCTGAATGCTGATGGGATGCTCATCGGGGTCGATTTCCATAATTTGCGGCAGCGTGTCGACATGGCAGACCCCTGCCGCATGCACCATCTCGGTATACATCATGGAAGTGGGGGCATACCGCCGCACCAGCCGCCGAAAAACCTTATCCGTCACTCCGGAGAGGGGCGATTGCAAAACCCGGCTATTGACCCTGACAGAACCAATCTGCAACGGCTCTGACAGCCGTTGACGAAGTGCGGGAGCAAGCGAAGTCATAGCCTCAAACCAAACGGAATTCACCCCAGGGGGCTTTCTCAGTATGCCAGGGTCAGCCCTTGATCGGGCCTTTGTGGCTCAGCAGCCAATAGGTTTCCACATTGCCCTGACCTTTGACAAATACAGTGCCCCGAGATTCGAAATGGTAGTGATGCTTGAGCCGTTCATAGACTTCGGGGGTGACCTGGATGCGCTCGGGAATGCCGGTGCTCTCCATGCGGCTCGCCAAATTGACCGTATCGCCCCAGAGATCATAGGCAAACTTGCGCACGCCGATGACCCCGGCGATCACGGGGCCAGTGCTGATGCCAATCCGCAGTTGAAAGGCGGTCCCGTCCGGACGCTGAAATTGCCGGATGGCGGATTGCATGTCTAAGGCCATGGAGGCGACGGCATCAATGTGATCGGGACGAGGAGTCGGTAGCCCCGCAGCCGCCATGTAGGCGTCCCCGATGGTTTTAATTTTTTCCAAGCCATACTTTTCGGCGAGGCGATCGAAGGTCGAAAAGATCTCATTGAGCAGCTTTACCAGTGCCTTGGCTTCCATCTGGCCCGAAGCGGCGGTGAACTGCACCAGGTCGGCAAAAATGACGGTGACTTCGTCAAAGTTTTCCGCGATCGTGCGGGGGCCGGTCTTCAAGCGATTGGCGATTTGGTAGGGCAGGATATTGACCAAGAGCCGATCCGCCTGTTGGCGCTGCTGCCGGAGTTCCATTTCCATGCGGCGGCGTTCGGTAATGTCATGGACGATGCCTTCGTAGTACTGAAATTCGCCCTGGTCGCCATACACCTTGCGAATGGTTTCACTAATCCAAATTTTGCTGCCGTCTTTGCGGTAGACCTCGGATTCTGAAGCCTCAATCTGCTCAAATTGCTCCAAATAAACCACTAACTCCGCGCGCCGCTGGGGCTCGACGTATACCCCTTTGCCGATATCCGTCACGCTGTGCATGAGATCTTCTGGCGAGTCGTAACCGTAAATTTTCGCCAAGGCCGGATTGACGCTGATATATCGACCGGCGTAACTCGACTGAAAGATGCCCTCGGTGGCATTTTCAAAAATGCGGCGATATTTAGTCTCGGTTTGCTGCAGCGCGGCTTCAGTTTGCTTACGTTCGCGCACTTCATCGAGCAAAAGCCCATTTTGCTGGCTCAACTGCTGGCGGCGCTGATAATCACTCAGTCGGGCTTGGATGCGGGCGATCGCCTCGGCCGCCAAAAACGGCACGATGAGGTAATCCTGAGCCCCCGCATCAAAGGCGGCGGCAATTTGCTGAGGATCGCGATCGCCCACCACAATAATGGGAATATCCCGGCTCAGGCGACTGGCTTTTAACTTGCGACAAGCGTCATGCCCCAACTCAACAAGCAAAGCTGATTCAAACAGTACCAAGTCAATGCCCTGTTGCTTGAGGAAGGTGGGAGAAACCTCAGGGTAGGCGCAGGTTTTAACAAGGTAATGAAAGTTCAGAGCCTGAGTTAAAGATTCACAGGTTTCAGGGTCACGATGAATCAGCAGCAGGTGTTCTTGACCTACTGGACCGTACTTTCCCTGAATGACTGAAGCTCCTTCCTGATTAAGCAAGACTCACGTATCCCTGCAAACACTTTTTGTCATGATTTAGCTATTATCAGCGAGCGGCAGCGCTTTCTTTACACTCCCTCTGGAAAACTTACAATGCTTGGGCGATGGCTTAGCCGATTTTCAAAAATTTGGTTGTAGCTATATTCATAATCGATGGCGACAGTAGTCGTCACTCACTGTCTGACCAACTCACCAGAAAGCCTTGATGAGTAGTTACCTTTACTCACGATTTCACTGGTTCTCAGGATAAAGCGATCGCCCGATTGAGCAGTCATTGAGCCAATTCCTCTTGCATCCTATCAAGATCCTTTAGCCAGCCGCCGTAATCAGTGTATATAGAGACAGTCCGGTAGTCTTTCTTGAATGACTGGTCAAGGGGTGGGGTACAATTCTGGAAGTCGGTTCGTTAAAAAAATCTGCAAATCATGACACCCTCTCTTACTAATTTTCTGTTAAGTCTTCTCGCTGGCGCTGTCATTATCGTCATTCCGGCAACCGTTGCGTTGATCTTCATCAGTCAGAAAGACAAAATTCAGCGCCAGTAATCAGCTTTCGCTGACTCAATTTGCCTGGACTGGATGTTTGAGAACAGGGAACCCAATCACTGGTGTTCCCTGTTTTGCTTTGCAACGGAGCAATGGAAGCGCTGAACGGCGTCGCGTAGGGCGGCATCCTCCATCGCCCCCTCAGCCGCTGTTCCCCCTAAAGACTGACGACCGAGGCGACGTCAAAAGATTTTTCGAAAGCCTTGGAATGTCCGTTAGCATGTGAATAAGTGGCTGATGTACTGAGTGTCAAGGTACGAGCGGGCAATTGATCTCAATCTCCATTACCCGCAATAGTTTCGGCAGTTTTTAGAACGGCTTGAGACGATGCCACCCGTGAGCTAAGCGCATCGACGTTGCGTCTTTACCCTGAGAGGAATCTTCTGTGAATTTTGGTACGCCAGTTCCCCTTTTAATTGGTATCGTCTTAATTCTTGGCGGAGTTGCCCTGTTTTTCCTGGACAAGCTCAAGCCCGGCTATGGGCGAGACGCTGACAAGGTTTATGCGGTTCTCTGGCTAATTTCGGGCGTCTTTTTGCTCGGTCATCTCACCATGGAACTGCTGGCCTCATTTCAGCAACTCCTCATGGCGGGCATGCTGATTGCGGTGACGATTGAAAACATTTACTCGCGCACTCCGAAAGAGGATCGGTATGCCCCTCAGGGGGGTAGCGGTGGCGGTCGCGATGATTATTACCGTCCCAGTCGCTCCCCCGACTATCGGGGCGGCGGCCCTCGGATGAATGTGCGGGCCGAACTCGATAACGAAGGGCCTTACCGACCCCGGTTTCCCGAAGACCGGCGCATGATCGGCGGTCGGGAAGAACCTCCCCGCCGCTCTGATTACTATGACGAGGGATATGGCGATCGCTACGCGGATGATCGCGGCAGTTATGGTGGTGAGCGGGTCATGCCGCCAAGTGAGCGCCCAGTCGAACGGTTGAACCCCAGCAATGGCGATCGGATCCGCCGTCGCCGTCCTAAGGCCGGTGATACGCGCTATGGCAGTGCTCCCAGCCGGGGTTGGGATGATTCAGCAACTGGGTACGCAGCCAATTCGGGCGGCGGCTATTCGGCCAATTCTGGTGGCACTGATGGGGGTAGTTACTCCGCCAATTCTGGTTACTCGGCGGCCAGTTCTGACAGTTATGTGGGCTCCGGTGGCTACAGCAGCCACTCGACCTCTAGCCCCAACGCGCCATCGAGCGATAGCTCTGCTGGCGACGACAGTTATGTAGACTATCGTCCGGTGAATAATTATCCGAATGACGATTCTGGCAAGCCCCCGGCTGATTACGGTAGTCGGTATTAGCCCATCGTCTAGGGGCAGGTAGACCGCCCTCTTTTCACCTGGGGCTACGTTGCCTGCCCGTCTACAAATCGGCAAATCGCCGTCCTTTCACCATGAATATTTCGAGTCTGCCCTGGTCGTGTCTTTCCACAGAGACTCCAGGGCATTTTCCGGTTTCACCAGGGGCACGGTTTTCCTGAGGAGGGGTGCCCTTAAACGACCCCGGCCAATTGCATCCGGCTTAAGAAGGCTTTGAGGCGATCGCTCTGGGGGTTTGTAATCACGTCATAGGCTTTACCGTCCTCTTCGACTAACCCCTGATTCAGGAAGATGACGCGATCGGCGACATCTCGCGCAAATTGCATTTCGTGGGTGACGATGACCATCGTCATGCCTTCTTCGGCCAACTGTTTCATCACCTCAAGCACTTCTCCCACCAGTTCCGGATCGAGGGCACTGGTCGGTTCGTCAAACAAGATGATGTCGGGCTCCATACAGAGAGCACGGGCGATCGCCACCCGTTGCTTTTGCCCACCGGATAACTGTTCCGGGTAAGCATGTCCCTTTTCGATCAGGCCCACCTTGTTGAGAAAACGACTGGCAATTTCTCGACTGGTCTTGCCATCTTTGCCCAACACCTTTTTAGGCGCTAAGGTCAGATTTTCCAACACCGTCAGATGGGGAAACAGATTGAACTGCTGAAACACCATCCCCACCTGCGCCCGCAACCGCTGCAATTGTTTGCGCGATAAATTGGTCTGTGATAGATCCATGCCGTTCACCATCAAGGTGCCGCCATTGATCGTCTCCAAACGGTTGAAGCAGCGTAGCAATGTACTTTTGCCACAACCAGACGCGCCGATGATGGCGACGACTTCCCCCGTATAGATTTCGCCGCTGAGCCCTTTTAAGACTTCTAACGGACCATAACTTTTGCGGAGTTGGTTAAACGCGATCGCAGTTTGAGAGTCGGGCATGGCTGGCAAAGCAGATTATGTAATGGTTATGGCATTCGGAAAATAAGGTGAAGCTTATCATCAGTTAGCTCTGCCGTATCGTATCGTGGAAATCCAGATTGTGGTGAAAGGGAAGGTTACGTATGTCGATTAAGCGTTCATCATTTTTGCGCAACATCGCGTTTGGGTTAAGCGCCTCACTGGTTTTAGCGGCCTGCGGGGGCTCAACGCCCACCGATACTGCCGATACCAGTGATACCGCTACGGAAGAAACCGCCGAGGCCGGTGGGGCTAATGGCACCCTCACGGTGGCTACCGAGCCAGCGTTCCCACCTTTTGAGTTTCAGGCGGATAATGGCGAATTACAGGGGTTTGACATTGATTTGATGAATGCGATCGGGGAAACGGCTGGCCTCGAAATTCAGTTTGAATCGCTCCCCTTTGATGGCATCATTCCGGCTTTGCAAGCCGGTACGGTGGACGCTGCCATCAGTGGCATGACTATCACGGAAGAGCGTCTACAGACGGTTGACTTCTCTCGCCCTTACATCATGGCGGGGCTGGCGATCGCGGTCAAAGAAGAAAATACCGAAGTCACTTCGCTAGACGATCTTCAAGACAAGAAAATTGCCGTCCAAATTGGCACCACTGGAGCCAGTCAGGCGGCTGAAATTCCCGGTGCTGAGATCAGCACTTTTGACTCCGCCCCGTTGGCCCTCCAAGAACTCGCCAATGGCAACGTGGATGCGGTGATCAATGATGCCCCTGTGACGCTGGATGCGATCGCATCTGGCAACATTGATGGGCTCAAAGTTGTGGGTGAATTGCTCACCACTGAGTACTACGGCATTGCCCTACCCAAAGGGTCAGAAAACGTAGCCCTTATCAACGATGCCTTGATGACCATGATGGAAGATGGCACCTATGCCGAAATCTATCAAAAATGGTTTGGCGAAGAGCCCGCCGAACTGCCCGAATCGGCCTTCTAGGGACTGTCATCAGATCCTTTTGCTCAAAGGGATTCAGCCCCTAGCTCAGTGATTTGATGCGGGCGCGGCAATGCTTGTAGCTCAGGCTTTCTAGCCTTAATTGATGACGTGCCCTAAAGAGCCCGTAAGAAAAACAAGGGCTGATTGGATGCACCTTCGTTGTACGCCAATCAGCCCTTGCGGATGGAGCTAACGATATGTTGCCCGCCCCGGTCAGATAATTTGTCGTGGCCGCCTAGACCGCGATCGCCTCTAGACGGTCTTGAAGATATTGTTCGGTTGCGGGGATTTCTCCGGTCTGCAACCAATGGTCTAGCCCCGATCACGACATTCCAAACCCTGCAAAGGATGCCTTGACCTTCGGGTGGGGGCAATTCACGCTCTAGCTGGGAGTGTTGGCGCATCGGTGAGGGGCGGACCCATCAGCCGTCGGATTATGGTCAGGGCAATCTTGGTTAAGCCGCCAACGAGCTTTCAGAGGGATCGGGGCGTTGCGTGATCGCTTTCGGTGACTTAGCGGCTTTGCCCGACAAGACGCGATCGCCTGATTCCGCCACCTTCAGCACCTCACATCCCGGCGGTGCCGGAAATGCACAGGCCAGCCTAGCCGCCACGGTAGGCGGCGCTTCAAACAGCAGATTGGTAAAGCCTTCGGCCTCGTGACGATTAATTAGCCTCACTTGTAGCTCAAATAAGCGCAATGCGACCAGCGGATAAACCTGTTGAGGAATCCCCAATAGTGCCCAGCCTTTTTTTTCTTTCGCCCGCCGAAATCGCACCGTTTGCCAAACGGGTGATGAGAAAGAGACATCTGCATTAGTAGCAGTAAGATTTGCCATAGGACTTTCAATAGTCGAACATCTGTTCTATTTTAATTTAGTTCATGTGTACCTAATTGTCAAATCTCTAAACAGTCTCGGTAGTGCTAAGGGATGAGGATTATTTAAAGTCCAATTTTGGTGAGAGATGTCCCTTCCCTGTCCGGGACAGCCGAGACGGCTATCCCAACTTATTCAATTCTCATTCCTAAATAGGTCAGGATGCATGGTCAGGCACGCTCAGGGAGTTGCTCAAAAATAGGGTCTCCGGTCGTAGGAGCTTGGCATTGCCAACCCCCCTTAGGAATGAGGATCAAATAACATCCAAATTGTTAGGGCAGGCATCTTGCCTGCCTTGGGACAGCCGAGACGACTATTCCAACTTATTCAATTCTCATTCCTTACAAAATCGTCTATGGGTTGGGTATATTTTGAGCGCAGTTCCCTAAAGCACTGGTACAGTAGGGCTAAAAACCCGGTTTCTTCGTCGCGGCTCTAACGGCATAACTAGCCTTCTGGCCAAGAAGCCGGGTTTCTGTACCGATGTTCTAAGCTTTGTGGCACCAACCCCGCTTTTACATCATGGGGACTAACTTTGCGAAAAATCCCTTTAGTAAGCGCCGCGACACAGTTGATCCAGCACGCTATAGAACTCGCTGTTAGGATCCGCCGCCTCCATCGCTCTCTGATAGGTGTGAACGTCTAGCGTTTGATCGGTCGTGTCTAAAAACTCCGTGCGCTCAATGGAGTACATCATGGCTTCGCAGTCGGCCACGTAGTCGAAAAGTGCAGCGGCGGTGCCGTTGTCGCTGGTGGGCGATCGCCGGGCTAGCAAGGTGAAATTGAGTAGAGTGTTGCGCTGTGTAGTGTCGGGGTCGAGCCACCACTGCTGCGAAATTTCTTGTCCACTGCTGTTTTCAAAGCTGTCTTCGTAAAGGTATAGCCAACCAGCATAGGGATCGGTACTTTGGGAAATTTCCACTGCCGTTGGGCTAGTGACTAACAGGGGTAAGGCAGCTAGGGCCGCCGCTAATTGAGTGAGGAGCATGGCAAACTTCCGCAACGAGAATTTTATTAAGTCACCGATCGCGCCCCGTTCTGGACGATAGAGAGTGACTGGGAGGTATCGAGAATTGCAAACAGGGCTGGAATCAGGAATCAAAGGGGCGACACCTTCAACTTAATGCGAGATGCATCGATCCTTTCTCAGGAAAGTACACTTTGGCGGCTGTCATAGGCAACCGGCACAATTAGAGGTCGGCAGTGGCTCAAAGCTGGGGGCTGGGGACTGCTTTGCCAGCGACTGGCTAGAGGTGATGGACGGCTTCAACGCAGTAAGTGTTCCGGGTGCGCTTGGCTGCGTACAACATCTTATCGGCCCTGGTGATCGCCGCCATTTCGTCAATTTCGGTGGGCATATCGACTACGATGCCCCCCAGACTAACGGTAACTTGGGGCGCAGTGGGAGAGGACCGATGGGGAATCGCAAGCTCCGCAATCTGTTGTTGAACCCGTTGGGCGATCGCGATCGCCCCCAATTGGTCCGTGTTGGACAGCAACATAATGAATTCCTCGCCACCGTAGCGAGCAACCAGATCCCCCGGACGCAGCGTACATTTTTGCAGAGTGGTGGCAATCTTGATCAGACATTCATCCCCTGCCGGATGCCCATAGGTATCGTTAAAGGCTTTGAAATGATCGATGTCAAGCATCACTAAGGCCAGTGGACAGCGTTCTCGTTGATGTCGCGACCACTCGTGAAACAACGTCATGAGAAACTGCCGCCGATTGGCGACCGCAGTCAAACTGTCGGTGGTGGCTAATTTCTGCAACTGTGTGTTGAGCAGCTGGAGTTGGAGCTCCGCCTGTTTGCGATCGGTAATGTCTTCGACGATGCCTTCAATCGCAATCAATTTCCCCTGGCTATTTCTGACCGGATGCTGCGAGGTCAAAATGGTTCGCAGGTCGCCATCAGGATGGATGAATTCCATCTCAAATTGTTGAAAGTCAATGTGGCTATCCTGCATGGCTTGCACGGTAGCCGCAGCTCTGGCGGAGGTTTCTGGCAGCCAATGGACCGTCTCCATCCAAGTTTTGCCGATGACGTCTTCTCGGTGCAGACCAAACACAGACGTGACCCCGTCGCTGACATAGGTCAGCACACCCGCTGCCCCCGTGTGGCTAAAGACGACAAACTTTTCCCCAATATCATCGACGAGCCGCTGGTATTGGGCCTGACTGGCGCGCAAATCGGCCTCGGCTTGCTTGCGATTGTGGATATCTCGGCCCACGGACTGCAATTCCACCAGCTCACCCTGGTCGTCATAAATCGCGCGATTGGTCCACTGCATCCAGCGGATTGCGCCTTGCACCAACACCCGATGCTCAATGGTGGCATAGGGCTTTTGGGGCGAAAGGCGGGCTAAACATTGCTCGATCGCGGGCTGGTCTTCGGGATAAATCAGGGGATGGTAAGGCTTGCCAACAACGTCAGCACTATCGACCGCGTAGTATTCGCAAAAGGCTTGATTGACAAATAACAGGGTGCCATCCGCCTTAAAGCGGGTTACTAGCTCAGTTTGATGTTGCAAAATTGCCAAATAATTGGCTTCTGATGCTCGCAACTCCGCCATCGCCGCATCGCGTTCAGCCTCCAGTTGATGGCGATCGCTCACGTCTTGGATGATGGCAATGGTGTGTAAGGGCTTGCCGTCGGGCGATCGCAGCAACGATACCGTCGTGTTGCCCCACAACAGGCTACCGTCTTTGCGCAGATACCGCCGTTCGATCGAATAAGACTCAATTTCTCCCCCGTAGAGTTGCCGAAACCGCTCAGTTTGGTCGGCGTGACAATCGGGATGCGCCAGCATTTGAATTGGCTGCCCGACTATTTCGGTCTGACGGTAACCAAACATTGACTGCAACTGCTGGTTGCAGCCCAGAATTATGCCTTGCTCGTCGGCATAGCCAATCCCGACTGCCGCTTGATCATAGATGCCCCGAAACTTGGCTTCACTCAGGGCCAATGCTTGCTCGGCTTGCTTGCGATCGCTGATATCCATCATGACCCCCACCATGCGGAGCGGTGTCCCATCAGCGGCGTACATCGCCTGTCCTGTGGTCAGCACCCAACGTACCTGACCATTGGGATGCACCACCCGATATTCGATTGACAAGAGCGTGTGATTGTCGATCGCCTGTTGAAAGTCCGCTTCCGTAAAGGGCAGGTCTTCGGGATGCACGCGATCGCGCCAGGTTTCATAATTGGCTATAGCAGCGTGAGGGGCTAACCCCATCAGTCGATAATGGCTATCACTCCAGTTGGCCTGCCCGGTGTTGATGTCAAATTCCCAACTACCGGTATTGGTCAGTTCCAGCGCGAGACGGCGCTTCTCTTCACTGGCGGCCAGGGCCAACTCCGCCACCTTGCGCTCCGTAATGTCTGAGGTCGTGCCATAGAGCCGCACCACCTCCCCGCGCTCATTGCATTGTGCTGCCCCGCGATTGATGATGTAGCGTGGGCTGCCGTCAATCCGGCGGATCGTCTGCTCTAGGGTATAGGGCTGGCCCGTGGCGATCGCGGCCTCTACCGCTTGTTGTAAAGCCACCCGATCAGCCGGTATCAGCAGATCATCAATGAGCCCCTGCGGCGGCACCCCCAGAGCTGGGTCACGCCCCACGATGCAATACATCTCTGCGGACCAGGTGAGCTGCTGAGTGGCGAGATCCAATTCCCAACTGCCGACTTTGGCGAGGCGCTGGGCTTCCCCCAGTTGTTCAGCCGTTTGGCGCAACGCAGCGGTCTGGGCGGCAATCTCCGCTTTGAGCGATCGCGCATGGTCGGCATAGTGTTGGTCAATCTGGCGCTGTTGCTCATCTGTGGTTTGCATCAGGGCGACAAAGGCGCTCCGCAAGGCCTCAATTTCTTGAATGAGGGTGGGCTTAGTCACCACGGGTCGCGCTCCCCGAGCGTAGGCTTGAGTCGCCCGATTTAAGTCTCGGAGCGGACGGATAATGCGCCGGGATAGCCAGATTCCAAACCCCATCGTGATTAGCAGGGCCACCTCTGTCCCGATGATGGATCGGCGAAGATGGTCGCGCAGCGTGGGAGTCAGGGCCGCTCGGGGCACCGTAGTGACGATGAACCAATGCAGACCATGGGTATCTTGATAGGGCGTAATATAAATAAAGTGGCGATCGCCCTGCACCTGCATCTGCAAATTTTGCGGCCCCGGCAAGGTCGAAAGTGAGCCCACTTCCGTTTGAATCAGCTGAGCCGCGGCTCGAATGACTGGATTATCGCTCTCCGCCGCTGACAATCTTTGAAAGGTCATCGGTAGCGGGGGAGGGGAGGCATCAGGAGCCGGAGCTGTCTGGTCGGTCGGCTCGTCAGAGGAATTTGCGACTAGCAGACCATCAGCTTGCATAATGAAGGCTTGCCCCGTCTGGCTAAACGTTAAGTTAGCGAGAAAGGTATCTAGTTGGCGCAAACTCACGTTCGCGGCAAAAACGCCTGCTAACTGCTGTGCCTCATCGTAAACCGGGGCAAAAGCGCTAATGGCGAAATGATCAGTCGAACCAATTTGAAAAATTTCACTCCAACCGGGTTGCTTCGTCTCCGCCGCTCGACGATACCAAGAGCGGTCTTGGACCGGCAGATGGCGAATGGTTTGCAGATAACGCTCCGGATTGCCCTGGGCATCAACGCTGTAAAGTCGACTGTCAGGTGACGCCGCTGGGTCCAAGATGACGATTTCAATGGGCACCTCTGGCGGCGTCAGGCGAGAGTTGAGGTCATAGTCCTGAGGGCTGACCCGATGACTCGCGCGCAACTGCCCCTCGGGAGTGCCCAGCAAAAAGGTGGTGGCCGACTGATGTTCCAGTAGTTGGAGGGTCAGGTAGCGATGCAGGTGGGTGAGGTTGTCAAAGCTAATCGCTTCAGCCTCTAAGGCGGCGATATGCGCTCGATTTTGCCGGTGAGCCGATTGCAGGTAAGCATCGAGATTTTGGCTAATGAGACTGCCGGTCTCGACCATGAGTTCACCGGCTATGTCTTCGACGACTCGCTCTCCACTGCGATAGGACAAGTACCCCACCACCGAAGTAATGCCGATGATTTGGATGACGAAAGGAACGATAAGCAGCGATCGCAGCGATATACGCATCGGTAGTTTACAACCATGCCCTGTTTAATTGTTCTAGACGGCTGGGGCGGTTCAGCACTAAATTGCTACAGCAATTGTAAATTCAAAAATTCTTGAGACTGAAACCCTTGATACCTCGTTCAGATCAAGCTTCATTGATGGACATTGATCGGCTGAAACGCCCTAAACTCGTTCCGAATTTATTTTTGCTGAAATTGCTAGAACTCAGGCGTGTGCCAGAGGCGTGTTCTAGAATTTAGATGTGTGAAACCGTAGATGCAAGCAAGCTAATTCTGCGGAGGCGTTCACGACAGTGTGCTATCCGACTCAAACGCAACTATCCCTGATGACTGTGACTCCGAGGCTCCTATCTCTATCTTGCAACACTTCGACAAACTGTTGCGCTCCCATGACTATCCTTAAACACTTTGCAGCATTGCTTATGATTTCTTACAAAGAAATCTTGTTTTGCGGTCACATCAGCTACCTTTAGCCCAGCCAGCCATGTCGGCTTATCGTCATACTGCATTGATGTAACGAGCGAGCGATTCGCGATCGCCCCCAGCTTGGCATTCTCTCCCTGAGCTGCCGTGGGTGCAAATCATTCGCTAGGGGGTACCTCTGCCTAGCGGTTTTTGCTATGTTCCCTATGGAAGTATTCTTTGGTGCCTCGTGGTCCCCTTAAAAGACGATAACCCCGTCGAAATTACCCCCTATGTGACCTACGGACTCATCGCAGTCAATTTACTGGTCTTTTTTTATGAGTTAACCCTCTCGCCGATCGAACTCATGACCTTCTTTCGGACGTGGGCGGTAATTCCGGAGCAACTGACCGCCACGCTGCAATCGGGGGGCGGCATCACGATTTTCACAGTGCATGAGTGGTTTACGATTATCTCGGCCCAATTTATGCATGCGGGCTTTTTGCACCTGGGCGGCAACATGCTGTACTTGTGGATTTTTGGCAACAACGTCGAGGAAGAGTTAGGCCACGCCCGTTTTCTACTGTTTTATCTGGTGTGTGGCACCCTGGCCACCCTCGCGCAATGGTATTTCGGCATGTATTCTGAAGTGCCCTCTTTGGGGGCGAGTGGGGCGATCGCTGGCGTCATGGGAGCGTATATTTTCCGCTTTCCGGATGTCCGCATCTTGACGATCGTGCCATTAGGCTTCTTCTTTTTGCCACTCAGAATTCCCGCCATGTTTTACCTGGGCATCTGGTTTTTGCAGCAGGCCTCCTACGGGCTGGCTAGCTTGAATGCCCCAGCCAATATTGGCATGGCCGAAGGGGGCATTGCCTATTGGGCTCACGCTGGTGGCTTTGTGGTCGGAGCCTTACTGGGCTTGCTTTTAGGGCTATTTGACAATTCCAGCGATCAGTTTTCATCCGAAGACGCCTCCTAAGATTCAGCGATTGCGTCCGAGGCTGGCTGCTGTTCGCCTCGCGATCGCCAAGAAGCCGTGATGTCCCAAACGCCATTGAGCGTTAGTGAGTCGGGATAGTCATCTGTCGGCGCACAGGCTGGCTTCCCGCAACCAACTTCTCCAATGGAGCCATCCGCGATCCCCAGCTAAAAGCGAGCGAGTGTTGTAAACTCGCCCGCTTTACGTCTGCCCGGTATGGCAATTCAGCGATCGCTGAACGCGCCCACCATTGGCCCTAAATGAGTGGTGCCAGCCGGTGTCAGGCGATCGCCACTACCGTTCTATCCGTCACGACTTCCCGCAAAAACGTGATCAACTCATTGCAGTCACGGGTTTCTAGGTCAGAGAGTAACCAGTGCTGTTCTGGGCTCCACCGTGTCAAAGCGTGGTTTGCCAGTAGCGCCTCCTCTCGGCGGCTATTGGCCAGGCGATACCAAAAGGCCATTCTCATGTTGGTATCTAATTCGTCATAAGCTTCGGCCAAGCGGGTCGGTGTGCCGTGCAAAATTTCTTCCAAAGCCTGATGGCGCTCTGCCCGAGGTAGTTGTTGCAGTTGCTTGATCACGATTTGCACTGTTTGGGAGAAAAAAGCACTGGGCGTCGCCGTATTAGAGGCCCGATGAATCTTTTGCGCAAGGTAGTGCAAGATAACCAATTGAGTTTCGGCGCTGGCATCTAAAAATTGATTGATGGTGTGATTAAGTTGAGGATGTAAATTGAGAGTTGTCATGGCAAGATCCTGACGCTTATAAACGGTCCGGGCAAAAAACAAAAAATCGCGAAAAATTCGCGTAACTAAAATACAAAGCTGAGAGCTAGGGGATTTGTGGGCGATCGCCCCCCACTGGCCTTTCTCAACATCAGGAGGTCACCCCCCATCCATCGTTGGGGATCAGGTGTACTCAATTTGCTAGAGAAAGGCTGTCAAGTAGCTCTGGAACCATTGCCAGAGCGCTTATTTCAATGTTGCCGCAAACCCTCTAGATATGACGTGTTAAAGCCAACATTCACAAATCTCGGGATCAGACTTTAAAGCGGACTTAACGCCGTCTCAACCCTGTTATTCCATTGATCCCCGAGAATTAGTTTTTGTGGGAAATCTTTAGCTTTTTCTTCATTTTTTGAAAGCAACAATTTGTCAAAGACGGATGATGCTTTGAATTCCCTTGTGTTAACGAAGAACAGTCGGGGATCAAGGGTTTTGGGCTCAAACATAGTTTGTCTCATATGTGTTTGAAGATACAAAAATGATTGTCTATGTTCACAAGCCCGCAACCGCCTACAATAAATTAGAGGAGTCTTATTAACCGGCGTCTCGACAGGGTGAGGATGCAGGTCCTTTCATCACCGGTTGGGAAAGTGGCAAAGAGAGTATTTTGGTGATGTTACCTACTGGGTAAGTTGTCTAAACGTTAAGCGAGGCAAATATTTTGTATGTTCAGGCGCAAATCAGCCCCCCTACTCACCTATCTCAGTCAAAAAACTGAATTTGAGGGCATATTGCATGCTGAGGGCATGTTGCGGGTAGATGGTGTCGTTCACGGCACCGTGGAAGTGCAGGGCGATTTAGAGATTTCTTCGACTGGGTTAGTTGAAGGACCTGAGGTGAAAGCGCATAACCTGGTGGTCCATGGGGTGCTCAAGGCCCGTGTGGTGGCCCAAGGCAAGCTGACTCTGAGCCGCACCGCCCGGTTAGAAGGCGATGTCGTGGCCGGTTCCCTGGAGATTGAGACCGGGGCCTATTACACCGGCTTCATCGAGACCCGTGATGCAAAAACCCTCCCGCCATCGCGCGAAATCCCCGAGCTGTACGGCACGACCGATACCCCAACCTTCCATTCCTGAGGTTAAGGTTCGCTAATGAACGCGGCGATCGCGCTGACCCCTAAAATGCCGATCAACCAGAGTGGTAGCCGGTCAAAGAGATGCCAGGCGGTTGGTATGCCGTCAATGATGTCTGCAAAGAACCAGGCGATCGCGATTAGTATCAGGCTGACAATAAAGCTCATCGTCTCAAGCTATCCCTGAGGGGCTGTAGGTAGGGTCGTGTTGGCAGTGGGCAGTTAACGGGTTGAAAGCAGGCCCCCAAAAATGGGTTGACCGCATGACACTTACAAATCTTGCCTATCACCTCAGCCCCCTTGAGTAATGATGCTCCATCATAAGGATATTGAGGCAGGTTAGTAACCATAGCGGCGGCGTCGCTTAACCTGCGTGACAAACTTGTGAGGGGATGATGATGATGACTCAATTGACCAAGATGCTGCGCCATCCGTGGGTGGCTTTAAGCGGCTTGGCCCTGTTGGTGAGTATGGCCCCAGCCGTTGCCCAAACCGCCCATGCGGAAGGCATTACTTTATCTGCGTACCCTCCCACCGACGCCACGGTGACTGGTCGCATCGTCGGTTCATTTTCGCTGTCAAATATTGCTAGTAGCGACCAAGGTGGCAATCTCTGTGCGGGCTTTGCCGACACTAATCCTAACCACATTTTGACGCTGGAGAACGATTTTCCGAGCCTGACTATCACCGTAGATAGTGGTGAAGACACTACGTTGCTGATTCAAGGTCCGGATGATAACTCTGTTCATTGCGGGCAAGACATCAGCCGCAGCAACCTTGATGCTCAGGTAGTGGGTAGCAATTGGCGAGCTGGCACTTACCGCATCTGGGTCGGAGCGCATGAACAAGGACAGCGTTTCAGCTATTCACTGACCGTTGAAGAGTAGCGTGAGACTTCGATAAGTAGATAGGCTTAATTATTTGTAGGATGTGTTAGCGCCAGCGTAACGCATCCGATCCCTGTGGAATGGGGCGTTACGGCTTCGCCTAACAGCACCCTACAACATTGTTTGTTGATGTCCACCTACTGACAGTCTTGCTGCGAGTCGACGGTTCTAAGTTTGGTTGGCTGGCAACCCTCGACGCGATCGCCCCTCTCTCTCCCCTATCGGCTTGGCATCCTTGAACCCACCCGGTTTGGGGGGCTCGACGGCAAGAACCGGCCCTCCGAATTCAAGAATCTGAACCCATGGAATCACTGGAAAGCGCGGGCTAGGGCGTCGGTACAGCAACCCGGTTTCTTGGCCAGAAGGCCAGTTATACCGTTAGAGCCGCGACGAAGAAATCGGGTTTTTAGCCATACTGCACTGGTGCTCTAGGGCGATCGCCTTGGGATCAATCCCCCGTGAACGGCTGCCGTCATGCACTGCTCAAGGGCTATCCGAAATCCGCTCCCCCAAGGCTATTGGGTCCTATCGCCATGCCTTAGTCTGGCTACCCAGCTGGGGCGATCGGGCAATCCTCACCTCTATAACTGTATCCAGAGGCGAATGAGTAACGCTAAAATTGCACAGTGCGTTTTATTTCCACGAGGCGATACCAGTGCTAAAAGCGTTGCGAGCTGATTTCCAAATTGTCTTTGAACGCGACCCCGCCGCCCGCAACTGGCTGGAGGTGCTGTTTTGCTATCCCGGTTTACAGGCCCTCATGTTTCATCGAGTGGCTCACTGGCTGTGGAATTTAGGACTGCCGTTTATCCCCCGTCTGCTCTCCCACATCAGCCGCTTTTTTACCGGCATCGAAATTCACCCTGGGGCAACTATCGGCCATAGTGTCTTTATCGACCACGGCATGGGCGTCGTCGTCGGCGAAACGGCTATCATCGGCAACTGTTGCCTGATTTATCAGGGCGTCACCTTGGGCGGCACGGGCAAAGAATCGGGTAAGCGTCACCCCACCTTGGGCGAAAACGTCGTTGTGGGGGCCGGGGCCAAAGTCCTCGGCAATATTCAGATCGGCAATAATGTTCGCATCGGGGCCGGTTCGGTCGTGCTGCGAGAAGTTCCCTCTGACTGCACCGTGGTGGGCATTCCCGGTCGGGTCGTCTATCGAGCTGGTGAAAGAGTCGGTCCCCTCGACCACGATCGCTTGCCGGACTCAGAGGCGCAGGTCATTCGCGCCCTGGTCGATCGCATCGAAGCCTTGGAAGAACAACTGGAAGCCATCAAGACCGACAAGGTTAGTCAGCAAGAACTCGCCGCCGTCAGTCAGAACCGGAGCTGTCGCATTGACGATCGCGTCATCACCGAATATCTCGATGGTGCAGGCATTTAGTTAAGAAATTTCGAAAAAAGGAAGAAGGTCCCAGTTGCATCGGGGTGGGTTTGGCCAAAGGCTTGCTGATAAGGACAGCACCATGAAGCCAAACCTGCCCCGATCGGCATATATATCCATTTCTGAAAATCGCCTTAAGCCGTGCAAAAGAAACCCGGTGTTTGGTCTGGCTCCATGGTTTTTGCTCGTTGACCAAAGCAGCCCAAACGACAATCCCGACCCCGTGGCTAATCGACTGACCTGGGTAGGAGATGTCCTTTAGAAGCAACTTGGGTTTTATTTGAGCAACTTGTAGCGTTTGAGTTCGCTTTCCACTTTGGCTTTGAGCTGAGCGTTGAGGTCAGCCGCATTGTGAAAAATAATCTGCTGTTCCGAGGGAATCTCAAAGGGGAAATGTCCTGGTAAGTCGTCCCGTTCTTGGCGAGCCAGGATAATTTGCTCGGGGCGTTTGCATTGCAGAGCGTAGCCTAACTCGACACAAACGTTAGCGCTGGGTAGCAGCGCAGGCGGCGAACCGGGGAGTTGCGCGACAGAAGTGCCGTCGGCGATAAACAGCAGCGATTTGCGCAGCTTGCGCATGAGTGGGCTATTGCGCTTGAGGGCTCCTTCGCCCGTGCGGTTGGCTTCCTCCAGGGAGAGGGGCAGGCGCGATCGCCGGTTTACCTTTTCAATCAAAGCCTCCAGGCCTTCGCGCAACAGAGCGCTGGATTCGGCATAGTCGGTTTGATAGCAGAAGAAGATCGCGGGATCCTGCTGTACTAGCGATTCCTGCTTGGTGAAATAAATTTCGTGGCTGAGCAGGTCGATGTTGGAAATGGCATAGGTGCCGCTGCCCTCAATATAAAATTCGACCGCTTCCCCTGCGAGATACCGCTGAAACCACTCAGCCTGGCGCACCTCTTCACTGTCATCCAGAAAGTCTGCCCGCATCCCCGATTTCAGCAGGCTATTGCGACTGAGCCGCAGGTCTTGCGATCGCTTTTCCAGCTCCTGCGCGGGCTCGTACTGTTCTAAATACCAGGCTTTGAGGGCAATAATCGCCATTGACGATATCCTTTTTGATCAAACGGGGCAAGACGAATAATTACTCGATACTTTACGCGGCATTCTCCCAAAATCAAGCGATCAGCTCAAAAATCCCAATAGTTTTAACACCGCTAGCGCCATGCTTGGGGGCAAGGCTGATGGCACAGGGGAAGGATCTGGGGAGCCGGTTGGGGCGTCATGCCTTCGGTCCCGATTTGCCGGATGCGCCTCGCCGTAACCGAGAGTGGGGCGTCAGCACCCTGCCAATCGAAACAGCGACTGCGGCCAGAAATCCCAACCGATGGAAAAACCTTACGGTGGTAAGGAAGACAACCGCCGCTAGGTTCTGAGTGGTTCTATTGTACTATATTAGTCTTGGTTTTTTGCGGCGGAAGATGGTGTCGGTGGCTGCCCTGTGAACCGCTGCCAGATCATTTGTAAGCCAAGTAGCGTCAGGCCGATCGCGGCAATCGCGAAGACCCCTGTGCCCAATGTAATGCTGCCCAGCACCAGGGTCCGCACGGCGGCAGAGAGATTGATGACAGTGATGTTGTCAGAGGTGACGGGTTTATGGGCAAATGAGGTGGCGACTGCCGTCAGCATTTTGTACCACAGCAGGGCGATCGTGCCTGCCATCAAAGATCCGGTAAAGGCTCGCAAAATGCGTGAGGTCGATAGCGGATTTTCTGGCGGCTTGGCGGCGGTGTCGGTGTCGCTGGAGGGGGCTGGCGTGCTCATGGTGTCAATTCAATTTGAGACGGTCACTATCCTGACATAGAACGCTGAATCGTGACCTAGTGGGTCAATGAATTGTCGCCAATAGGTGAGTCAGGGCCGTACTCGCAATAAAAGTACTTACTTCTGACTCATCCACCCACCTACCCATCCACTGCCGTCAACTAGGATGTTGGTGTTTCCTAACCAAGCCCTTATCCCCAGGGGCTCAGCGGTGTCTGACGCGGCACATATAGAGGATGTCGCGGTTGGCCCGTCTGATTGCAGCCGAGACAGTAGAGGCGATCGCGAAACGGCATCAGCAACTGCAACACGGCTTGATCCCGCTGATGCAGGCGGCCCCAGTTGCCCCAGGCTAAGACGATTTGCTGGGCATCTCGACAGGCCGCGAGAATGTGGGCGTCATTGTCCTTGCCAATAGGGTGCGGTGCAGTTTTCAGAATCTTGGGAGAGGCGGTGCAGTAGGCGAAGAGATTGACCACGGTGAGGCGACCAAATTGCCATTGCTGGGCCAGGCCGATGCAGCGGCGCAGGGTGGGGTCATCCTGATGCTGATCAGCGCGACTGGGATTGAGCATAATCAGAGCGATCGCCCCTTGTTTGGCGTCCCACTCTCGTTTTAGCCAATACCGATACTGTCCCGTCACGTCAAATTTTGCCGATCGCAAAATGTTGACGGGTGCCACCAACTTGTTCACCATGTGTCATCTCCCTTAGGGGGCGCTCAAAAGGCGCAATGGTTTGGCTGGGGATCGACATCGGCCAGCTCGACAGCGAAATCTGCGGGGAGGGTTGTCGTCTGAAAGCCCTGATTGGGGCTACCCTGCATCGCTTGGGTTCCGTAGCCATCAGGATACATATGGGCACGGACAATCACCGTTTGGTCTGGGGCGATCGCGACTGGGCCGCCAGCGCGTTCAAAGGGTTGCTCATCCCCATGGCTATGGGCCAGAATGCGCCGATAGAGCAAATCTCCCTCCTCGGAAACTACCTCCCACCAGTTGGCGTACTGATCGCAACCCGTATCCGGACTTTGCACCGTAACCGTAAAGGTATAGCCCTCGTCGGTTTGAGGGATCGCTGCAACCGCTGTGACGGTCGCCCAGGGAGCAGTCGAGTTCCCGGCAGCCGGGGCAGCAGACGGGGCAGGGCTCGGCGGCGGCGGCGATTGTGCCCCACAGCCGATCGCTAAAATGCTGGCAAGACAAAAGGTGAGGGGAGCGATCGCAACTTTGGTGTGTAACATGACGATTTGGGCTCAAGCAAGCTTCTTCCTGGGCTGATTGTGCGGTAGAGCCTCGATCATCACCCCTCCCCATAAAGTTTGCAATCGTGAGGTTAGCCATCCTTGCACAAAAGCTAAAGTGCGAGGTACCACTTCCGGGAAAAGTTGCTCCCAAAGAACTTTGTTACATTTATTAACAGCTTCAGGTATTCCAGCTAAGGAAATCAGGTTTTGTGAGAGTTTTTGCCACATTTACGCCAGCGTTGCGCTGGAATCTCGGAATTTTATTTGCGGCGGGTCTGTGCTTTTGGGCGGGCTTAGCGGGCTTGCTGCCAACTTTGCCCCTCTATATTGAGTCACTGGGGGCGACCGGTTCACAAATTGGCGTGGTGATGGCCTCCTTTGCCTTGGGTGTACGGTCCGGAATTCTGTGACACTTTCCGGGAATATTGTCGCCAAAATAATGTAGTTCATATATACTTGTTCGCAGCGGAATTTCAAGGCTTTGAGGCTCCTTTAAGAAGTTTTCTCTTGTTCTAGAAGGCATAAGCCACCAAAAAGCCCGTTCCGAAATTAGGTGTCGCTTTTTTGCACTTTCCGGAATTGAGTGTCGCTTTATGAATATCCAGGATCAGGAAACTCAAAACGCTGATCTACCAGTCGCTTTGCCTGCTGACATGAGTCCTAGGAGTCGGCAAAAACTGGAAAGTATTTTGCGGCTACTAGAACCTTGCCCGTCTAAGAAAGAATATGGACAGCGACTCAAGGAAGAGGCTGAGAAGCTGGAAGTCAGTGTCAGGACGCTGCAGCGTTACGTCAAGGCTTGGCGTGATAAGGGTTTGGTTGGATTGCAGGATGATGTTCGCGCTGACAAGGGCAGGTCCCGCATGGGGGATGAGCTCGAAGAGTTTGCTACAAAACTCTTTAAGAATCGGAACCGTAACGGCAGACAGCTAAACCGCCTCGACATTGTGAAGCGAGTGCAGCAAAAAGCTGTCGAGCTCAACTTAGATAAGGTTCCTGGTCGCTCTACTGTTTATGACTTTCTGAAGCCTCTATACGAAGAAGAGGAGTCGAAGAAATCGGTCAGAAGTTCGGGCTGGCAAGGTGAGAAGCTTATTCTCAATACCAAAGCGGGAGAGAATCTAGACGTTGAGGAAAGTAACCAGGTTTGGCAAATTGACCATACACCAGCTGACATTTTATTAGTCGATGATGATGGGAACCTGCTGGGTTGTCCTTGGCTGACGTCAGTGGTTGATTCCTATTCGCGCTGTATTGTCGGTTTTCATATCGGGTTCGATGCACCAAGCTCAAAAGTGGTTGCGCTAGCTTTACGTCATGCCATTTTGCCAAAGCGTTATCCAGAAAGTTATGGCTTGAAAGAAGAGTGGGGTACCTTTGGGGTGCCTCGTCATATCTACACCGATAACGGCAAAGATTTTCGGTCAGATCATGCCCAGCAAATTGCAGGACAACTCGGCTTTACCTGGCATTACCGATCGCGGCCCTCGGAAGGTGGGATCGTTGAAAGACCTTTCAAGACATTAAATCAAAAAGTTTGGTCAAAATTGCCGGGTTACAAAGGGTCTAATGTTCAGGATCGTCCAAAGGGGGCTGAAAAGTATGCTGTATATACTTTAGACGCAGTTCGTAAGGGATTAGTTAAATATATCATTCACGACTATAACCAGAGCGAAGATGCTAGAACTGGTCAAACTCGTTGCCAGCGCTGGGATGCTGGGCTTATTCATACTCCAGTTTTACCCAGCGAACGAGAATTAGATATTTGTTTAATGAAACAGGAAACCAGGAGAGTCCAAAGAAGAGGTCACGTTAATTTTGCAGACATTGTCTACAAAGGCGAGAAATTAGCGGGTTATGTCGGGAAGCAAGTAGCTCTTCGATATGATCCAGACAATATTGGCATTATTTACATCTATCGCTACCACCAAAATCAGGAAGTTTTTCTGTCGCGAGGTGTTCCTTTAATTTCAGGTCTGGAAAGTCGTTCTTTGAGAGAGTGGAAGGCGGCCAAAGATGCACTCAAAAAAGAGCACAAACCCATTACTTCTGAAAATATTGTCAGTTACTTTGAAGCCGCAGACCAAGCTCCTCAGAAAACGATGCGTCAGAGGCGAAAAGCCGCACAGAAGGCGAATAAACAAGTCCTACCAACTATTGAAAAGGATTTGGAAGAAGAGTTTGATTCTGAAGATACGAAGAATCCACTGTTGGATTTGGAGCCTGCTTACGAAGATGACCTATTCGAGTAATTAACGTATGGAGAATCAAGTCGATCAAGTTGCATCTGCCCTTGGAGCGTTACCGGAGCTGTCTCCTGAAACTCATAAGGAGTTGGAACGGTTGTCTAAGCCGCCCTATTTCTTGCTTCCCAAAGTTAAAAGCTGTCATGCTTTTTTGGAGGAATGCCGTTTGGGTAAAGCCCATGGACGTATTGTGGGTGATAGTGGTGTCGGCAAAACGGTCGCAGTCAAAGCCTATGCAAAGCGCTTGACAGAGGCCTCAAACGGTCAGGGGGTGCTTTATGTGCTGCTAGATCCCAATTGTTCACCCAAAGGCTTGTATGAGAGCATCCTGGAGGCTTTAGGTTTCTCTTATACAAAGGGTACTATCAAGCAGCTACGCAATCGTGTTCGCCAAGTGTTAGCGAGTCGGCAAATCTTTGTACTCTTGGTCGATGAAGCCAGCTTTTTGAAAACGGATGCGCTTGAAGAAATGCTGTATCTGGAAGAAACAGGCGTGGTTCCATCTATTTTCCTGATCGGGACAGATCGACTTGATGCACTGCTGGATTTTAATGAGCAGGTCGCTCGCAGATATCCCCGATATCAGTATGGTCGCGTTTCCAATGCTGAGTTGAAGCAGTTGGTCGAGCTTTGGGAGACAAAGGTTCTTCGCTTGCCTGTGAAGTCCAATCTGACGTCGAAGAAACCCTTGAACTTGATGGTCAGCGCTACGGCGGGTTGTATTGGCAAGATGGACGAAATCTTGCGGAGGGGGGGGGGAAAGGCCTTAATTTTGGGGGGGCAGAAG